>Ga0316604_10002392_pt1 | contig 14414 bp, 16 predicted proteins | sample OWC_soil_day20_C_FD_207650 | JGI IMG/M metagenome (GOLD analysis project Ga0316604, IMG submission 207650) | Wetland soil microbial communities from Old Woman Creek delta, Ohio, United States - OWC_soil_day20_CT | ecosystem: Environmental > Terrestrial > Soil > Wetlands | place: USA: Ohio... | reverse complement strand
TGGATTCTGTAACCATTTTTACGACTACATCGCAATAATATTCACCATTAATCACTTTACCCAATTTCCAATCGGTTAAAGCTGAATATTTTCCAACAATATCTCCAAAACCAGCAATAATCATATTCATGGGTGCTTGCTTTAATATAGTAATATCTCCAATGATTGCTTTGGGGCAGACGCATTCAAAGGAGGTTTTAAGATTATCAACAATTAAGGCGGCGCCAGTGGAAGCAAAGCCATCCATGGAGGGGGCCGTTGCTACAATAATAGTTGGAATGCTGATTTTGTGGCTGACAAACTTAGCTAAATCATTGAGTGTACCTGTGCCAATGGTAATAATTACATCTGTATCCTTTTCCACTTGAATCAATAATGCGCCTACGGCTGCTTCGTCAGGAACCAGTTCTCCCTCTCCTTGAAATACAAATTTTTTGTATGCAAAGTTTACTTGCCTTAAGGCTGCTTCTACCTGCTTGCCAGCGACTTCATCAGTGTGAAGATCAGCAATGACTAATGCTTTTTTATATTGAAATTCTCTTAAACATTCAGGCAGTTTATCAATCCCATCCTTTTCGATTAGGATACGATCAATCGCAACGCGATGAGTTTCTTTGCACTCGCAATGTATTTCATTACCTAAGAAATCTTCTATTTCTAAGTGCTCAATCGTATCTAGTGTTATATTCATCTTTGCTGCTCCCTTATCACCAAATTTCCTTTTAAAACCTATAAACGAATCAAACCACAAAGACACAAAGGGTTCTATTTATATTTGTACCTTTGTGGTTGATAAATTCTATAAGAAACACTATAGCCTCTTAAAATATACCTAAAATTCCTGTAACAGCGCCTAAGGCTATTAAGATACCCATTAGCTTAATAGGAGAAACACCCTTTTTGACCATCGAAAGAACAATTAAGGTTAATGCCAGCGGGATCAATCCTGGCATGAGTTTATCAAGTAGATCGGTCTGTAAGTTAAATTTCACTTGACCTACATCGAAACTAATTAAGGTTTGCAGGGGAATAAACCGGCCTACCAGCCCTCCCATGACAAGAGTTCCTAAAATCGATGCACCTTCAATTACTTTATTAATCATGCCGCCTTCTAAAATTTGCTCCACTGCCTTCTTGCCATAGGTATAGCCATTCATCCACATGGTAAGTTGAATGGTAGTCATAATAGCGAATTGAGCAATTAAGAAGATAATGGGACCTACAAGATTTTGATTATTGGTAATGCCAATGCAGATCGCAAGCATAATGGGAGTAATAATCCCTTGGGTTAATGTATCCCCAATGCCTGCTAAAGGTCCCATTAAACCAGTCTTAATTCCATTGAAAGCTCCATCAGTAATAGGTTTGCCATTGGCTTTTTCTTCTTCCATGGCAATGGTAATTCCATGAATCACAGCGCCGCATACAGGCTCTGTATTGAAAAAGGATAAATGCCGCTGTACTGCTGCCTTGGCATCTTCTTTATCAGGATATAATTTTTCGATAACAGGCAGCATGGAATGGGCAAATGCAGTAGCTTGCATTCTTTCATAGTTATAATTGGATTGGGCGAACATGTACCATCGAAACCAAGATTTAAGCACATCATTCTTCGTTAATGTCTTTGCAGTTTGCATGCTAACTTACCTCCTTCATATTTATACGTTGACATCTTTTTTACCGGAATAGCGCAGGGAAGTTACTGTCAGGGCTAACACAACACCCATAATGGCAATAATCAATATGTCCTGTTTGAAATATACAGATAAAATAACACCTAAGACAAAAAACGGCATGGTAAAGGAATTGCCAATTAATTTCAAATTCATTGCGATACCCAGAGCAGGCAGCATGGCACCGATTACCGTAAACACATGCAGTACGCTAGGGCTCATCACTCGCAGCATTCCTGATACAGCATCCGGTCCATAGAATACTACCAAGGTGGCAGGGATAAAACTAACTAAGAATAGCAAAATCTGAGGGGGAAATACATTGATAAAGGCTAACCGTCTTAAATTGCCTTTTTCAACCTCCTTATCCGCCCAATGAACAAAAAAGGAATTCACCGTCATTTTAGCAATCCAAAGCACCGTTGCAATGGTTCCTAAGGGTACTGATATCGCCATGGCAGTGGCTACATCCAGGTTGGAAACTAAAGCAAGAGCCGTTCCAACGTATCCTGCAAAGGAAGGGTCACCCATTTGGGCACCACCGGCTGAAATAAAGCCTAAATAAATAACATTGATGCCCGCACCAATTAATGCCCCTTCTAAGGGCTGACCTAAAATGATACCGGTAATAAATCCAGCTACCAACGGCCGATTAAAGGTAAAGAAACCAACATAGGTAAACCAGGGACTCCATGAAAGATAATAAAAAATACCGATTAACGCAGCCTGTAAAAAAGAGATGTGCATACTTTTTCCTCCTTTATTTTGCAAGCATCACATGCTTTGAAGATTAAATCATCGTTGCCATTGGCATTTTATTTGCATCAGGAACAATTTGTACAAAAACATCCACACCAAGAGTCAATAGTTCTTTAAATATCGCTTTTTCTTCTGCCGATATCGAAATGTTTCTGTAGAGCTGCTTTCTGCCCTGTGTTGCTCCCATACCGCCTAGATTTAAGTCGGCAATGTTAACTCCAGCCTTTATAAGACCAAGTACAGTTTTGGGCGTCTTAACTAAAATAATAACTCTTTCGCCAGTATCTTCTCCTGCTAGTGTTACAGCGGCATCCTCAGTATTAAAAATATCTACTTTAATAGAAGATGGTGCCGCCATCTTTAACACTTTTACCATAAAAGAATCTTCAGCTACCTCATCATCCACGACAATAATTCGATCTGCTTTGGTGATTTTTGTCCAGGCTGTAATCACCTGACCATGTATTAATCGGTCATCAATTCGAGTCAGAACAATATGTAACATAACATCCACCTCTTCTTACTTATTCGTTTCATCAAATATTTCAATCTCTTTAAAAAGTTCCCTGATTCCCATGATACCTGTCTCGATACATACATTCGTTAACTCATCTAACTCATAGGACTCTCTCATACTAAAAGCCTCAATGATCATTGGCAAACTAAAACCGGCGATACACCTAAATTTACTGGTAATGGTGCTGCTCGCTTTGGCGGTATTATTATAGGGACTCGCGCCAAATAAATCAGCAAATACCAGCACCCCCATTCCTGTATCTAATGCTTGGATGGCTGCATTGACCTTCTCGCAAAACGCTTCAATGCTATCTCCGCGATAGCATCCCAGCGCCAATACTTTTTCCTGCTTCCCCAAAATTAATTGAGCAGTTTGTAAAGCTGCTTCGCCAAAATTTTCATGGGTTACTACTAAAATTCCAATCATTAAAATCCTCCTTCCTTTGTACTAATTATTAATGCAACTCCTATGCCAACTATGTGTCTCATTACCTGCCAGCCAGATGACAAACAGCCTATAGTCTATGGATATAACGGCTCTATTTGCTACAATAAATTAATTTTAACTTTTGGATATCTTCCCCATTTTAGAATGTGTCTTAAAATGTGTCTTAGTCATAATTCATGGAATGTGTCTCAAAAAGCAAGACACATTCCATAATCATCGCGCTTCTGTCATTTTGCGAGTGCTAGCGAAGCAATCTCTTAGCAAGCAGGGGATTGCTTCGCTAACGCTCGCAATGACAATAAATGCTGCTCCCTAACAATAAAAAGAAGCCCAAGAGTTCGCCTTCCTCTTAGGCTCCTTTAGGCTTCTAATTCGATATTGAAATGTCCATCCATCATTTCAACGACATAGGCTAATTCAGTATTGGGAATCTCAATGCCAAATGCCTCTTCCACGATAATGAATGTATCTTTAATCGTCTTGAAAAGAGATTCCTTAGACTCCTTAATATGCAAGAAATTTATATAGGGTAAGGGTTCATTTCTTATGATTCTTTCAATCATGCAAGAACAATGAAATAAGAATTTGATCCTGATGCTTTCATCAATAACTCCATTACAGGTATCTGCAACCTTTTCTAATACTTCATTGAGTAATCTTGATGCTTTCCCTACATTTAAGAACGTGAGAATTTCTTCTAGCATAGCAATAGCACGCTCTTGATAGATAATGGGTGAGTAACCAAATTCAACTGGCGAGTTATCCACTTTTATTCTACCGCCAATTAACGGACTCATTCCATTTACACTTTCCACCAACATATCAAGACTGATATTCGGTAACATCGCTTTTCTCGCTGCTTCGATCACCATAGGGGTACTCACCATTTTAACGACTCTTGTAGGTATGCCTGTCCTTTCTGAAATGATTTCGGAAAAGGTGGTAAGAGAACCCATATCGACTAAGAGCAGCACGCCTCGTCCCTTATTGATCTTTTTTACCCTTTCAGTTGCCTTGTCCAAAATTACTTCTACCTTTTCTTCCAAAGGCATGTCTATCGCATGAATACATTCATAACCTAGAAGGGTTTGGGCTACTTGAACCATATTGGTAGCTGTAGCATACCCATGAGTGATAACTAATACCTCAATATTTTCCTCACTCTTTTTTACATGCAGGGAGTATAGCAGCATAGCAGTAAAAGCAACTTCATCGTCTGGGATATGGATTCCCAATTTCTCCTCCAGCTTGTTTTTAATCTTTTCGGCAACAGCAAATTCTAGCTGATGCTCATCATATATTTTTTTGATATTTGGATGGATAGAGATCTGCCCTAAGCGCAGCCTTTCCACAAGAGTTTCCATATGCAGAGCTAAACTGTATATTACTTTACTATCAAGTGATAATCCCATAGCCTCTTTTGATTCTACCAAAGATTCTTCAATAATTTTGACAATCTCCGGAGTAACGATTTTTGCCAGAACTTCTTTTTCTAATAACAGATTATGATCTTGGCTTACAGAAAAAGAATCATGAAAGCGATTTTGAATCTGCTGATTCATGCGTTCTCTAATTTCATTTATAGAAAGACCCTTTTCTAGAAATTTCTGCGCACTTCTAAGGATTACATCATAAAAGTCCTCTTCAGTTTTATAATCGTCATACAAGAGCACGTTTTTTAGACTTGCATGTAAGTCTTCCTTTGCACCGTTAAATGTGATAGATTCGAAATCGTTTAAATTAAAGACCTTTGCTATTTCCTGTCTCTTATTATCAATGGTGAAAAATCCTTCTTTTAAGCGCTGTGAGAGCTGGGATAGTTTTATATGGACATCACTTTGCTGCTCAGTGACATATTCTACAAATGCATTGGCACACATAAGCTGGATATCATTTTTTAATTGTCCTATATTACCTGGGCATTTGTAAATCAACAATACTTTTAGGACCTCTTTTGATACCGTTACAGGTATTTTAATCTTGACAGACTCTTCTCTAAAAAACTGACAGATAAGGGTCATTCGTCCTTTCAATGACCGCTCTGCTAAACTAGGAAGCATAATAATTACCGGAATTCTTCTTAGCAGCGTACCAAGGATCACTTCCTTAGGATCCTCAGTCGTAGCGGCAATGATCAATATGTCAGCCTTACGGGTATTTTCCGATTCCCCCAAGCGACGATAAGTGCCTCTATCCATCAATGAAAATAGCATTTCCTGTCCCTCTGGCGGCAGACGATGAACTTCATCTAAAAACAGAATTCCTCCATTTGCTTGATCCACTAATCCTTTTTTCTCAATATCTGCGCCCGTAAAAGCACCTTTTACATTACCAAAAAGATGTGAAACTAACAGCTGCAGATTTTCCGCATAATCAGCACAATTAAATATGACATAAGGAGCATTGGCGGAAAATCGTCCTATCTCAATTGCATAACGATACATAATTTCCGCAAAAGTTGTTTTTCCGATTCCAGTAGGACCGATTAATAACGTATGTAATCCTTTCGGCGGATATAAAATCGCTGCCCGCGCCTGCTTTACCTGATTCTTTAAATCATCTTTAGAACCCACTATATTTGCAAAGATATCATCTTTCGGTTTTGCATGATTCTCTGTTAAATGATGTATCTCATTTTTATTACAAGAAAATACTTCTTCTTTTGCATTATAAAGTAGCGATGTTCCTATTATTAGCTTTCTAAAATCGGTATCCTTTTTAATAATTGGATCTTTTATCATGATCTGTGCATTTGCTTCCAGCCAAATTCGATCCAGATAACGTACAGGTTTACCTAAGATTTTAATAACCTTTCCCTCAGCCACAAGGCTATTTAGTTCCGTGCTAACATTATTCCTGGTAATGTTTAGCTTCTCTGATAAAAGGGTTGTTTCAAAACCGATTTTTTCTAGTACTTTATACTTGCTAAAATCAATCTCCTGAGTGAGCGTTCTTAATTGTAAATAGACTTTCTCTTTTCTATGCATCTTATGTTCTAGACCATAAGATGTATCATCCTTTGACAATAGATCCCCCCCTTGTTCCCCATCGTCTACACAGTACTGTAAACACATTAGAAATTATCTAAAAAAACAGACAATTCACATTCCCTGTATTCCACACATTTTCTCAAATCCCCTCTGTCCTGGATAAAATCTATCATTTCACATTTATTAGGAAACAGGAGCTTTCACAAAAGGGACTGTCTTTCATGCTTTTGCATTTTGAGACAGTCCCTGTAATCTAACCTCTTTATTTTAAATAAAAAATAAACCTTGACATGAAATTCCAACAAAGTTTATAATTTGACTTAAATCAATTAATGAGGTGATGACCATGGCACGCCCTCCACAAGATCCCCAAATACGAATAGCCGAGATCCTGGATGCTGCCGAACCGCTGTTTTATGCCAATGGCTATCATGAAACAGCAATCAGTGACATCGTAAAAAAAATGGGAGTTGCTCAAGGAACACTCTATTATTACTTTAAATCGAAGGAGGAAATATTAGAAGCACTGATTAATCGGCACATGTCCACATTCACATCGGCATTTGAACCGATCATTTATTCCAAAAACATTGCCCCACCCCAAAAAATCGAATCCCTCCTACAGGCTCTATTCCTTTCAACTCAATACAAAGAAGGACTATTGTTTGGTTTTTTATATAATGACGGTACTTTGCATCTCGTAGACAAATTGTCCCGTCAAGGTAAACAATTAATGGCACCTTTTCTGCTAAAAATTATCGAAGAAGGGAAGCAGCAAAACTATTTTCATTTTTCTCATCCCAAAGCAGCATTGAATTTGATTATGGCTATCATTGCTTCCCTGATTGATGCAATTTATGAGAAATCACCTGACGACCTACTGACCTGCCAGTTTAAGCTTGCAGAAGAGCTCATGGCAAAAGCATTAGGGATGCAAGAAGGCACGATACATATCGTTATCAACGATTCAGAGCAATGAATATAAAAAACGCCATTCAGTCAATAACTGGATGGATGGTTTTTTTATCTAATTAATTGACTTAAATCGATTAATTTCAACACCACGGACACATTCATTAAGCAGCTTTTGCTGTATGCTTTCATTGACGAGTATCATGAACCTATAATTAAGGAGGTATCGCAGATGTGTAATACGATCATTCATGGCATACCCGTTGAATCAGATCCTTCCTTATCACGGGAAGAAATCAACAAGCTGGTTTGCGAAGTCATTCAATCCTGGACCTGGGAAGGCAGAAAACTGGGAAAAGTCGAGATTATACGTGATGGACAATGGATGCAGGTCCACTCTTATGAACAACCTTTTATCCAACTTGTCCCCATGAGAGCAACATTGCAGGAGTGAATCATGCAGCCATTCTATTGATTTAGAAAATTTCAATATTAAAACAAATAGAATCTTTTTCGGAATGATCAAGAGCCAAAAAAATAACCTGCTAACAGAATCTTAGCAGTTCGGGAGGTCAATCAAATATGAACCATAAAATTTTATTATCCCTCATCTTGCTTTCGTGTCTTTTGGTCAGCACTACAATAGCTTCCGCAGCCAAGCCTATCATCAACGCTGATACCACCTACTACGATGTAAATACCGGGCTCTATATGTTAAAGGGAAATGTATATATTGAAGTTTCCAATCGCATCATAACGGCGGGCCAGGCAAAAGTCAGCCTCAATTCACTGGAAGTCTGGGGCTCAAACGGCATAACCCTTACACAAGATAACATTTATCTTACAGCTGGCAGCGTTTACGTATATGGTAGTCAGAAGAAGGCCGTACTTGACGGAGGCGTGACATTTAAAAAGCCCGACTTAACTATATCCGCCGATACAGCAGACTTTAACTGGCGTACCAAACTAGGGACGTTTAACGGTAACGTACAGATTACCCAAGGTGATAAGACGTGGTCAGCAGACTCTGTAACTTATAATATCACAACCAGTACGCTGCAATAGCTCATTACTCTGCTTTGATATGCAGCGAAATCGTATAAATGCCGCACTAAAACAAATTATCCGTGTGGCGATAATATTGAATAAATTCTGCTCCCATGGAGGCTTATGATGAAGAAGCTAGTACTGTTCTTGTTCAGTTTTACGCTATTATGGTATCCTTTTTTTGTCCACGCTGACCCAAGAGAAGACTATGAAGAAGCTTATAAACTATATATTGCCGCCGGAGCTAGCGGAGCGGCTTATAGCGACCGAATTGGCGAGTTGGCTACGCGCTATTTAGCACAAGGCGGTTGGCAGATTGATCATTACGTCCAGGCACAGGGTCATACCGGTGCCCGCTTCCTTATTGCAAAAAAAGAACATCCAGGTGATGCTCCTGAGTATCTTATTGCCATTGTTGGAACAGAAAACAACAAGGATATAAAAACCGACCTAAAGGTTGACAAAATTTATTTTGCAGGTAGCAATACCGAAGAATTCACAGTCAATGCTAATAAAAAAGATGTACCCAACACAGAACCTAAGGTTCATAAAGGATTTAATGAATTTATACAAGCCGTTCCGTCTGCCGTCTTGCGTAATCCCCAGCACTCCCGTCTCTCACTTCCTGATCTGCTCATGGCTGATAAAAATGCTAAAGTGTATCTTACCGGCCATAGCTTAGGTGGCGCGGCGGCGACATTGGTTGGAGCAAGGCTCCTCAGTATGGGAATAAATCCGGAACAAATTGAAGTGATTACTTTCGGCGCACCGGCCGTGGGCAATGCCGCGTTTGCCGCCAAATTCGAACCGATTCTTCACCTGACACGAATCGTCAATGCGGGCGATCCGGTAACTGGCGTCCTGCAAACCTTAGTTGGTGGCTATCAGCAGTTTGGTCGAGAAATTAAATGGACCTCGCCGGACACCGTGGGTGATCCCCATAAATTGGTCAGCTATGTCGATTCTGCAATAAAAAACTATTATGATAAGCGCAGCCAGGCCGTGGAGGCCGGAATGGAACTGCCCGCCGCGCCTGCTACAAAACAGACAGACCTCGGGCGCGTCTACATTGCCTCACTCCAAAATAATCTTCCGCCTGTTTTGACAGAAGATTTTTGGTATATGCATGAAGCATTAAAGGATGAGTACCGCAAAATACTGCCAGACTATGTTATAGCTGATACACAGGCAGCCCCGAATGCATGGCGGGAAGCCGCTGTCGCCTCCGGCTGTCGATGGGCCATTATCTCTGAGGTAAGCGCTTTTCGTGTAAAACAAGAAAGAAGCACTTATTACATAACAGTAACCCAGGCTATGTATGATGTCACCACCGACACTGTCGTTGACACTGCCATTTTTTCAACCGGGACATACAACCTAACTCCCCTAGAAGCATTCATCCATGCTTTCAAAGGAATAAATATCCGGCAAATAACTAGCTCTTAGCCACCCAATGCCCAGAAATTCTTATTGTCTCTGCAACCACAAGGAGGAGAATAAATTGCTAACCAAAGAACAATGTAAGGCTGCCTTTCAGGAAAGATTGTTAGCGCTGGCAGGAACAAGTCTGGATGAATCATCGAGCTATGATCAATATGCCACACTAGCCAGCTTAATCCGCGACCACATCGGCCAGTGCTGGATGGATACTACCCAACGCTACGACGCTCAAAAGCAAAAACAAGTCTACTATTTTTCCATTGAATTTTTATTGGGACGATTATTAGACAGCAATTTACGTAATCTCGGCATCCGGGAAGTTTGGGTGGAGTCCCTCGCGGAACTTGGCATCGACTACACCGAACTAGCGAACGCCGAACAGGATGCCAGTCTTGACAACGGCGGATTAGGACGATTGGCGGCTTGTTTTCTGGATTCTTTAGCCTCCCTCGGTCTGCCCGGTCATGGCTGCGGCATCCGCTATACCTACGGCCTGTTTGATCAGACCATTGTCGATGGCGTACAGGTGAAAAAACCAGATATCTGGCTGAAAGACCTGGATATCTGGGAATATCGCAAAACAAGCAAAGCTGTTTTTGTACAATTTGGTCCACCATTAGGCACCATTAAGGCTGTTCCCTGCGATATTCCCATCATCGGCTTTGGCAGCCAGACTGTAAATACCTTGCGGTTATGGAGTGCCGAAGTACGGGACGAATTCAGCATAAATTATTCCAGCTTACCTTCTGATGGTTGTCACAAACTGCTAGAATATAAAAATTGGGTAGAAGCCATTTCGCAAATCCTATATCCTGATGATCGCTATGAGAAAGGTCATCGGCTGCGCCTCGTACAAGAATATTTTCTTGCCTCTGCAGGTTTGCAAAGCATCATTCGTCATATCAAATGCAAGCAAGGATCTAATCTCACACTGCTGGCTGACCAAATTGCCATTCACATCAATGACACCCATCCGGCTTTGGTCATTCCTGAGCTTATGCGTATTCTAATGGACGAAGAAGGCATGGGCTGGGACGATGCCTGGCAAATTACAACCCGAACCATTTCCTACACCAATCATGTCATTTTGCCGGAGGCGCTGGAAAAATGGACTGTCGTCCAATTTCAAAGCCTGCTACCCCGCATTTATGAAATCGTACATGAAATCAACGAACGTTTCTGCGCCGAACTATGGCAGCGCTATCCCGGCGATTGGAACAAGATTGGTGCCATGGCTGTCATCGCCGACGGTTTTATCAACATGGTCCATCTAGCGGTGGTAGGCAGTTATAGTGTCAATGGCGTGGCAGAACTCCACAGCCACATCCTCGAAAACGACTTGTTAAAGCTGTTTTATCAATTTACACCACACAAATTCAATAACGTATCTTGATGACCCAAGTGTTACACTCAGATAGGGTCTCACCAACATTATGCGGATTTCGTACGCTAGGGAGTAAAAAAAGATCCATACGATGAAGAAAATCCTGTTGGCCAAAAATTTTCGGGACTATTGTTTATTTACTCTAGGAATAAATTCAGGTTTACGAATTAGTGATTTATTAAATTTACAAATACGAGATGTGGTTGATGAAAATGGTAAAATGAGTGACCGTATTACACTTCGCGAGAAAAAGACGAGTAAGACCAAAGATTTCCCAGTTAGTGATATTGCTAGAAAAGCAATTACTGAATACTTGGTATATCGGTATAACGCAAGATGATCTCGATGGGTGTATATTTGAATCTCAATTTATAAAAGAGAAGCCTTCATTTAGTGTGTAGTCAAACTTTATTCGTTAGTAGACACGCTTAGTCAGCCATTACTTTAAATCAATAAATCCCTGCCTTAACTTAATCGGGCAGGGATCGGAGCTTCCTCGTGCGGATAAAATAGTAAGAAAAGAGGAGTAGGATGTTACTAACTAACCTACTTCTCTTTCTTACTATTTATCTCCAAGACACTGATTTACCATAAGATGGATATTCGACATTAGGAGGCTGGTAACTATCTGTGGGATAACCTAACGCACATCCATCAAGTGCGTATTCTCCACACGGTAAACCTAACAATTTACAGAATTCAGGGTCGCTATCCATTTGCATAGTAGCACTTACGAGCTGAAAACCGATACCAAGAGATGTCGCTTTCAACCACATAGTGTGCAAACAGTAACTAATTGATTGGGCGGCAACAGGGGGCATCCCTTTTCTTTCACCCACTACAACAAAGTAGGGAGCATTACCTACACCAGGAAGACCTTGTTGGGAAACTCGTTTAAGATTTTGAACAAACGGAGCTAAACCTATCTTTTTTTCAAGTTCATCCGCTAAAACTCCTATTCGGTTTTTCATAATATTTGCCACTGTTACGCTAACTGGTGAAGAATTGGGAATCACGATTACTTTTCTGAAATCAGTTTTGCCCGCAACTGCTAATGCCCCGAAAGGAGCTATTAGACCTGCTTGGATTACTGATTCAATCTCCTCTTTACTTGGTACATTAGGACCAAAAACTCTTACCGAGTGACGCGCTTTGAGAATGTCTTCCAATGATTTACTGTGTTGTTCCTTAATATTCTCGAACATTTTACTCCTACTCCATTTCTTTTCTTTAGCCGAATGTTGTTCTACTTTTAGTCCACCCATAATTTGAGTAGTCACCTCGTAGTCTGGGCAGTAATTTTTCAAAAGGATAAGGCTTTTTTCACTAAGACTGATGCGACTCGAACGCCGGCCCTCAGGAACTAGATGCCGTACAATCATATCCACCCGCTCCAAACGGTCAAGAAAACCTTTAGCTGTAGGTTTCGTGGCGTTGTTTACAATTCGGTTACTGGTAAATTAAGAGATTGCCATGCAGCGATTCCACCGGTTAACTCTTTTACAGTGTACCCGTTCTTAATAAGTTCTACACTTGCCTTTTTTGCAAGATTACACCAGGTGTCCCAACAGTAAACTACAATAACTTTATCTTTCGGTAAATCACCAAGTTTGTCTTTTATATCCTTTTCAGGTATTTCAACTGCTCCAGCTATTTTTACTTTTTTTAGGTGCGTTGGTGCGTTGCGAACATCTACAACAACAAAAGTGTCTGGTTGTGCTTTAGATGCAGCCATGAAGTCCATGGGACTGATAGTAGTTTCCAAAAAGTTTTCTAGGTATTCTAGGTTTGTCATTATAATCATCCTTTCACTAATGCCAAGATTTTACTAACTTGATAAAAATACTATTAATTTTTTGTACTTCTTCATCCGTTAAGGATGAAAGAGTACTTCTTTCACAGTCTATTAATTTAGGCCAAAGTTCACTAAGAATCTGCTCACCTTTTGATGTAATCTCTAAGTTGTACGCTCGGCGATCAACAGCATTTTTTACACGTGTTAAATAGCCAATAGATTCAAGATGATCAACTCTTTTAACCATAGTAGTTCTATCAACATGTAGAACTTCACCAACTTGCTGCTGGGTAGAGTCGGGCATTGAGGTTATAACTGTTAGAAGACCAAACTCTTTTGAATCAATTTGATAGTGATTTAATTCTGCATTAAACTTCTCTATCATTTGTTCGGTGACTTTGCCGAACAGAAAACCCATACTATCGAAAATACTAAACAGAATAACGCCTACTTTCAGATATATGATCAGTTTTTTATATAATCAGTTTAGCTGATTATATAAAAAATGTCAATATCAAGCTGACAATTTTCTATCATTTTAGCTATTACTTATAGTACAGTTTGTAAGCGTCCTAATTTTTATAGTGAAACAAACTAAAATATAACGCCTAACGACTAATAAAAGGTAAATTGAAAGAGCCACATCCCACCAATTAACATATGAGAATGTGACTCTTTCTGATTCAAAATTACTTAACGTACGAAATCCGCATAATGTTGGTGAGACCCCAGATAGAATTGGAATAGACCATTAAAGAAATGAAAGTATCACCAGTACATAATTTATTTGACTTCATCAGCCACGTTGGATGGATTTTCTAAAGAGCGCATGCCTACATCAATAAGGTGCAGACATGCTGGTTCTGTTCCTGTATCGAGCAATACGTTTTTGATGTGGTCAGAACCTTCTGTATCCTTATCCTGAGGCTGCTTTTCATACACTCTGCCGTCTCCTGGGTTTGATTCCTTGCTCTAACAATTCCTTATCTAATCTTGCATAGGTAATGTCTCTATATTCTTCGAATGAAATTTCGTGAACTATTTCAGTGATTTTTCCAACCAGCGAAAGATGATATATAGCATCTTCTTTTTGCTTCTTGACTATCACATACTCTTTCCCATCCAAATCTGTAATCAATTTAAACGTAATGTCAGTGCTCTCTGTTTCCACACCCATAATCGTGTCTTTCGTTGTTCTGTAGGTTCTGTACATTTACAGTATCCTCATTTTCCCAGGAATTGAGTCTTGTGCTTCGTAAATGGAACGAATATCTCCCCTTCGTTGTGGCGAGGAGGATTCCCCGCCACGCGCTGGTGCGGCGCTTTTGTCCCAGTGGTTTACTTTTTTCTTACCTTGGATTGCTACCAATTTATATCCCCCCATCTTCATCCTGTAGGAGGTTTCTTCTATCCGCAGTTCAGGATAGAAGAAACCAGCATACAGTTTGTT
>Ga0316604_10002391_pt1 | contig 14418 bp, 9 predicted proteins | sample OWC_soil_day20_C_FD_207650 | JGI IMG/M metagenome (GOLD analysis project Ga0316604, IMG submission 207650) | Wetland soil microbial communities from Old Woman Creek delta, Ohio, United States - OWC_soil_day20_CT | ecosystem: Environmental > Terrestrial > Soil > Wetlands | place: USA: Ohio... | reverse complement strand
TACCCATATTAAACTACCTCCAATGAATCAGTTAGTTTGATTTTCCAGTACTTACGTACCCTTTTTGTGCAATGGGGGAAGTAAATACTTCCCCCATTGGTCTTGCCAGCTGCAATTATGTACTTACCGCCCGGTCGATGACGCAAATACCAGCGCCGCATGCCTCCATGCTCCGCATCTCTTCAGTAACGCCAAAAAAAGCTGCTTTACCCATGTACCGCACCCCAATATCCGCGACGCTTAAGATCGACCAAACTTGCCGAAACGACACCAAAAGAAACAACTGGCCCGCCCTGCATGCCTTAATAAAAATAACCCGGTAACCAGGCCGTCAAATTGCCGCGCCACAAGCCAATCACACAGCAATAATTCAACGCCATCCACCAGACTTTTTTTAAGCCAATTGCTATCATAGCGGCTCCCGCGCGGATAATTTCTTGACCTCAGTCAATTTTCAAAATCACTTTATTTTGATTCTTGACCTCCGTCAATTTTCTGGATAGGCTATCGGTCTACGCCAACAGGACCGATTAATTCATGGCCTTGATATCGAATCATCCGGAAAAAAACATCATCCGCGTGCAGCTCACCCAGAATGCTGTTCTGAAGGGCATGACCGCGCGGGAGATGGCTGAACTGGAACCATATCTGGATATCGAAGACCACGTCAAGGGCAACTGCCTGCTGCATCAGGGCGACCGGGAACTCGATGTCATCTTTGTTCTGGACGGGGTATTGAAACGCACCGTCGCCAACCAGAACGCCAAAGAGATGATTCTGCGCTTCACCAGCGAGCGCAACATGGAAGCGACCTACGCTTCCTGGCGACTGAACAAACCCGCCCCGTTCAGCGTCGTAGCCGTAACCAAGGCGCGCGTGGCCAAACTGCCGCTGCAGCAGTGGGTTTCCTTTATCGAAGCTCGCCCGAAAGTCAAACAGCGGTTCGAACTGGAAGTGCTTAGCATCATGAGCAGCATCATGGCGCACACGATTACACTGCACCTGCTGGACGCTCCGGGCCGCGTGCACAGATTCCTGCGCAAGAACCCCGATCTATATGACAGGATGCCCAAGAAAGAACTGGCATCGTACCTGAACCTGTCTGCGGAAACCCTGAGCCGCCTGAAAAATCAGGGCAAAATCTGAACCTGATGGCTGCGCAGCCGCAAACCCTCATGAATATTGTCATCCTCGCCGCCGGCATGGGCAAGCGCATGCAGTCGGATCTGCCAAAAGTACTGCACCCGCTGGCCGGCAAGCCGCTGCTCGCGCATGTGGTCGATACTGCGCGCACGCTGTCGCCCTCGACACTGTGCATCGTTTATGGCCACGGCGGCGACCAGGTTCCCGCCATGCTTGCCGCCCCGGATCTCGCATTTGCCCTGCAACAACCGCAACTGGGTACCGGCCACGCGGTGATGCAGGCCGCACCCCGCCTGGACGATGCCACATCCACGCTGGTGCTTTATGGCGACGTACCGCTGACCACCACCGCCACGTTGCGCCGCCTGCGGGCGGTTGCCGGCAACGACAAACTGGGAATCCTGACCGTCAACCTGCCAGACCCGACCGGTTATGGCCGCATCGTCCGCCAAAACGGCGCAATCACCCGCATCGTCGAACAAAAGGACGCTAGCGAAGCCGAAAAAGCAATCGATGAAGTCAATACCGGAATCATGTCGATTCCGACCGCCAAGCTCAAGCAATGGCTGGGCGCACTGTCGAACAACAATGCGCAAAAAGAATATTACCTGACCGATATTGTTGCAATGGCCGTTGCCGATGGCATCGAAGTCGTTGCCGCGCAACCGGATGCCGCATGGGAAACGCTGGGCGTGAACAGCAAGGTGCAACTGGCTGAACTGGAGCGCATCCACCAGCAGAATATCGCCCATGCGCTGCTGGAACAGGGCGTGACACTGGCCGACCCGGCACGCATTGACGTGCGCGGCACGCTGACCTGCGGCCGGGACGTGAGCATTGACGTCAACTGCATCTTCGAAGGCGACGTAACCATAGGCGACGGCGCATCAGTGAGCGCTCACTGCGTCATCAGGGATGCCGTCATCAAGGCCGGCGCGCAAATCCGCCCCTTCTGCCATATCGACGGTGCGGTCGTCGGCGAAGCTTCGATCATTGGCCCGTATGCGCGCCTTCGACCCGGCGCAACGCTGGGCGAAGACGTCCATATCGGCAACTTTGTCGAAGTCAAGAACAGCCGCATTGCTGCGCACAGCAAGGCCAACCACTTGGCCTATGTCGGCGATTCAACCGTCGGCGCGCGCGTAAACATCGGCGCCGGCGCCATCACATGCAATTATGACGGCGCAAACAAGCACGAAACCATCATTGAGGACGACGCCTTCATCGGCACTAATTGCGAACTGGTCGCACCGGTAACCGTTGGCAAAGGAGCAACCATTGGTGCCGGCACCACACTGACGCGCAACGCCCCCGCAGGTTCGCTGGTGGTTACGCGCGCCAAACCTACTACCCGCGAAGACTGGCAACGCCCGGTGAAAAAGAAGTAAATTGCATACCCCACCGGGTATTTTCAAAAGCCATGATGAAATATCGCGACACCATGCGGTTCTTGCATATACCCCCGCCCTTTCTCACAACCCGCTCCCGCTGCGCAATGCCCTGATTCGCTCCCCGTAGCATCACCCTCCGGCCGACGTCATTTGCCCACAGCACGGCCATGGTTTAATCCATATCAAGATACAAACCTTTCAGCATTGCATGATTGCTATGCACTGATGTATCGTTCCAAGATACCGATTTTCCCGCATCATCCGGTCGCAAGACCGCCGTTTCGCCATAGCACAGCCCTCCGCGCCGATTTCAGGCAAACAGGGTGACCATCAAAACAGGAAAAGGATCTGGAAGATGAAGAAGAACGCCAAAGCACCCGCAGCCAAAGACAAACCCCTTTCCCCCGACTTGCTAAAGAAAATGGACATGTACCTGCGGGCAGCGAACTATCTGTCCGTCGGCCAGATTTACCTGCTCGACAACCCGATGCTGAAAGAACCGCTGAAGCTCGAGCACGTCAAGCCGCGCCTCTTGGGCCACTGGGGCACCGTGCCCGGACTGAACTTCATCTACCTGCATTGCAACCGGGTCATCAAGAACCATGATCTGGACATGATTTACATCACCGGCCCCGGACACGGGGGCCCAGGGCTGGTGGCGAATACCTATATGGAAGGCACCTACAGCGAGTTCTACCCGAACGTGTCGCCCGACGAAGATGGCATGAAAAAACTGTTCAAGCAGTTTTCCTTCCCTGGCGGCATTCCCAGCCACGTCGCGGCCGAAACGCCCGGCTCGATCCATGAAGGCGGCGAACTCGGTTATGCGCTGTCACACGCTTACGGCGCCGCTTTCGATAACCCGGATCTGATCGTCACCTGCGTGGTTGGCGATGGCGAAGCCGAATCCGGCCCGCTGGCGACCAGCTGGCACTCGAACAAGTTCCTCAACCCGGTTACCGACGGCGCGGTGCTGCCTATCCTGCACCTGAACGACGGCAAAATTGCCGGGCCGTGCATGCTGGCGCGCATCCCGCAGGACGAACTCGACGCCCTGTTCAAAGGTTACGGCCACAAAGTGTATTACGTCGAAGGCGACGACCTGCCGAACATCCACCAGCGCATGGCCGCGACCATGGACACCGTGATCGCAGAAATCAAGCAAATCCAGAAGGATGCCCGCAGCAAGGGTTTCAAGCAGCGCCCGAACTGGCCGATGATCGTGCTGCGCACGCCGAAGGGCTGGACCGGCCCGGGGGTAGTAGACGGTAAGAAAGTCGAAGGCACCTTCCGCTCGCACCAGGTGCCACTATCCGAACTGGCGAAACGCCCGGATCACCTGAAGCAACTCGAACAGTGGATGAAAAGCTACAAGCACCACGAACTGTTCGACAAAAACGGCACATTACTGCCTGAGCTGGCCGAACTGGCGCCGACGGGCAACCGCCGCATGGGCGCGAATCCGCATGCGAATGGCGGCATCTTGATGCGCAACCTGAAGATGCCAGATTTCCGCAAATACGAGGTCAAGTTCGACCGACCCGGTACGGTCGAGGCAGAAGCCACGCGTGTGCAAGGTACCTTCATCCGCGACGTGATGAAGCAGAACATGAAAAATTTCCGCGTGTTCAGCCCGGATGAAAACAATTCCAACCGCTGGAATGCGGTAATGGAAGTCACGAACCGCACCTGGACCGAAACAATCCATTCATATGATGACCACCTTGCGCCGAATGGTCGCGTGATGGAAGTCTTGAGCGAACACCAGTGCCAAGGCTGGCTCGAAGGCTACCTGCTGACCGGCCGCCACGGTTTCTTCTCCTGCTACGAAGCGTTCATCCACATCGTCGACTCGATGTTCAACCAGCACGCCAAGTGGCTGGAAATCTCGCGCCGCATCCCGTGGCGCCGCCAGATTCCGTCCTTGAACTACCTGTTGTCCTCGCACGTCTGGCGCCAGGACCACAATGGCCTGAGCCACCAAAACCCGGGCTTTCTCGATCACGTGATGAACAAGAAAGCGACCATCACGCGCGTTTACCTGCCGCCGGATGCCAACACCCTGCTGTCGGTCACCGACCACTGCCTGAAGAGCCGCCACTACATCAACGTCGTGGTGGCCGGCAAGCAGCCGGCACTACAATTCCTGACTATGGATGAAGCCATCAAGCACTGCACAGTCGGTGTCGGCATCTGGGACTGGGCCAGCAACGACCAAGGTGGTGAGCCGGATGTGGTCATGGCTTGCGCCGGCGACGTGCCGACACTGGAAACGCTGGCTGCGGTTGAAATCATGCGCGAGCATCTGCCCGGCCTGAAGGTGCGCGTAGTCAATGTGGTCGATCTGATGACGCTGCAGCCGCAATCCGAGCATCCGCACGGACTGTCCGACAAGGACTTTGACATGATATTCACCAAGGACAAGCCGATCGTGTTCGCGTTCCACGGTTACCCGTGGCTGATCCACCGCCTGACCTACCGCCGCACCAACCACAAGAACCTGCATGTGCGCGGCTACAAGGAAGAGGGCACCACCACCACACCATTCGACATGGTGGTGATGAACGATCTCGACCGCTTCCACCTGGTGATGGACGTGATCGACCGTCTGCCGCAACTTGGCTCCAGCGCAGCCTACCTGCAAAAACTGCTGCGCGACAAACTGCTGGAACACAAGGCATATGTGGCGCAGTATGGCGACGACATGCCAGAGATCCGTGACTGGAAGTGGGGTTTGGGCAGTTCGACCAAAAAGGCAAAATCGAAGAAATAACGCTTCTTCCCGACACAATTCAGCGCAAGCCCGGTTTCGAATAGGAACCGGGCTTTTTCTGGCTTAAGGTTTCTTATGTGCGGCATTGCGCACCTAGCCGCTACCTATATCAGGGCGACCTGTGCACTGCCGTCTAGCAAGCTGCCAGGCGCCTGACTGTCGCCTAAGCGGCTGTCAAACGCAGCCCGTATCGCCACTACATGCCGAAGGAAATCTTCGAGCACCTGAGCAACATTGCCGGTGCAATTCTTTCGCATCCACCTAGCCAATTCAAGGGATCCCTAATACAATTAACAGGTTTCTCAGTAGCGAGAAGCCACTGAATCGCCCAATTCGGGGAGGAGCTTAGATTGGTGAATCGCTACGTTCGGGACGCATAGGCCGGCGGTTAGAAACCTCTCAACCCGACCAAACAAATATGCCGTCACATTACTGCGGGCACCAAGATCAATTTTCAACACGCATTGCCTGTGTACAGCTCATTCTATATTCCTGATCGCATCAACTACGATTCGCCAGAACGCGCCGGACTAATGTTCGAGCCGGTTATTTTCCGTAGCGCCGACGGGACGCAACTGTCCGGCTGGTTTCTCCCTGCTGTAGGTGTGGCATCCGCAGGGGATGCCCGCGGAACGGTGGTACACATGCATGGCAATGCGCAGAACATGACGGCACAATGGCCTTACGTGGAATGGGTGCCAAAGCGCAAATACAACGTATTGGTGTTCGACTATCGCGGATATGGACAATCGCATGGCAAGCCGGAACCCAAGGGCGTATTCGAAGATGCCGTGGCGGCGCTTGATTATGTCCGTTCGCGCTCCGACATCGACACGAGCAAGATCTTCGCTTTCGGTCAAAGCCTGGGCGGCATGATTGCCATCGCTGCCGTTGGTGCCAGCCCGAAGGGCGTGCGCGCTGTGCTGGCAGAAGCGCCCTTCCATTCTTACACGGCACTGTCTGATGACCGAATGCCAGGCGAGGGAATGATCGTGGATGAAAGCTGGAGCGCGACCACTCATATCGCCAAGCTGGCTCCTGTTCCCTTACTGCTGATCCATGGCACAAGTGACAAAATCGTGCCTTACGCGCACTCGCAAATGCTGCTGGCTGAAGCGAATGAACCGAAACGCATGGTGACCGTTGAAGGCGGAGACCACCTTGATATCATGACTGAACGCTATGGCACCACATACCAGGACATGATGATCGACCATTTTGAGCAAGCGCTGCTGTAACCTGAACCTGGCGCATCATGTATTTCCCTACATTCGAATTCCCTTACTGTCCGGTGCCTGAATACCGCATTTTGTAGTGCTACAATTCATAAGTTAGCGACTAAAGCAAGGCATCATCCCATGTATGCAGCAGGGGTATTTGCTCTGCCTTTTTTTCACCCTTTTTCCTTCGCCCATATCATGTACAAAAAAATCTATTATCCTGACAACATTCTTGGCGCCACGCCCTTGGAACGATTTGGTCTCGATTTTGAAAATGTCCGCTTCAGCAGCAAAGATGGTCAACAGCTGACCGGCTGGTTTCTTCCCGCCACCACGGTAAGCAGCCCCAAAGAAGCCAAAGGCACTGTCATCCACATGCACAGCAACTCAGGCAACATTGCTTCGACTTGGCAATTTGCAGGCTGGCTGCCTGATCAGGGCTATAACATTCTCGCGTTTGACTATCGCGGCTTTGGCAAATCCTTTGGCACTGCCGAGCCCAAAGGCATCCTGGATGATGCCGTGGCTGCCATCACCTACCTGCGTTCCCGCACGGACATCGATACCAGCAAAATTTTCATTTTTGGACAAAGCCTTGGTGGATCGCTGGCGATTGCCGCTGCAGCCATCAACCGCGAAGGTATTCGCGCGGTTGCTGTTGAATCGCCATTTTATTCATACTCCACAATGGTTGACGATAGGCGTCCAGGCGAGGGCTTCACTTACGAGGCTGACGATGCTTACTGCGGCGCGCAATATGTATCCCAACTCTCGCCTATCCCACTGCTGATTATTCACGGCACACGTGACAGCATCATGCCGCACGAATACTCGGAGCGACTGTTTGCGGAAGCAAAAGAACCGAAAGCACTCGAACTGATTCCGCAAGGACGGCACTTGGCAGCCATGACAGAGCGTTATGGCGACAGGTATCAAAAGCGGATCACGGAATTTTTTGAGGCTGCCCTGAAGAATTAAGCCTCTTTATGGAAGCTTCGCCTTAAAAAGCAGAATGTGATATTAGCGACACCACTCTTGAGGCATCATACGACATCAAACACCCCCTTCTGGGGGTGTTTTCCTTGATGCAAGAATCTTGTTTTTAGCGGCGCGCATATCCTGGTAATGGGGGAGTTTGGTGCTCTCGCTCGCAAATCAATTTGCCCCCCAGCAGGAAACGAAGCCTTGTGAGCCAAAGTCAGAGAGCCAATAAGACGCGTTTCGTCGTGTATCCAAGCATGGCGAGGCGATCCGTTGAACAGTATTATCAAACCTGCAGTGTAAGTAACTCACACCCAACCTATCGCCGCAAAGGCAGCAAATGACGAAATCCCTCACTTCTCACAAAGAATGGCGCTATGTGCTACGCGACTTTCTCCGTTCGTCGCAAGGCAGAGCGCTGGCGAACTATCCGAGTGATGCACTGAGCTATGCGCTTGCACCAGTTGCATCCATCTCCTTATGGATGGACGAATTTGCGCCAGCGCTGAAGGAACAGTCAGCACTTGATATTGTGATCGCAGGCGCAGCACACGGCATGGATACGCTCGACGACGGGCGCTGGTACCAATTCTTGCCGCTCTTTTTGGGCAAGCCGGACATGCAAGTAACTGTTGATCTGGTTGGCAAAGGGCTCGATTCGAATGTGCCCGAGGTCTTCGGGGGCAACGCTTTCCCCCTGGAACCCAAAAAATCCACCATGTCCGCCAAGATGGCGCACCTTGAAGCACCACCTCGCTTTCCTCTTACACTTGGCGAATACATGGCTGCCAGAGCCCATCGTCCGGCCCCGGATCTGGTGTTTATTTTCCATCCGGGATTCATTATCAACAGCAATTCATGGATAGCTGGCGGAGATTTGCGCTCCGTGCTGTCTTTAGGCACACCAGTCGGGCTGGCTTCGTATGGCGAAGAAGAACATATGCAGGAAGTCTGGGTGCTTGCGGCTCACGGATACCAAGCCAATCTGAAAGTAATTCAGAATCGATTTGCTGCGAACTTGCACAAGCAGGTACTGCCATCCGCCTTTGCCCATACGCTATGGAAGCTTGACAATGCCTTGCCCGAAGCCGACGCGCCTATCGCGGAAGAAGATTTGGACAAGGTAAAGACCTTTGACAAATGGATGTATGACGCCATGCAAAAGGGCGTCGTCCTCCCTTTCCTCAAGGCTTTTGGCGGAACGACCAAAACAAAACACGGCGACTTCATTATCCTGCCCAACATGAAGTTGGTCGACAAAGCTTCAGGCAAGGTTTACAACCCCAGCAATGCTGAAAAGTTTAATGACATCGGCGTGAGGGTTGAGCAAGCATTGCTGGACACGTACCCGGAGAGTTCACTATTTGACTTTGACCGTGCCTACTGGGCAATCAACGTCGCTGCATGGATCGATCAGGCGTCAGGCGCATAGACGTATAAGAAAATATGAGCTGGCTGAACCAGTGACGTGATAAAAAACCGGGAACTTGCTTTCCGGTTTTTTTATGTGCACCAGCGCACTGCTGCGCATAAAAAATGCCCCCTGAACATTCATTCAGGGGGCATAACTTGCTAGTCGGAAGCTCTCTGGTCAGACCATATCAGCTACCTTCGGCTCTAATTGCTTAGGCCTTCTTCTTGCGCTCGATGTTCAGATTCGAGATACGGCCAGACTCAACACCTGCATCCGGGTCGATGATCGCGTTGATCAGCGTCGGCTTGCGGGACTTGATGCCTTCTTCGATAGCAGCAGCCAGTGCAGCCGGTGTGTCAACGGAAACACCAACACCACCGAATGCCGTCATCATCATGTCGTAGCGAGCACCCGGCGTGAAGCTGGAGATCGACGGATCGTCGAAGCCACCAGCATTTTCCTCGTTACCTTTGTAGATACCGCCGTTGTTCATGACAACAACGGTGATCGGCAGCTTGTAGCGAGCGATGGTTTCTACTTCCATACCGGAGAAGCCGAATGCGGAGTCACCTTCAACTGCAACAACTGCATTGCCGGTCGCAACCGTTGCGCCAATGCAGGAACCCATACCCATACCCATGATGCCCCAGGTACCGGTGTCGAGACGCTTGCGTGGCAGGGTCATGTCGACGATCATACGGGTGTTGTCGAGAGCGTTCGCGCCTTCGTTGATGAGGATGGTTTCCGGATATTTCGCCAGAACGTCACGAACAGCGCCCAAGGAGTTGCGATAGTTCATCATGCCCGGTGCAGTCTCTTTCACGAGAGTCGGCGCCAGTTTCTCCTTGCTTGCGTTTACGCGGGACTGGATACCACCAACCCACTCAGCATCAGCTTTCGGCATGCCTTTCAGGCCTTCACGCAGTTGAGCAACAACAGAAGCGATGTCGCCAACTACCGGTGCTGCAACAGGTACGTTGCTGTCGATTTCGTCGGCCTTGATTTCAACCTGGATGAATTTCTTCAGCTTGTTGCCCCAGGTCGGGCCCTTGCCATGACCCAGCAGCCAGTTAATACGAGCACCGATGATCAGGCAAACGTCGCACTCTGGCAGCGCGTAGGAACGAGCAGCGCCAGCGTTCAGCGGGTGGTGATCGGAGATCAGGCCTTTTGCCATGGACATCGGCAGGAACGGGATACCGGTTTCTTCAACCAGCGCCTTGATGTCAGCATCGCACTGAGCATAAGCAGCGCCTTTGCCCAGCAGGATAACCGGCTTCTTCGCGCCCTTGAGCATTTCAACAGCGCGCTTGATAGCAGCCGGATCAGCAGGTTGCCGCGGAGCCGGGTCAACTGGCGTAAACAGCAGTTCGTCAGCCTTGGCCTTCGGCAGGGTCATGGTCAGCATTTCGTGCGTCAGGTCGAGGTATACAGCGCCTGGACGGCCGGAAACGGCGGTACGAACTGCACGCGCCATAGCGATTGGCAGGTCTTCGATGTGGTTCACACGATAGGATGCTTTAACGTGCTGACGTGCAGCAGCCAGCTGATCCATTTCTTCGAATGCGCCTTTTTGCAGGTCGGTATCACGACGGCCAGCCGTACCGCTCAACAGAATCATCGGGAAACCGTTCTGGGTGGCGTTAGCAGCACCAGCCAGACCATTCAGGAAGCCAGGTGCCGGAGTGGTCAAGCAAACGCCCGGTACGCCGGTCAGATAACCGGAAGCACCTGCTGCCATAGCAGCATTCGTTTCATGACGGAAACCGAAATATTTACCGCCATCAGCCTGCCAAGAGCGGGTCAGTGCCGTGATAGGAATACCAGGAATACCAAAGATGTTCTTGATACCGTTGTTTTTCAGGCTCTCGATCAGCATATAAAATGCGTCGACCAATTCCACTTCATTCTCAGTGCTCATATTAAGAGGATCCTCTCTTCATTGATTGTTGAAACGCAGGGTGCTTTTATTAATAAAAGGCGTATTGCCCTATAAGTATGACGCATGGGGCACAAAATTACGGTTGACGTAGGTCAATTTGGCAAATTTTCGACGAGAGGCCACACGAATTTCAGGCCTATTTCGCCACACACTCGACAGGATGTTGACCCGTGTCAATTTTCCAGATTGCGTCAGCATATCATCCAAATTTCGAGCTAATTACACAACAACCAGATCAAAAGGGCCTTTCCTGCGACTCTGTGACGCAAGCTCAAAGGGCTTTTCTGACGCTCCGGAACGATGCGCGCATTGACCCATGCCATTGCATACGTGAGCAACTCCGTTCGCACCAAGTCTTATTACCGCATTGAACCTCACGCAACACGACCGATGCACACTGGCACACGAACCCTCGCCATTCCAGTCAGCGCCATGACCGTCAACTGGCGTGACTGCATCACCAGCAATGGATGGAGTATCTGAACTGTGCCTATGCATGATGGCGCTCTGCCACTTTCTCCTGTCTGCGCAAATGGCCGCAACCCATGCCTGACCGAGGCTATCCCAGAAAGTTGCCAATCTGACCATCACCGATAGAAATAACTCGACGTGGCTTAGGGCACGCCGTTTTTGACGGTAAAATAGCAAGACTATCCGGTTCGCAAGGCCACCTTATCCCCTTTTATCCGAAAACTCACTGTTTATGTGCGGCATCGTCGGCGCCATCGCGCAACGCAATATCACTCCTGTACTGATTGAAGGCCTGAAGAGGCTCGAATATCGTGGTTACGACTCGTGCGGCATCGCTCTGCGAGTTGATGGCGAATTGCAACGTGCACGCAGTACCGCCCGCGTAGCAGAACTGGAAAAACAGATCGCAGAAACGCAACAGGCCGGCCTGCTGGGCATTGCGCACACCCGCTGGGCCACGCATGGGGCGCCGACCTCGGCCAATGCTCACCCGCATTTCTCGCGCGGCCGGATTGCGCTGGTGCATAACGGCATCATCGAAAACCATGACGAACTGCGCGCCGAACTGCGAAGCCTCGGCTATGAATTCGAAAGCCAGACCGACACCGAAGTCATCGCACACCTGATCGACCACCTGTATGCAGGTGATCTGTGCGCCACAGTCAAACAGGCGGTCAAGCGGCTGGCTGGCGCGTATGCGATCGCGGTCATCTGCCGCGACGAGCCGGATCGCATCGTCGGTGCACGCGCCGGCTCGCCGCTAATCGTCGGTGTTGGCACGGGCGAAAATTTCCTCGCTTCGGACGCATTGGCGCTGGCTGGCACTACCGACAGCATCATTTATCTGGAAGAGGGCGACGTCGCCGACCTGCACCTCGAGCGCTACAGCATCAGCGATGCCGATGGCAATGCCGCCAAACGCGAAGTGCGCACCGTGCAGGCATACACAGCCGCGGCTGAACTCGGTCCGTACCGACACTACATGCAAAAGGAAATTTTCGAGCAGCCGCGCGCAATCGCCGATACGCTCGAAGGCATCGAAGGCATCGTGCCGGAACTGTTCGGCGACAACGCGGGGAATATCTTCCGCCAGGTTGACTCAATCCTGATTCTGGCCTGCGGCACCAGCTACTACGCCGGACTGACCGCAAAATACTGGATCGAAGCAATCGCCGGTCTGCCAGTCAGCGTCGAAATCGCAAGCGAATACCGCTACCGTTACAGCGTACCCAACCCGAAAACGCTGGTAATCACCATCTCGCAGAGCGGTGAAACTGCCGACACGCTGGCCGCGCTGCGCCATGCGCGAGAACAGGGGATGATGCATACGCTGACAATTTGCAACGTCGCCACCAGCGCGATGGTCCGCGAATGCGCGCTCGCATACATCACCCGCGCCGGCATCGAGGTCGGCGTCGCGTCAACCAAGGCCTTCACCACCCAGCTGGCAGCGCTGTTCCTGCTGACGCTAACGCTGGCAAAAATCAAAAACCGTCTGACGGCCGAAGATGAATCCGCGCTACTGCGCCGCCTGCGCCACCTGCCGGCGGCAATCTCCGCCGTGCTCGCGTTGGAACCGCAAATCATCGCCTGGGCCGAGAGTTTTGCCCGGCGCGAAAATGCGCTATTCCTCGGTCGCGGCCTGCATTACCCGATCGCACTCGAAGGCGCACTAAAACTGAAGGAAATTTCGTACATCCACGCCGAAGCCTACCCGGCCGGCGAGCTAAAACACGGTCCGCTGGCGCTGGTCACCGAAGAAATGCCGGTGGTAACCATCGCGCCAAACGATGACCTGATCGACAAGCTTAAATCGAACATGCAGGAGGTGCGGGCACGCGGCGGAGAACTGTATGTGTTTGCCGATGCGGACTCGCGCATTACACCAAGTGCAGGCGTACACGTGATCCGCCTGCCAGAGCATTATGGCCTGCTGTCACCGATCCTGCATGTGGTGCCACTGCAATTGCTGGCCTACCACACCGCACTGGTACGCGGCACCGATGTCGACAAGCCCCGCAACCTGGCAAAGTCGGTGACCGTGGAATAACATACCAAAGAAACAATGCCCGATAGCAATATGTTAGCCAGTTGCAAAAAAATGTTGCAAAATAATACGGTTCATCGAATCTAATATGTAATAACCTTTGCCATCAGGCCGCCTTCTCCAATAAACTGGTGGATGTTCATCATATTTTTTGTCATTTTTTTAATCTCGTCGAGTAGTTGCGCTTGCAAAAGGCTTCATTCCCCAGTAATTTCCTGTCTGTGTCCTTGCCGGATAAGCCGGTCGTGGCGGGATGTTTTGCCCTTACCGAAGGTTTGGGCGGGGAAGCTATTTCCTTTTCGCCTGAAGCGCTTTTCGGCGCAGACGCACTGCTCGGGCCGGGCATGCCGCAATCGGACGAGGCGGCAGCCGCTTTTTTCAGCGTGCCGGCGCCGGCATACCTTTGTGATGAAGTCACGTCCACCTTTACCGTTGCGCATGCACTGGCGCAAAAGGGCTTGTTACCGACATGGGGAGCAGTTCTGGCCACGAGCCAGACAGCGGGTAAAGGGCAGCTTCGCAGGCAGTGGCAATCTCCACGCGGCAATCTGTACGTCACCTTCCGCCTGCCTGATGATCCGCTTTTCCATACCAGTGCGCCTGCGCTTGTCACAGGAATTTTGCTGGCAATGGCTTTTTGCCGGCTCGGCTATCCGCTGCGGCTCAAGTGGCCCAATGATTTGCTGAATCGAGATCAGGCCAAGGCGGCCGGCATTCTGCTGGAAAACAGAGGCGGCGTGTTGCTAGCCGGCGTTGGCGTCAACTTGCGCACCCTGCCTGATGCTCAGCAGTTGCGGCGCGACCGCGCCACCCCTGCAGGTTTGTTGCAGACCCCGGATGGAAAACCTGTTCACATCACACCATTTGCGCTGTGGCAAGCGCTGGTGATGGAGACAATTTCGACATATAGCCAGACGTTCGCCAACGCAACGGCCGAAGCGTTACCCGATCTGGTCGAGCCGTTTCTTACCTGGAGAGGTGAATCCGTCACCGTCTCCGACACGGACGGCACTCTGCTCAGCGGCATGCTGGAAGG
>Ga0316604_10002389_pt1 | contig 14424 bp, 17 predicted proteins | sample OWC_soil_day20_C_FD_207650 | JGI IMG/M metagenome (GOLD analysis project Ga0316604, IMG submission 207650) | Wetland soil microbial communities from Old Woman Creek delta, Ohio, United States - OWC_soil_day20_CT | ecosystem: Environmental > Terrestrial > Soil > Wetlands | place: USA: Ohio... | reverse complement strand
TCATCGGTTCGCCATGGTCGTGGTCAAGCCTCAGCCGGCTGATAATAACCACCGAAGTGTACGAAACGATATTTCTTTACGTCAAGGGGAATTACAATTTATTGTATTTGTTTTAATGGCAATCAAGCTGTTCAGTCGCTATTTGACTGTCTGATATTGGTTTTGAAGCGGTGCTTGAATCAGGGTAACCGGGACAGCCTCCCTGGACAGCGTCTTCATGACGATTCTCACTCATAAAGCCATGATGCAGCCCGGCTCGATTTCGGCTAGACAAGCAGGCTGTATCCTTTGATGCAAAGCGCGGCTGCGCCGCCAAGCAAGACCAGCACGCCGATCAGACGGCGTACGTGAAGTTTCCTAGTCTGCTCGTGAAAGAAAATCAGATTTAGCAGGTGCAGGCCGGATTCTTCCATATCGTCCTCTTTCCAACAACGTATCTTGCCGGGTGGGTGCCGACTCCGTTACACGTCACCCGGCGTCCACCCGGCCATCAGGAGCTAGATAGAGAAATCATACATGGTTCTTTTGGAAACTGCCCGGCGCGAAAGCGAACCAACGGCCTACTGCAGAGTTTGCCCCTTTATTCCCAATTCTGCGCCTGTCACCGGGTTTGCTTTCGGATTGGAGGACATGCGCATTGCCGCCTTCTGGAGGAGGCGCTTCTCGTCGCCGCTCAGTTCCACGCTGCCCTCGCCGGAACCTCAGTCCACCGCCAGTTGCTTGTCTCTGTCGGAAATAAACTCCCACTGTTCCCCCTGGTTCCACGGGCCTCGCTCGTCGCCGGTTCCTTGCGACATGTTGAAGTACACATTGGAGAAGTTCGGGTCTCCCGCCAGTTTGCCCGGGGGAAAGTTGTGCTCGATGGAGTACAGTGCTTTCTCGAACGATTCCTGATGTGAGATTTCGCGCGTCATCAGGAATGTCAGGGCGTCCTTGACGCCGGGGTCGTCAGTCAGATTGATCAGTCGTTCATAAATGATCTTGGCACGTGCCTCGGCGGCAATGTTGGAGCGGAGATCCGCAGCCGGTTTGCCGATGGTGTCGATTAGGCCGCAGTCCATGGCATGCCAGCCGAATTGACCAGCGGACTGCCGCAACCGTAAAGAACCTGGGTGATATGGCTGTCATTGCCCGCACCGGTTATGGAGCGGTAAAGTTCGGCTTCTTCCTGCGTGCCTTCTGCCATGGGACCTTTCGCACCCTTGTTCAGCATGGAAACGATAGTCCCTATTACTTCCAGGTGGCTCAGCTCTTCCGTGGCGATATCCATCAGCATGTCCTTCCTGCCCGGATCATCGTCGGAAAGCCCTTGCGTGAAGTATCGGATGGCCGCCGCCAGTTCGCCTTGCGGTCCGCCGAACTGTTCCAGCATCAGGTTGGCCAGCCCGGGGTCGCATTCGCTGACCCGAACCGTATATTGCAAGCGCTTGTCATGAAAAAACATAATTTCTCCAATTCATCTGATGGTTGAAAACAACCATGAAGCCGGGGCGCCCGGCTTCAACGAAAAACGAGAGAAGTTATGATTGTGAAACAGGTGGTTAGTTCGACATCATCCAACAGGATATTGTGATGATAGTCACCGAATTGCTGTAAAAACAGGTAAAAAGGTTTGGCTCAGAATTTCAGAGTTTGCACGCCATTGTCCGTACCCAGCAGGCAGAGGGTTGCGCCCTGCCTTGCAAATAGTCCGACCGTGACGACGCCGACGATATTGTTGATGGCAGTTTCCATTCCGGAGGGATCGACGATCTGCAAACCCGCCACATCAATGATCAGATTGCCATTATCCGTCATGAACGGTTTGCCATCCTTCAACCGCAGGCGTGGACTGCCTCCCAGAGCGGCCAGTTTCCGTGCCACAACCGAATGAGCCATTGAAATAACCTCGACAGGAAGAGGAAAGGCGCCGAGAACATTGACCAGCTTGGTGCTGTCTGCAATGCAAATGAATTTGTCGGATGCGGACGCTATGATCTTTTCACGGGTCAGTGCACCGCCGCCGCCCTTGATCATGGCTCCCTGACTCGTGATTTCATCGGCTCCGTCGATGTAGACGGGAATGTAATCCACCTCATTTAGGTCAAGCACGGGAATTCCATGCGAACGTAACCGGACTGCCGTGGCCTCGGAAGAAGCAACCGTTCCCTTGATCCTGTCCTTGATCTTGCCCAACTCCTCAATGAACAAATTGGCGGTTGAGCCGGTACCGACTCCGATTATTTCGCCGGAGGGAACATAATCGATCGCAGAACGGGCAACGGCAAGTTTTAATTCGTTTTGATTCATTTGGGTTCAACAAGATGGAATGGTTAAGGTATCGGATGAGAATGGTTTTGTCCGCCGCGCAAGACGAAAAAGACCATGCGTAAAGTTTGCCAAAATCACGCGCAAAGGAGGCAATTGCGAGCGCAGTCTAGCGCGAACCGATCCGGGCAGTCAATTTGCGGAAAGGGCGTCTGTTCAGGCAAACGATATGGCTGAACCTACCTTCTTTTCTCGCATGTTGAGTGATATCGGTCAAATCCTGCCTGTCTTATCGTTGAGGATTGCCTGATAGCTCAATTATTTACCTTTTTTTCGCGGGGCATGCGGCATCGGCAAGTTGTAAACAGTAAACTGTCAGAAGCGGCGCATTTCCCGAGGTTGCCGTAGCCTCGCTCAAGCTACTTCGCCATCCACACCATCCAGCCTGCCAAGGAAACGACCCGAGGATGAATCGCACGAAAATGATCCTGATCATTTTGCTGGTGACAGCGGTCGCTGCCTTTTTTTTGCTAGGGTTCGACCGTTTTCTCAGTATTGAACTGGTGAAATCGGGCCAGCAATTCTTTCGCGACTATTATCGCACCCATCCCTTCAGAACCATGGCTGCCTATAGTGTGTTTTATATCTTCATCGTGATGGTATCCATACCGGGAACCGCCGTCCTGGCCATCGCCGGAGGAACATTGTTCGGACTGCTGAACGGCGTGATTCTCGCATCGTTTTCGTCTACCGTAGGAGCCTTGTTTGCCTTTTTCATGTCACGCTATCTCTTTCAGGATTGGATCAGAAGTCATTTCGGCAAGAGATTGAGTGTTATTGATGCGGGAATGGAGAAAAGTGGGGTTTTTTATCTTTTCATGCTGCGGCTGGTCCCGGTATTTCCCTTTTTCCTGATCAACCTGATGATGGGCTTGACCAGGCTGCGCCCCTGGACCTATTACTGGATAAGCCAGGTGGGAATGCTGCCGGCAACGATCGTGTACGTTAATGCAGGAACGCAGTTGAGCAAGGTCGATAGCGTGGAAGACATCCTTTCATTTGAACTGGTCGGGTCGCTGCTGATTCTTGCCTTGTTTCCGCTTGCAGCCAGAAAAATGGTCCGCCTGATTCGCGGAATATACCGCCAGCATTAAGCCGTGCTCGATCCTGAAGCCCATCCAACGTAATGATTTGGTTAGGCTATCGTCTTGGTGCCGGTATCTCTACCGGTATGCCCCAGACTCCGATGCCCCTGGACTTGGCGATGTTTTCCATTGCTGCGAAGGAAAACGGAGCGCCGGGCAAAGTGACCGCCCAGCCTCTTTGCAGCATCCATTCGCTCAAATCCTCGCTGCCGACTCTGCAACTAGCCGTCATACTGCCATCCTGGTTTTCGGCTATCGGCGTGCAATGGACGAATTCACCTTCGATCTTGAAGTTCAGCGCCAGTTGCGCTCTTGATCCGCATGGTATGGGCCGGATGGATGTCTGGCAGGTATGTCCGGTAGGCGGAATATAAATTCCATACAGCCTCACAGGATGCCCGCTGATGATCAGTGTGCCGTCTTCCTGCACATCGGCAAAACCGGATACGTCATCTGCCGCCGCGCGAGGCATGAAGAACAGGACAAGCACGATGGCAATAAAGACAATGGCGACGGCAATCTTGAGAAAGTCGTTTCTATGCATCATCACCCCCATTTGTCCCATATGCCGATTGAGATTCAAAAAGCAATTTTTTGGTTCAGTGCCGGGAAGCGAAGAACGATTCTTATTTGAGCAGGATGAATGTTCGACTGTCGGGAGGTACGCCTGGGTGGATAGCTTTAGCGGACGATCGGTAATCAGGACTAGCTATTGCTCCGGTAGTCTCGCCCTTCCGCCATCGCTTGTTTGACGAATATCAGAGCATGTCTCTCTTGCCATAGCATGCTCTGATTCAGCAAACCGTCCGCACGGATGCAACGGGAGGCTTGACATGAGTGTAGTGCGTTTCGGAAAGTCACTGATGGTTCAGATGATGGCCGTGTTCGTCTTGGCGGGGCTGATACCCGATTCAGCCATGAGCCAAGAGATAACGGTGCTGCTGGATGGCAGTCAGCAGGTTCCGCCCGTGGCGACCTCCGCAGTGGGCGAGGCGGCCATCCGTGTTTCCTCCGATAAGGTCGTTACCGGTGAAATCAGAACCATTGGCATCAAGGCGACGGCGGCGCATATTCATACGGGAGCCGCCGGTGTCGACGGGCCGATCATTATCCCTTTTATCCAATCGTCGGAGAACACCTGGACAGCCATTCCGGATTCCATCCTGACGGATGATCAGTTCGAGAGCTTCAAGGCGGGTAACCTTTATCTGAATGTTCACAGCGACGCCTTTTCTGAAGGGGAAATCAGAGGGCAGATAGTTCCGTGAACGGTAAATCGCCTTGGTAGCATTCGGGTTCGTGATACCTCTCTATTCTCTTTGGGTTCATGCGTTGCATATTGCCGATGCCTGATCGTGATCGCTCCAGTGTCCGAATCCAGCCATCTGCGTGCGGCTTCGTTTTTTCTGTACGGCGCAGGATGAGGTGGGAGCTTGCAGTGTCGGCCATTGTCGTTTTTGTTTCAATTGTCTGTTTAAGTACAATTTTTACAAGTTATTGATTTTAAATTGTTTTATTCGCTGTATTTCTCTGCCAATAACATGGCACAAGAAATGCTAGACATCAGTTGAGTCTTTGTGAGGGAATAGAAAATGAACCGATTTGTTTATTCGAATCCGGCGCTGTGCATTGGTTGCAATACGTGTTTGGCTGCTTGCAAGGAGGCGCACAAGGCGCACGGTTTGCAAGATCAGGCCAGAATTTCCATTGTTCGCGATGGAGAGATTTCGCTGCCGATTGCTTGCCGTCATTGTGAAAACGCTCCTTGCGCGGACGTTTGCCCGGTCAATGCCATTACAATGAATGATAATGCAGTCGTGCTGAACGAGGCGCGCTGCATTGGTTGCAAACTGTGCGCTTTTGCTTGCCCGTTTGGCGTGATCACAATATCCAATCCCAGCGCCAAAGCTGGCGCATCCGGCCCGAATCCCAAGACGGATGAAGGCAAACCGGAAGGGAGTTCATTCTCTCCTACGTCAATTACCGCTTCGAAAAAACCGGGTGCCAAAGTTGCCGTCAAATGCGATCTTTGTGACTTTTCCGAGAATGGGCCGGAGTGCGTACGCGCCTGCCCGACCGATGCCCTGTTCCTGGTGGACGAAAAGGCGCTGAAACGCTCCAACACGGCCAAGCGCAAGGCGGCCGCTAAGAACATGCCGCCCTTGAAGCCTTCCAAGGAATAGGCACGTATCCCTCCCTTTTGATGGTTTCAGGATGTGGCCTGGCGCCTCATCTGACGGCATTCCCTTTGACGCGCCCGTAAAGCATCGCTTTACGGGCGCGCTCCCAATTGTACATTTGGTATCCCGCTATCGGCCGCATCCGGACGCCATGGGGTAAAAAACCGCTATCAGGGCAATTCATGCGTAGTCCGACTCAATTGCCGACTCGATTTGCAAGTGGCAAGCAAGGCAGGAAATGAACGAAAAAATCAGAGAATCCCGTTATGTCGCAATCCCGACAGGGGGGCTAACAATCATTTGCGCTTGTTATGGACGCGACAGGAGGCTTGCGAATTTATGTTTCTTCAAGTCTCTGATTTAAATGGGTTTTGTGCGCTGGCACGGAAATAGCTTAATGGAAGGCAAAAACGTTAAGCATCACTTTCTTGTTGAGGGCGACACATGCGGCCAACCAAATTTTTTCGTTTGCAGGAGATTCCGGCGCAAGGCGGGCAGTCAGGACAATCTTCCGCGCCCGGCGGATGCGCTAAGAGTCAAAGCATGGGGCAGGGCTGCGGTTCTGCAGCGGGACAGGGAACTATGCCTCCCGAAGTATGGGAGAAAGTCAAGAACCATCCTTGCTACAGTGAGTCGGCTCATCATCACTTTGCGCGCATGCATGTGGCCGTTGCCCCTGCATGCAATATCCAATGCAATTACTGCAATCGTAAATTTGACTGTTCCAATGAGTCGCGGCCCGGTGTCGTCAGCGAGAAGCTGACGCCCGAGCAGGCCGCCAGAAAAGTGCTGGCGGTCGCGGCGGCCATTCCTCAGTTGAGCGTGGTCGGCATAGCGGGTCCGGGGGATGCCTTGGCCAATCCGGAAAAAACGTTCAAGACGTTCGAACTGATATCGCAGCAGGCGCCCGGCATCAAGCTGTGCCTTTCTACAAATGGGTTACTGCTTCCCGACTATGTCGACCGGATACGGGAACTCAACGTCGAGCACGTCACGATCACGATCAATATGATCGATCCAGAGGTCGGGCAGCACATCTACCCTTGGATTTTTTACCGGAACAAGCGCTGGACCGGCATCGAGGCATCCCGAATCTTGCATGAACAGCAAATGAAAGGGCTTGAGATGTTGGCCAAGCACGGCATTCTGTGCAAGATCAATTCGGTGATGATTCCAGGAGTCAACGACGAGCATCTGGTTGAAGTCAACCGCGCCGTCAAGGAGCGGGGCGCGTTTCTGCATAACATCATTCCCATGATTTCGGCGCCCGAACACGGTACCGTATTCGGACTGCAGGGCCTGCAAGGACCGAGTGCGCAGGAACTGAAGGCGCTGCAGGATAAATGCGACGGACAGCTGAACGTGATGCGGCATTGCCGGCAGTGCCGGGCTGATGCCGTGGGTATGCTTGGCGAAGACCGAAGCGCCGAGTTCACGTCCGGCAAGGTTGACGCCATGCCAGCCTCGTTCAACGCGGATGTCCATCAGAAATATCAGGAAATCGTGGAGCGTCAGCGGCAAGAGCGAATCGCGGCAGAAATGGACGAGTTGGCGGAACTCAAGGACGTGGCTAGCGATATCCGCATATTGGTTGCGGTTGCGACTAAGAGCGATGGCAAGGTCAACCAGCATTTCGGGCATGCAAGCGAATTCCAGGTTTACGAAGCATCGTCGTCCGGGGTGAAGTTCATCGGGCATCGACGCGTCGATCTGTACTGCAAGGGTGGACAGGATGATGAAGATGCGCTGCCCAAGGTGATTCGCGCGATAAACGACTGCCATGCCGTGCTTGTCGCCAAGATTGGCGCTTGTCCGAGTGCCGAGTTGAAAAAGGCTGGCATCGAGCCGGTCGAACAGTATGCCTTTGAATTCATCGAGGCTGCAGCCATTGCCTACTTGAAGTCTTACGTTGAGAGGGTCGCTTCCGGCGAAATAGCGCATCAGCCTCGTGGCGATGCACAAATTCGCCAAGGAGCCTACATCTCGGCAGCTTGATCCCCTAATACTTTTTATGCAAGGAGAAAACCGTGGCCTACACAATCATTGAATCGCAATGTACAGGATGTTCGTCTTGCGAGATGGCATGCCCCAACCGCGCCATTCGCGAGCAAAACGGTGTTTGCGTCATCAATCCTGCAAAATGCACCGAATGCCAAGGGAAATTCGACGAGCCTCAGTGCGTCGCTTCCTGCCCCATGAAAAAGACCATCGTCAAGCTATGAAGACCCTTTATCGCGACGATGGCCGTGTGGAACTGGACGGGCCACCGGCATTCGATTATGGCGAAAAGGTTCGCAGCTGCAAGACTGTCCGCAACGATGGAACTTTCGTGGGCCGCGACATCGGAGAGATCCTGGTTCAGAAAGGCGACATTGGATATGTCGTGAGCATCGGTACGTTTCTGCAGCAGTACTACATTTATGGCGTCGAGTTCGTGTCGCGCGGCTATCGGGTGGGCATGAAAAGGCGCGAATTGGAATCGCTCAGAGGATTTGATAATAGGGAGTGCGAATGAAAACGTCACCTGTTCCTCGATACTCCTGGGGGCAGCAAGTTGCAGCAAGCGTTCCGCTTCTCAACGATGGGAGTTACCCGGATTGCGATGAAGGCTTCCTGCTGGTCGAGCAGGGCGCTTTGGGGGAGGTGGTCCAGGTTGGCATGCATGTCGAAACAGATACGCCTGTCTACCTGGTCGCCTTTCCCGGTGAGCGCGTTGTCGGTTGCATGGAAGATGAGATTGTCCCGGCATGAAGTACATGAAAAGGCATGATTTCGACAGCCAATGTGCCGCCTTCGTCGACGAATGAGACGGTTGGAGGACGGCATCCGAACGAGCTTGATCTCAGGCGAATAGCGCATATGCTGGAAAGGCGTGCGCGCTATCGCTATGTTACGGTCAAGGTCCTTCCTGTGGGCGGGGGTTACCTCGTGGTCAGCCCATGCTGCTCTCGGACGGTCGAGCCTCAAGGCGGAATGATCGATATTGCGATGATCGAATACGACGAGCCCGTGAAACGATGGAAATTGTTCAGCAAGGACCACGACTTCAATCGGTGGAGGCTGCATATCATGTCTGACCGGCTCGGGCTGCTGATCGACTGCCTGAACGAAGATTACGCCAGGGTGTTCTGGCAATAGATCCGATCATTTTTACTTTTTTCATGAACAGGAGTCGACAATGAAGATAATGATAAGAAAGAACAAAGCCGGCAACCTGTCCGTCTATGTGGCCAAGAAAGATCTGGAAGAACCTGTCGTCTCGATGGAGAATGAAACGATGTGGGGCGGTATTGTGACGCTTGCGAACGGATGGCGTTTTGAATTGCCTGACATGGCGTTGGATACGGCGCTACCCATCTCGGTTGATGCGCGCAAGTTGGGCGACTGAGCTGTTCTATCCAACAAAACCCTCTCATTTACTACAAGGCCGGCTGCGGATTGAAACGCAGCCGGCTTTTTTATTGGCGCCGTTGCATGGAGTCTGGTGCCATTCTGTTTTCCAACAACGGAAGCTGCCGATCCTGGCTTTACCGTCAAGTCATCCTCCGTTATCCATTTTCCTCGAATTGGCTCTCCGACTGTTTGCTTCCCTACACATTGAGCCGCCTTTGTACTGTTCTACACAAGGGAAAATCATGCCTGGATTTACGCCATCAAAAAAATAAGCAGTTAAAAATCAAATAGTTGCGTGAATATTTTGAGTTGGCATGGCTATTGCAATAAGTAGGTCAAACCGACCCTGTTTTCTGAATGTGTAACTCGGTAAACGAAGAATACATGAAGTTTCGGAGCGGCTGGAAACCGGTTGAATGTGCATCTGGTTAATCGGCAAACATCACCAACCTGCAATCAAATTTTAAGGAGATTCAAATGCCAGCATTAAGACAAATTGCCTTTTATGGGAAAGGCGGCATCGGTAAATCGACCACATCTCAGAACACGCTCGCCGCATTGGCCGAAATGGGTCAAAAGATCCTGATCGTTGGCTGCGACCCGAAGGCGGACTCGACCCGTCTGATCCTGCATGCAAAGGCTCAGGACACCATTCTCAGCATGGCAGCCGAAATCGGCGCAGTCGAAGACCTCGAGGTCGATGACGTCGTCAAGGCCGGCTATCAAGGCATCCGCTGCGTAGAAGCTGGTGGGCCGGAGCCGGGGGTGGGCTGCGCCGGACGCGGCGTTATCACCGCCATCAACTTCCTGGAAGAAGAAGGCGCTTACGATAATGCCGACTATGTCTCATACGACGTGCTTGGCGACGTTGTCTGCGGCGGCTTCGCAATGCCGATCCGCGAAAACAAGGCTCAGGAAATCTACATCGTCATGTCCGGTGAAATGATGGCCATGTACGCAGCCAACAATATTTCCAAGGGTATTTTGAAATATGCGCACTCGGGCGGTGTCCGTCTGGGTGGGCTGATCTGTAACGAACGCCAGACGGACAAGGAACTCGAGTTGGCGGAAGCCCTGGCCAAGAAACTGAACACGAAGCTGATCCACTTCGTGCCGCGCGACAACGTCGTTCAGCACGCCGAACTGCGCCGCATGACGGTTGTCGAGTATGCGCCGGATTCGAAGCAGGCGGGCGAATACCGCGCACTGGCCAAGAAGATCCATGAAAACGCCGGCAAGGGAACCATCCCGACCCCGCTCTCTATGGAGGAACTGGAAGAGCTTCTGATGGAACACGGCATCATGCCGAGCGTCGACGAGTCGCTGGTTGGCAAAGCTGCAGCATAAGCGTGAGCGGAATGCCGTCCGCCGACATGGTGCGGACGGCTCTGTGAAAGCAATGAAAAAAACTGTTAATTACTTTTTTGGAGGGCGAGATGAGCCTCACAATTGAAGACACCAAGACGCGCGAACAAGTCGAAGATATCAAGAAGCGCAACCAGGAACTGATAGAAGAGGTTCTTCAGGCCTATCCTGACAAATTCGCAAAGCGTCGTGCCAGGCACCTGGGCACGTTTGAGGAAGGCAATGCCGATTGCGGCGTTCGTTCGAACATCAAATCGATCCCGGGGGTTATGACCATCCGAGGATGCGCCTATGCGGGGTCCAAGGGCGTGGTATGGGGACCGATCAAGGATATGGTTCATATCAGTCACGGACCCGTCGGCTGCGGCCAGTATTCCTGGGGGACTCGTCGTAACTACTTTACCGGAACGACCGGTGTCGATGCCTTCGGCACGATGCAGTTCACGTCGGATTTCCAGGAAAAGGATATTGTCTTCGGCGGCGACAAGAAACTGGAAAAACTCATGGACGAGATCCAGGAGCTGTTCCCGCTGAACCGAGGTATTTCCGTGCAATCGGAATGTCCGGTCGGCCTGATCGGCGACGATATCGAAGCTGTTTCAAAAAAGAAATCGAAGGAATATGGCGGCCACACCATTGTCCCTGTGCGCTGTGAAGGGTTCCGCGGTGTTTCCCAGTCGCTGGGTCACCATATCGCCAACGACGCCATCCGGGAATGGGTCTTCAACACGGCGGACGCCAAGCACCCTGACTTCGTGGCGACGGAATACGACGTTGCCGTCCTTGGCGACTACAACATCGGCGGTGATGCCTGGGCTTCCCGCATTCTGCTGGAAGAGATGGGATTGCGTGTGATTGCGCAGTGGTCGGGCGACGGCACGTTGGCCGAAATGGAAAAGACGCCCAAGGCCAAGCTCAATCTGCTGCACTGCTACCGTTCGATGAACTATATCGCCCGGCATATGGAAGAGAAATACAGCATTCCCTGGGTGGAATACAACTTCTTCGGGCCTTCCAGAATTGCGGATAGCCTGCGCGAGATTGCCAGCCACTTCGACGACAAGATCAAGGAAGGCGCCGAAAAAGTCATCGCAAAATACAAGGCGCAGATGGACGCTGTCATCGCCAAGTACAAGCCGCGGCTGGAAGGCAAGAAGGTCATGCTGTTCGTCGGCGGTCTGCGCCCGCGCCATGTGATCGGCGCCTACGAGGATCTTGGCATGGAAGTGATCGGTACAGGCTATGAATTTGCTCACAACGACGACTACCAGCGTACCACGCACGACGTCAAGGACGGCACGTTGATTTATGACGACGTAACGGCGTTCGAGTTCGAGAAATTCGTTGAAGGCATGCAGCCTGACCTGGTCGGGTCCGGCGTCAAGGAGAAATACGTGTTCCAAAAGATGGGTGTTCCATTCCGCCAGATGCATTCCTGGGATTATTCGGGACCTTATCACGGCTATGACGGGTTCAGCATTTTTGCCCGCGACATGGATATGGCAATCAACAGCCCGGTCTGGAGCATGTGCAAGGCGCCCTGGAAAAGCCAGTCGACCAAATAGTGGAAGAGTGAAAGCCGGCTGTCCCAACGGCAGCCGCAGCACCTCATCCTAGCAACTCAAACCTGATGTAAAGGATTTCATCATGCCCCAATCAGCTGAAAAAATACTGGACCACGAAGGCCTGTTCCGCCAGGAAGAATACCAGTCCTTGTTTGAACGCAAGAAAGAGTTCGAAGAAGGCCATCCCAAAGATGCCGTCATCAAGATCTGCGAATGGACGCAAACCAAGGAATACCAGGACAAAAACTTTGCTCGTGAAGCACTGACCATCAATCCGGCCAAGGCCTGCCAGCCTCTCGGTGCTGTTTTTGCCGCGGTCGGCTTCGAAAAGACGCTGCCGTTCGTGCATGGATCGCAAGGTTGCGTGGCGTATTTCCGCTCGCACTTTACGCGCCATTTCAAGGAGCCGACGTCCGCTGTCTCGTCATCCATGACCGAAGATGCAGCCGTGTTCGGCGGGATGAACAATATGATCGACGGCCTGTCGAATGCGGTCAGCCTGTACAAGCCCGAGATGATCGCGATCAGTACCACCTGCATGGCAGAAGTCATCGGCGACGACCTGGATTCGTTTGTCAAGAATGCCCGTGAAAAAGAGGCCGTGCCGAAGGACTTCGATATTCCTTTTTCACACACCCCGTCGTTTGTCGGCAGCCATATCACCGGTTATGACAGTCAGTTGAAGGGTATTCTGACCTATTTCTGGGATGGAAAAGCGGGCGCGGTCCCGGCCCTGAAACGCACGCCGAACGAATCGATCAACTTCATCGGCGGTTTCGACGGTTTCGTGGTCGGCAACATGCCGGAAATCCGACGCCTCTTCAAGACGATGGGCGTGGACTACACCGTACTGTGCGATCCCTCCGATGCGTGGAATACGCCGACTGACGGTGAGTTCCGCATGTACGACGGCGGAACGACCAAGGCGGAAGTGGAAGCGGCCATCAATGCCAAGGCCACCATCGTCTTTCAAGAGTATTCGGCTACCAAGACTGGCGAATACATTACAAGCAAAGGCCAGGAAGTCGTGATGATGAACCATCCGATGGGCGTCGGCGGTACGGACAAGTTCCTGATGGAGATTTCGCGCCTCACCGGCAAGCCTATCCCGGCCGAGTTGGAGAAGGAACGTGGGCGCCTGATCGATGCCATCGCGGATTCCCAAGCCTATCTGCATGGAAAACGGTTTGCACTGTACGGCGACCCGGACCTGATGATCGGTCTGACCGCTTTCCTGCTGGAGCTCGGCTGCGAACCGGCACACATCCTTTCCACCAATGGTGATAAGGAATGGGCTGCCAAGGTTCAGGCAATTCTAGATACTTCTCCGTTCGGAAAAGGATGCAAGGTGTATCCGAAATGCGACCTGTGGCACATGCGTTCGCTGCTCTTTACCGAACCGGTCGATTTCCTCATCGGCAACTCGTTCGGCAAGTATCTGGAGCGCGACTGCAAAGTTCCGCTAATCCGCATCGGCTTCCCGATCACGGATCGCCACCACCACCACCGTTTCCCGATCTGGGGTTACGAAGGTGGACTGCGGGTTCTGGTTTCGATCCTGGACGAGCATTTCGACGCCCTCGACGCGAATACCAGCGATGTCGGCCAGAACGACTACAGCTTCGACCTGGTTCGTTAATAGAGCAGTTTTCCGGCGCGCATCCGGATTGTATCGAGTGCGCGCCGGAAGGAGATGGTCCACGCTCAGTGGGGAAGTGGAGGGCGACATGCAAGGTAATTTGTCTATTAAGGTTCAGTCCGTTTTCAACGAGCCGGGGTGTAATCACAATACCTCGAAATCGGAAAAGGAGCGCAAAAAAGGTTGCTCCGTTCAGTTGAAGCCTGGGGCGGCAGCTGGCGGATGTGCATTCGATGGCGCGAAGATCGCGCTCCAGCCCATTGCGGACGTCGCTCATCTCGTGCACGGTCCGATTGCATGCGAGGGAAATTCCTGGGACAACCGGAGTTCGCTGTCGTCAGGCCCGCAGATCTACAGGACGGGTTTTACAACCGACATCGGCGAGTTCGATGTTATTTATGGTGGCGAAAAGCGTCTCTTCAAGGCGATTCGCGAAATCATCGAAAAGTACAACCCGCCTGCCGTTTTCGTTTATCAGACATGTGTCACCGCCATGATCGGCGATGACATCGAGGCGGTTTGCAAGGCCGCCAGCAGCAAATTCGGCAAGCCCGTCATTCCGGTCAACGTGCCGGGATTTGTCGGCCAGAAAAATCTCGGCAACAAGCTTGCCGGAGAGACCTTGCTCGATTATGTGATTGGTACCGAAGAGCCGGACTTCACTTCGCCGTTCGATATCAACATCATTGCCGAGTTCAACATTTCGGGCGAGCTGTGGCAGGTCAAGCCGCTGTTCAACCAGATCGGTATTCGAGTGCTTTCTAGTATCTCGGGCGATTCGCGCTATCGGGAAGTGGCTTATTCGCATCGCGCCAAGGCGGCGATGATGGTCTGCTCACGCGCTCTGATCAATGTTGCGCGCAAGATGGAAGAGCGTTACGGGATACCGT
>Ga0316604_10002387_pt1 | contig 14444 bp, 14 predicted proteins | sample OWC_soil_day20_C_FD_207650 | JGI IMG/M metagenome (GOLD analysis project Ga0316604, IMG submission 207650) | Wetland soil microbial communities from Old Woman Creek delta, Ohio, United States - OWC_soil_day20_CT | ecosystem: Environmental > Terrestrial > Soil > Wetlands | place: USA: Ohio... | reverse complement strand
TCTTCTATCCCTCCCGCGGGTAACGTTTCACCTACAGCGTAATTAATTGGTAATTGACCTGATACATACACTAGATCGCCATGGATTACCGCAGGAGAATAATGCCCCTTGGATTGAAGAGAATAGGACGTACTAACCATTTTCATGCAACATACCTCCAACATCTGTTTGGTGTTAAATCCTTTGCAGTCCACTTCAATATCATTATTTTTTGAGTCCCATACCAGTTAACGGAACAACAATATTGAGTTTATTATCATATCCATCTTTAAAATATTGCAGCATTCCGGCGACTGCAGCTCCTGAAGTAACTTCTATATAAATTCCCATTTCACCAAGCATTTCCTGAGCCTTGATTACCTCTACATCATCCACTACAATAATATCGCCTTTGCTGTCTATTATAGCCTCTATCATTTCGTCGATTCTCTTTGGCTCTTGAATAGCAATGCCTTCCGCTGCAGTTGGTTTCATTTCACCAACTGACTGATTTTTAAATTTGCTGAATACCGGCGCACAATTCCTGCTTTGTACAACAATAATGCGGGGAAGTTGTCCCATTTCTTTAAATCCTTTATAAATTCCCAATAACATTGTTCCGTTGCCAGCAGGAACTACTATATAATCCGGAATGCCTATTTGCTCATAAATCTCATACGCAAGAGATTTAGTACCTTCAAAAAACAAGGGATTATATACATGTGAAGCATAATACGTCGTTTTAGCAGCCTTCAAAATTGCTTTGGCTGTGTCATCACGTGTCCCTGGAACCTTCACTACGTTTGCCTTATAAGCATTAATTTGTTTGATTTTTCCTGGGGATGTACTCTCTGGCAAATAAATATTGCACTTGATTCCTGCCGCAGCACAATATCCGGCAAATGCAGCCCCTGCATTACCAGAGGAATCTTCAACAACTTCGTTAATGCCTAATTCCTTTAATTTATTAATCACGGCGAAGGCTCCACGATCTTTAAAAGAACCTGTAGGCTGCATATAATCCAGCTTTAAATAGATTTCCCTTCCCTGTAAATTCCTTTTTATGATCGGAGTCTTAACTTCTCCTAAGGATACGGTTGCCGTAATTTTTTCGTCCTCTTCCTTATACAATTGAAAAAGTCCGCCACACTCACACTGATAGTCAAGCCCCTCAATTGGATAGTCCTTTTCACATCGAGAACAGTAAAAATGCATCATAACAACCCCTTTATATATTTTTCTGTTGACTAGTTGACTATCATATAAAAAATTATATAATATACATATAAATCACCCTTATATTTTATATAATATATATTTTTTTATATGAAATCAAGATATTTGTATAAATTTTTATATACATGGAGAATGATTCAATGATGTACACAAATAAAAAATTAGAAACATATATACCTATAGCAAATTTAATCGCTAAAACCTTCGGTAAAAACTGCGAAGTAGTCATCCATGATTTATCGATTCCTCAAAACTCAGTAATTTATACGATTAATAATCACGTAACGGGACGTGAAATTGGACAATCTTTTGATCACCTAGTGAAAGATGTTCTCTTGTCTAAAAAATTCGATAATGATTATAATGCAAATTATATTACCATTACGGAAGATGGCAGAAAAATAAAATCTTCTACTGCACTCATTAGAGATTCGGAAGATAAAGTAATCGGAGCGTTGTGTATAAATTATGATTTAGAAAAACTAAATCATATTAAGAATTTTTTAGATGAATTTATGGCTGCTGAACAAGAACAAATAGAAACAGCGGTGGAACCCTTTGATAATGTAATGGAAATTGTGGATGATTTAATAGATAAAATCATCGGTAATACAAAAATCGAGCACTTAAAACGAAAAGATAAAATTGAGCTAATCTATTTTATGGATAAAAAAGGGCTCTTTCTAATCAAAGGAGCAATTGAAAGAGTTGCTGAAAAATTAAATATTTCTAAAGTAACTGTTTATAGTTACTTAGATGAAATAAAAAAATCCTCACTGTAAATCACACCTTGAATAATGAATGCTCCCCTGCCTATAGTTCGTAGGCAGGGGAGCGTCAAAATTTATATGTTCAGATTTATCCCCTGTGCAATTCTGCTGCCAAGTTCATGATCTACCTGCATAAAATGTTCAATCATTCTCCTTTGAATAGGCTCGTAGGCTTGATTTAAATTTTCTACAATATTTGAGACCAAGTGTTTCTTTTCAAGCACCGACATCATCCGGTATCTGCAGCCGGCTTGATAATAATCATCACCTGTTATTTCTGATCGAGCCACATTGCCTGAAACAAACTCCTGAGGGCATTTCCCGATCTCAGGTGCCGGCATGGGCATCCCACCGCCTAACGTATTGGGTAAATAATTAACAACACCTTCACTGTACATGGTTTGCATGGTTCCATCCTGCATATTATTAGCAATTGGCCTTCTAGGCATATTAGTGGGAAGCGCTAAATAATTAACCCCCATACGGTATCGTTGCGTATCTCCATAGGAAAAAATACGACCTTGGAGTATTTTATCATTTGAGAAATCGATACCCGGTACAATGGCCGCAGGAGAAAAGGCAGATTGTTCAACTTCAACAAAAAAATTATCAGGATTTTTATTTAGCACCATCCTGCCTACCGGCATCAATGGAAATAAGTCCTCTGGCCAAATATTAGTAGAATCCAATGGATCAAATGGTAGATTGCATTCATCTTCCACTTTCAGGATTTGTACACGCATCTCATATTCGACAGCATGCCCTGCGGCAATGGTATCAAACAAATCCCTGCTCGCTATGTCAGGGTCACTACCGGCAAGTTGAACTGCCGTCTTGCTGTCTATGTATTCAACACCTGCGCAGGGTTCCCAATGATACTTAACATATACTTCCTCCCCCCGTATATTCACCCACTTATAGGTATTAACTCCATACCCTTGAATAGTTCTATAGCTTTTGACAGTCCCATTATCCGCAAACAAATAGGTAAGAAAATTCATAGACTCCGGCCTTAGAGACATGAAATCCCAGAAACGGCTGGCAGCTATCGGTCCACCTCGGACATTCGCAACTGGATCTGGCTTTAGGACATGAACTAAATCTGGAAATTGAATCGGGTCTCTGAGGGGAAACACCGGAATATGGTTGCCAACAATATCATAATTTCCTTCATCTGTATAAAATTTCACGGAGAATCCTCTGATATCCCTCACGGTATCTGCCCCACCTAAAGAGCCGCCTGCAACTGAAAACCTAACAAAAACAGGGGTTTTCTTCTCTGTGTCCTGTAAAAAATCTGCTTTAGTTAATGAAGCCATTGATTTATAGGGTATAAAAAAACCAAAAGCTCCAGCTCCTTTCGCGTGTAGTACTCTTTCAGGAATCCTCTCCCTATCAAAATGAGAAATCTTTTCGAGGAAAACAATATCCTCAAGTAATATTGGACCCCATTCACCTACAGTTAATGATTGTTGATCATTAGTAACAGGTGTCCCCTGATTGCTGGTAAGATAGCGTTTCTCCATTTTCCTTCTCCCCCACATTACAAATTCTTTTATAATATATTTGATTTGGGGACTACTCATGAATAAGATTTTAACAAATAAACTATTCGATCGAGAACTATCGTTTAAGCGACCTCCTACTTTCCAGTTATTTTTGGATTATGTTAGCGTTTAAAACGGTTTTTATAGAAAAAAAGGTACTTTACACCTGGTGTAAAGTACCTTTTTTCTACAATTTGAAGATGGCAATAGCCAACTATTATTTTAGCATTTTTCTTTATTCTGCTTGTCATTTTTCTTATTTTCATTATTAAAAATCTCTTTTGCAAATTCAACATTTTTGTTTTGTTTTTTATTTTGTTCTTGCTTACATTCTTTTTCTTTCATATTTATCACCTCCAATATTATTATTGCCAGATCTTTAATTAAAATCAGATGAAATATAAACCTTAATTGTTATTTCTTGAAATATTCTTTGGCATATATAATCGAGCAAAGTAAAAAAGCTCGCGAAATTCGCGAGCTTTTTTACTTTGAATGTCATTGGTAAAAAGCAATTCGTGCTGCAACTCTGCCAATTATTCAAAAGTTTGGTTCGTTGTTTATTTGGAGGACCGGGCCTTAGCAATCTCTTCTAGAAATTTCTTGGCTGTTGCGGTAATTGCAGCATAATCTCCGGTCTTAGCACCAGCTGTTAAGCTGCTGCCAGCACCGACTGCCACGCAGCCAGCCTTAATCCATTCTTGAACATTGCTAACATTAACTCCACCAGTCGGCATAATCTGTGCCTGAGGCAAAGGACCTTTTATGGCTTTGACCATAGCCGGGCCAAAGAGTTCCCCTGGGAATAGCTTAACGATGTCACATCCAGCTTCCATACATTCAACAACTTCTTTTATCGTCATAGCTCCCGCCATCATCGGAATTTGATACCGATTACACAAACGCACAGTTTCTTTATTCAGGCATGGCGAAACTATATATTGCGCCCCGCTGAGAATAGAAATACGAGCTGTTTCAGGATCAAGGACGGTCCCTGCCCCAATAATTAATTCCTCTGGAGAATAGGCTTTAGCCAATTCTTCCATAATATGATGAGCATTTGGTACCGTAAAAGTCATTTCGATAGCTTTCATGCCGCCAGCCAAGCAAGCCTCTGATATCCGCTTAGCCTGGTCCCCGTTTTCAGCTCTTACCACTGCAACTAAACCGGATTTACAAATTTCTTCAAGCACTTGTTGTTTACTCATAATCAATTCCTCTTTTCATTTGCAGCTACCTGCCAAGGCAAGTAGCCTTTATGTTTTTTACAAATCATTCTCAAAATTGATAATTCAATATCATTTTTTAAATATTTTTTGATAAGTTCATGTTATTTATATCTTATTCGGTTTATTTGTAAATTGCAACACTTTTATGATATGTTTCCATCATTTTATTTTCAATTTTAGATAACACCATATCATTTATGTATACAACTTGCCTAGTTTTTGCATTATTGTTACAATAATACAATGAAACAAATTAAATTGAATGATGAGGAAATGCTATGCCTGGAACAAACCTACCAACACTATGTCTGCCTCTTTTGCGTAGCAGCTTTCAGAGTTTTACTAAATCTGAAAAGCGGGTTGCCAGTTTCATTATAGAACGACCGCATGATATTATTCATATGACTATTTCTGATTTGGCGGAAGCTACAAAGACTGCTGAAGCAACAATTTCCCGTTTCTGCCGTAAATTGGGATTTCATGGCTTACAAAGCTTAAAAATTGCCTTGGCTAGCGAAATACTCAGTCCTCTTGAAACTACCTATCAGGAAGTACAACCTACTGATTCATTTGAAACGATGGGGACCAAAATATTTAATAGTATTTCCGAGGGTTTGCAAGATACATTAAAATTGCTCGACTTTGATGCACTGCAAAAGGCTGTTGCTATTCTTGCTCATGCCCATAAGATTGATATTTATGGCTTTGGTATTTCAGCAGTAATTGCCTCTGATATCGAACATCGTTTCATACGTTTTGGCATACCAACAAAGGCCTATTCCGATTTGCATATGCAGCTTATTTCAGCATCCATTTTAGAACCAGAAGATGTAGTTATCGTCATATCACACACTGGATCAAATACTGATTTGCTGAATTCCGTGGAAGTTGCAAAACAAAGCGGGGCCCAAGTCATTGCAATTACCAGCCACTTAAAATCGCCTCTTACCAAAAAAGCAGATCTCGTTCTGCACGGCATGAGCCGGGAAGTGAATTATTCTTCAGAATCGATGACATCGCGGCTGATTCATATGGCCATTGTAGATCTTTTATATATGGGTATGATATTTAAAAACCAGGATAAATTCACCAATAATCTTAATAAACTGCGGCTGGCAATTGCCAACCGTAAAGAATAGTTCCCTGCTAGTTCACCATAAATAAAAATCTGGACACCATCAAAGAAGCTGCCTCTCATACTTTTGTATTTGAGACAGCTTCTAGTTAATATAGGGAAGAAATTATTTTCTTTTAAAAAATAGTTATTTATAAGGAACGCATTGAGGTGTTCCTTATTTTTATTGCTGTCGGTTATGCCAATGTTCGAACGGATTTTTCCCGGTTCCATTGGCGTGTCTTTGCAGCAGCAACAAATGCTTCTTTGTCATTGGCATCCACGACGCCCGCATCTTGTCCGACATTCGCTATTCTCAAAAGGGCTTGGCCGCCTTTATCGACGGCAATTGTCTTGAGATGACCAAAAGCATCGCGCACAAAATCAATTGCAGCACTTTCCATTGACAGTGCCTTTGCGCCTTCGTCGGAGAGAATGACAGCGACTGCATCAAATAACACCGAAGGGGAACCAGCCAGTTGCCCGTCAACAGTCAATTTAAGACCAGCTGCAAGCTTCACCTCTCCCACATTTGGGGCGACAATCTTCACGATAGCCCCCGCATCCGTCACCGCCTTTTTAATCTGTTCGATTACAGCTCCGTCTGAGCCATTCGCGATCAGGATACCAATCGCGCGCCCCTTGAGGGTGTCTTGCATCTTGCCGATGATCTGCAATGCGGGCGAGGGCTTCATCTCTTGTACGGGCATTGCGGCCACTGGCGCATCGGGAAGTTTATCGAGCCCAAGGCCCATGGCGACTCGTTTGGCAAGAGCTTCTTCGATATGCCGCAGGTGACCGACTATCGCATCACGCACGTGAACATGCTCAACCTTGGAAAGCTCAAACACTAAAGCCGAGGCGATGTGCGCTTGCTCATATGCTGTTTGGCTAATATAAAACATTCGCGCTTGACTGTAGTGATCAGCAAAACTTGCAGCACGGATACGGCCTTTCTCGCCTGTTTCAGTTACCGCAGCACTATGAAAACCGTAGGTCGGTGTTTCCCGGGGCGATTCGGCAGACAAGGAATTGGGCTCATATGCAACCCGCCCCACAGGTTGCGTCATCTGCATGTGTCCGTCACGTTGCTGGTTAGCGAAGGGGCACTTGGGAGAGTTGATCGGGATCTGGTGAAAATTCGGCGTACCCAGCCGGGAAAGTTGTGTATCATGATAGGAGAATAACCGGCCTTGCAGCAGTGGATCATTCGAGAAATCGATGCCTGGTACGATATGAGAAGGACAGTAAGCAACCTGTTCAGTCTCGGCGAAGAAATTGTTCGGCCAACGATCCAGTACCATGCGTCCGATTACTTTCAAGGGCACCAATTCTTCCGGAATCAGCTTGGTAGGGTCCAGATGATCGAAGGGGAATTTATCCGCATCTTCCTGGGTGAAAAGCTGAACCGCAAATTCCCACTCGGGGAAATTACCAGACGTGATGGCGTCGAACATATCGCGACGGTGGAAGTCTTGATCCGCACCAGAAATCTTGACTGCCTCATCCCAAATGGTGGACTGCAAACCTAGTTTAGGACGCCAATGGAATTTGACGAAAGTTGATTCGCCTAAATGGTTAATCAGCCGAAAACTATGCACACCAAAACCTTCGATCATCCGTAGAGAACGTGGTATTGTGCGATCAGACATGATCCACATTACCATATGCATGGATTCAGGTGTGAGTGAAATAAAATCCCAGAATGTGTCGTGGGCAGTTGCCGATTGGGGAAAGCCGCGATCGGGTTCCATTTTTACGGCATGGATAAGATCGGGGAATTTAATAGCGTCCTGAATGAAGAAAACCGGAATGTTGTTGCCAACCAGATCCCAGTTGCCTTCCTTCGTATAAAACTTGACAGCAAATCCACGTACATCACGAGGGGTGTCTACCGAACCTGCGCCGCCTGCCACGGTAGACATACGAGTAAAAACGGGTGTCTTTTCACCCACCTCTGTGAGTATCTTGGCAGTGGTGTATTGCTTCAATGAGGTGGTCAGCTCGAAGAATCCATGTACGCCTGTGCCCCTCGCATGAACAACACGTTCTGGAATACGCTCGTGATCGAAATGCGTAATTTTCTCTCTAAGAATGAAATCCTCCCCCAGAGTAGGGCCGCTGGGATTGGCTCTGAGTGAGTTTTGATTATCGGAAAGTGCAACGCCCTGATTAGTAGTGAGCACAGGATGCTGTCCACCAGCAATTTGGTGCAGCTCGCCGCCAACAGCCACTTGTGAATCTCCACTCAGAGTTGAATTCTTTTCCTTTGTAAGTCTTGCCGAATTACTCGTTGTTTCATTGTCCATGATGTATCTCCTTCCTATGTAATACCATCAATATCTAATTAAAAATAAGCCATATTAATCTTTAATAAAGATTAATATGGCTATTAACAGGATTATTTATTCCTATAACCCCTAAGTATGAAATATTTATCTGACTTGTGCAGCCTAAAACATTCGCACAAAACAAAAAAGCCACTAAATTCGTGGCTTCATAAAGTATTCAGGATTTAAATAATGGAGGCGAGACATCACTTCCACCAAGTACGAATTCATAAGTTTAATCACTTCTAATTAGACAGTTCATTTTGATAAAATGAAGCCTATTATGACAATAATAAAACTCGCCTCATATTTCAACGCCCTTTATACAATATTACCTTCATAACGAGTCATTAAACCGTTCCCTCAACTCGTTCTATTTCTGTTTTTACAATATCCAATAATTCTTTTGGATGGCTTAACTTTATCTTTGCATTTAGATTTGAATCTTTCGTCCCCCATAAAGCAAGCGCGAAATCAACGCCTGCATGATGGGCACTTTGCATATCATAACTAGTATCACCGATATAAATCGTCTCAGCTGGAGATGCTTGGGCAAGTTCCAAACACTTTAATATAGGCTCTGGATCAGGTTTATGCCTAATAGTGTCATCAGCACAAACGATATAATCAAAATAATCATGTAATCCAAATGGATAAAAATCGTCAAGTAGTTCTTGTTTCGTTTTTGATGTAACAATACCTGTCTTGATTTTTAGATCGTGCAGGTGTTTTATGATTACCTCTAAATCAGGAAATACCCGTATGGAATTATCAAATTCTTTTAAATATTCATTCCACTTTAGACATGCTTTGTCAATATCTGCAATGTTGAACTGCTTTAATGCGACAGATCCCGGAATTCCTAATACAAAAGACAATTCATCGGCTGGGTAATCCATACCTGTCTCTACTTTTAATAATTTTTGTAACGAACCTATAACCGCTTTTTCCGTATCAATAATGGTTCCATCAATATCAAAAATTAAATATTTGTACATGATTCATCCTCCATCCCATTCATAGGGGCTGCACATGTTGCAGACCGACTTTAATAAAATGTCTACTACCACTGTATTTACCATTAAAATACAAAAACCCTGCAAGTTTTTTTTTAAAGAGTTCTTGCAGGACTGAATTATTTTGAATGTATTTCCCCATGACTGCAAAAAAGCCTTTGACATGGGAGTACGATTGGCAACAGAGAAGGCTAACTAAGATGTGTTTTAGTTAGCCTTTCCTCTACTTCTGCAAAATGTTCAAAATGAACTCATACAGATTGCCATAGGAAAATAGATAGCCAGGTATCCCAGCAGCTTGGGCCGCATCAATATCCCGCTGCATATCACCGATGAGAAAGGATTTTTCTAAGTCAACAGGCCATTCTAAGCAAGCTTGTTGGATCATGCTGGGTAAAGGCTTGCGGCAATTGCAGACAATAGCGTATTGATCAACTTTCCCTTCTGGATGATGGGGGCAAAAATAAAAAGAATGAATCACCGCACCCTGTTTTTCTACCTCTTCCGCCATGCAGCTATGAAAGTCATATACGTCCTCTTCCTGATAAAAACCTCTGGCAATCCCGCTCTGGTTGGTAACGACAAATACCAAATAATCTAATTCATATAGCATTTGAAGAGTGGCAATTGCCCCTGGCATCCATTCCAAATCTTCTCGACGACAGATATACCCTCGATCTACATTTAGTACCCCATCCCGATCAAAAAACACGGCTGGCTTTTTCTTCATATCCTCACTCTCTCCGATCTTTAAAACATAGAGAAAACATGCGTATATTCCTTAATGCAGCAGCTTGCTAGTTAGCCCTTCCAGGTTAAAACATTGTACATATCGATCAATGGAATTTTTGATTTTATCCAACACATAACGGTTACCGTCAATCCCTAATGTCTTCATATTCTCATACAGCACTTTCATTTCACGCTTTACTTCTTCATGTTCATAGGTGTAGTGACCACAAATTTCACATATTGTTGCTGTCAATTCTGCCTCCCCTAGAATTGCTTCCACAGACAAATGTACATCATCACCAATCACCCATTTTTTCCATCGTCCACTATTCACGGCTTCTTCTGACAGGACTCTTTTTAAATTTGACTTTACAGCTAATCTGCCATTTTCAAATTCTTTTTCTTCTAAGCGAATGAGTTCTAAGTAGGCTTTCGTTTCAATATAGCCAAATTCAGAAGCAATGGGACGGTTCTTCGTATCGGGTATAACGGCGAAAAAACCTCTTACTTTTGGCATGACCCAAAAATAACAAAAAGTCTAGGCCTGTTCTTCCAAAACCCTTGCAAAATCGAGAACTTACTAAAAGTCCGCAAACTCGCTTCGCTCAAACACGCGAACTTTCTTAACGTAAGTCCTCAATTTTGCATCCTTCGGAACGGGCTTTTCCAGAAAGGGCCGAGGGATGACGGGAAATCGAAGGGACAAAAAACCTGTCCCACAATTATTTCTTTCTTCCAATAATGATATAACTAAGCGGAAATCCGTTAAGCAATTTCACTGTTTCGTTAGCTGCATTTCCTAAATTGTACTCATCAAATTCTCGTATCTCAATATCGGCTTGGAGTATAGCGCTAATAATATCAGATATTTTGTGCATAAACCAAAAGCACTCGTCTGATTCATACTCTACTCCGCCAACATAATCAATCCCTGTCGCATAATTATAAGGCTCTTTCTTGAAATAAGAAGTTAACTTATCAAGATTCTGTTTTTCAAAATCAAATCCATTATTAAAGAAATAAACAAATGGATGTATCTCAGATATCAATATTTGTCCACCTTTCTTTAGTAGCCGTGATAACACATCAAAATAATTATTCAAATCGGGAAACCATTGCAGCGACCCCTCTGAAATATATATAAAGTCAAAGTAATCATTGTATTTATCGTCAATCTCCAATATGTTGGTTCTTACAAATTTTGCACTTAGCTTTGCTGTTTCGGCAAGCTGCTCGGCTTCGGAAATAGCGATATCAGAAATATCAAACCCTATCGCTTCTTTTGCGCCAAACTTCATGAGCGACAACAGTTCCCTACCGTTTTGGCATTGCATTTGAGCTATGATTTTACCATCAAAATTAATATGCTTCAATTTGTTAACCACAACATTATCATAATCGCTGTCAAATGTTGTGAAATCGCGATTTTCAAAACCCTTTAGCAATGAATTTTTTCTTGCCTTCTGATGATATTTCGAAGCTTGATTCCAAGCGGCTCGATTGCCTTCAAATACATTTTTATTGCTCATATAATATTACCTCGCTTTATATACGAGTCAGGTGACGGTTCTTTGTCTCGCTTTACCGTTTTTAATATTTATCATTTATTTTATTTCTCATAAACATACAAAACTCCTGCAAGGCTAGGCTGCTTTACAGAAGTTGGTCGTATATATTGATTTTTTTATTAGCTCTTTTTCTTCGAAGTCTACAATAGCTCAATTCATGCAGTTTAAGATTAATCAGGGGCCTCCCTAACTGGTATAACTGCGAAGCTTTTGATAAGTCATGAGTCAAAGAACCGTCACCAGACTCACACAAGAAAGATGGGTTTGCTTTGTGACAACTTGATGGCAATCCAGATGGTCAACGCGGAAGGAGGAATAGTCTACGCTGACCAGTGCATTAATTCCGATCTTTTATGGGCTTCCCGTGGAGGTGGGGGCGGCAACTTTGGAATCGTAACATCATTTGTTTTTAAGGTTCATCCCATTTCAAATGTTGCTGTTATAATATCACATGGGATTGGTCAGATGCCAAAGAGGTAATCAAAGTATGGCAAGATTGGGCGCCATTTGTTGATGAACGATTAACGTCAATCTAGAGCTATTCACCAAAAATGATGGCCATATTTCTTCATCTGGTGAATTTTTAGGCCATGAAGAGCAACTGCAATACCTGCTAAAACCATTAACTGCTGCCGGTAAACCTATTCAAATTAAAGTTCAAACAATACCATATATTGAAGCTGTATTAAAGTTTGACGGTGGCTCGGGTCCTCATAAGTTCAAAAATACGGGGGCTTTTGTGTATCACAGTTTATCTGATGAGGCAATTAGCACCTTGCTTTATTCTATGGAGATTTCCCCCAACAGAGATAATTCGATTCAGTTTCAGAGCTTGAGAGGGGCAGTCAGCAAGGTTCCTCCGGACGGAACGGCCTATTTCCATCGTGAAGCAAGCTATATTATGCAATATATAACACAATGGAAAGCTGATAATGAGGAATGTCCAAACATCTGTTGGGTAGAAAATCTTAGGCAATCCATGCTAAGATATGTGGACGGAACTTACGTTAATTGGCCTGACATCTTTATTAAAGACTGGCCGTGTGCATATTATGGTACCAATTATCGGGAACTCATGAGAATTAAACGCAAGTATGATCCAGAGAATATATTCCACTTCGAACAGAGCATTCGTCCAGACTAACATAGATAGATATCCTGTTCTGCAATTTAGGGGAATTCAAATGGAAAGTAGTAATATTGACAGAGGGGACGTTCCTTTTTTGGTCAACATATTGACCAGTAACATGAACTAGATAATAGTTGTTAAAATAGGAACGTCCCCATCATCAAGCTCAGCTGACACTATAAATTTTGAGATAAACGTATCATATCCCGACACTGTATGCCATTCTCGAAAATTTCCTCTGCGTAGTGTGTAACGAAGAAGTCTCTATCTACTCCATTTATTCTAAAACCACATTTTTGATAAAGAGCAAGTTGACCAATACCTGAATTTCCAGTGCCAATTTCAATTGTCTTGTAACCTTTCGCCTTGGCATTTCGAACTGCGTGAACTACTAATTTCTTTCCAATTCCTTTACCTTGTTGTTTCTCCATCACTGCAACATTAGCTAACTCTACAGTTTCAGGTCTTGTAGGAAGCAATACATAAACGCCAATCATTTGTTCACCACTTTCAGCTATATAGCACTCTCCCCTTTTAAGGTAGTCCCTAACAATTTTCTCGGATGGATCAGCCAATAATAGTAATTGCAATGGAGCTTCTTCATTTGTATTTAATTTTCGTATTTCCACAGTATCCTCCCTCAGTAAATCTCGGCAACGGTGGTTCTGCCTTGGATTTTCTGTTAACAATTCCCTTATTGACAGACACTGCCTCCGTTCCATTGTCCTTATACTATAAATTATAGTATAACTCATACGAGTCAGCTACAAGACGTGACATCAGATGTAACTCTTGTTATATTTTCAAAAACAAGTCAACTATCTCAATGAAAATTCAACTGCAGCTGTAGCATGTATTTGAGTCGTATCGAATATTGGCACTATACTATCTTTTTGGCTAATTAATAGAGGAATTTCTGTGCAACCCAATACAATACCTTCTGCTCCAATATTATGCATGTGCTCCATGATTTTTACAAATGCTTCACGCGACGATTCCAAGATTTTACCCAATACCAATTCATGATAAATAATAGAGTGAATCACTTCACGCTCATCTTGATCTGGTATAACCACCTCAATACCGTGTTTTTGGGCTAAACGTCCTTTATAAAAGTCTTGTTCCATAGTAAATTTTGTTCCTAGTAGAGCGACTTTATGCAATCCTCTTATCTTAACTTCATCCGCAGCGGTATCTGCAATGTGCAATAAAGGAATGCCTACTTGACTTTCAATCGCATCTGCCATTTTATGCATCGTATTCGTACATATGACCATAAAATCTGCACCACCTTTTTTCAAGCGCATCCCCGCGTCAATCATTAATTCAGTAAGCTTATCCCAATCTCCTTGATGCTGCAGCTTTTCAAATTCCGCGAAATCAACGGAATACATTATGCTTTTTGCTGAATGGGTACTACCTACTTTAGCTCTAACTAATTCGTTAATTATGCGATAATATACAGCCGACGATTCCCAGCTTAATCCACCAATCAAACCAATAGTTTTCATGCTTATCTCTCCTCGATTTTTAAAGCTTAACTCAAAAAATATAATAACTGTTTTAAGTAATTCTCCCACAAACAAAAATAGCCTGCCAAACTAATATTCTTTTTGCTTCCAAAAATTGAACTATACCTTAAATATAAAAGGAGCAATGGGACCGTCCGAAACCACTGATATATCCATGTTTTTTTAGCTTATCTGCATAAATAGCGGAGCCAATCTGTGATATGCTATAAAATTGGCTATTTGCTTCCAAAATACATGGTCACAAAAGGATAGTAGTGCTGCT
>Ga0316604_10002386_pt1 | contig 14445 bp, 10 predicted proteins | sample OWC_soil_day20_C_FD_207650 | JGI IMG/M metagenome (GOLD analysis project Ga0316604, IMG submission 207650) | Wetland soil microbial communities from Old Woman Creek delta, Ohio, United States - OWC_soil_day20_CT | ecosystem: Environmental > Terrestrial > Soil > Wetlands | place: USA: Ohio... | reverse complement strand
CATGACCCGTAAATTTTATAATCGCAGTAATATAGGAAAACTTATGCTTCTGATCGGTATCCTGGTTGCTGTCCCACTTGTAATCGTTCCATTTTATCCACAGGATACAATCTATATCATACCATTTATTCTTCCATCACTTGGCTCTATCGTACTTGGCAGTATTCTCTGTCTGATGAGAAAAAAGGAAGAATCCACGTTTGAATGGCGTACTACGATGCAGCGCAGCAGCCTGACCGTCCTGTTTGCATGGGGCTGGGGTGTCCTGATCGGTGCAGGACCATTCGTACTGGGCGGGCAGCTCACCTTTGTACAGGCACTGTTTGAAGCAGTCAGCGGCTGGACGACTACCGGTCTTTCCGTTATGGATGTGACCAAAACTCCCCATATCTATCTGTTCCACAGAAGCTTTATGCAGTTTTGCGGAGGCCTGGGATTTGTAATGATGATGGTAATGCTGATACAGGATAAACAATCCATGAATCTGTATAACGCTGAGGGACATCCGGATAAACTTCTGCCAAACTTAAAAAAGACAGCTCAAACTATTTGTCTGATGTATAACGGATTTTTAGTGATAGGTACTGCAGCTTATGTAATTGCCGGTATGAGTTTGTTTGACGCAGTCAATCATACCATGTGCTCTCTGTCTACCGGTGGATTTTCAACCAGATTGAACAGCATCGGGGAATATAACAGCTTTTCCATAGAGATCATTACAATTATTCAGATGTTAATAGGCACCACAAATTTTGCTGTACTGCTGCTTCTGACAAAAAGGAAATGGAAGCAGGTAATAAAAGTCAGCGAAGTCCGCTTCATGTTTCTTGTTCTGATACTTACTGTTCCTGTTACAGCATTTTCCCTGATACACAGTATGAATATGGGTGTGTCTGAAGGACTTCGCCGGGCTTTGTTTGATGTTACCTCTGCACTTTCAACAACAGGCTATTCCAGTATGAGCTATACCACCTGGCCGCCGCTTGCAGTCAATATGCTGATATTAACCATGTTAATCGGCGGCGGCATCGGTTCCACGGCCGGCGGTATCAAACTAACCCGTGTTTATCTGATGATCCGTACTGCCCTGTTAAATATACGCAAACGCCTTACTTCGCCAAGAAATATAGAGACGATCTACTATTTCAGGGCACAGGGAAAAACAGAAATCGATTCCACTCTGGCTGCGGATACCACCGGCTTTGTAACAACTTATTTATTCCTTTATATCATAGGCACATCTCTGATTACAGTAACTTCCAATTGTTCACTGACAGAAGCCATGTTTGAATTTGCTTCTGCCCTGGGCACGGTAGGACTATCCATTGGCCTTACCTCTCCTGCTACCGGCAATGCTACGCTGGTGGTGGAAATGCTTGGAATGATGCTTGGAAGACTTGAAATTTTCATTGTTTTGATTGGGGTTTATTCCGCAGGCTCTCTAATGAAACAGACCCTTGATCAAACCAAGCGGCTGATAAAAAGATTAGCGAAATAACTTAATAGTCAAAGCCGCAGGTATTCGTACCTGCGGTTAGCCAGAACTCCCAATTTATTACATAAAATATCCTCTCAAACCTTTTCCAAAATTTATGCTTCCGCAAGCTTAATAACATCAATTGGATTCACAATTAAAACAACTTGCCCGTTACCAAGCAGCGTTGAGCCAGATATTCCGGGTATGGTAGACAAGATTCCATCCAAAGTCTTCATAACAAACTCCTGTTCATTTTTAAGCTTATCTACAACAATTGCATAATTTTCAACACCGTTTGTTATAATTACAGCGTTCAGTTCTTCTTTTTGCAGATCCATTTCAACCAGCATAAATATTTTAGAGAGCCACTCCATTCCGATTACAGTTTCTCTTAGATAGGTAAAGTACTTTCCATTAAATTTGTGAATATTATTTCTGTTGATTTTTACTGTTTCGACTATATTTTCCAAAGGTATAATATAAGTATCATTAGAAACCTCTACGATTAATCCGCGGGAAACAGCCAGGGAAAGCGGTAAACGGATAATGATTTTTGTTCCTTTGTCAACTTCACTCTCTATTGCTATATTCCCATTGATTTTTTCTATATTACTTTTAACAATATCCATTCCCACTCCTCTGCCAGATACCTCTGTAATCTGTTTTGCCATACTGAATCCCGGCAGAAAAATAAGGTTTATAAGTTGACTTTCATTCATCTTCTCAGCTTCAATTTCAGAAATGATGCCCTTTTCTAATGCTTTTTCCTTAATGCTTTGTGGATTAATCCCTTTCCCATCATCTTCGATTTCAATGAACACGTACTTATTCTTATTATAAGCACGCAAAACAATTCTTCCGGTCTCTGGCTTCCCCTTTTCATTACGCTCCTGTAACGATTCTATGGCGTGATCAGCAGAGTTACGTATTAAATGTACCAAGGGATCACTTATTTTCTCTATAATAGATTTATCGATTTCCGTGCTTTCTCCTTCCATAATCAGTTCCATCTTTTTTCCAGTGCTCTGTGCTATATCTCTTATAACCCTGGGCATTTTTTGGAATACTGTTACGACCTCTACCATTCGAATAGCCATAATTGAATTCTGAAGTTCATCGGAAATTCTATTTACATAAGCACCAACCTGCTTTACTTCTTTCGATATTTCAGGTAAATTATACTCATTATTGAGTTTTTCAATAATGTGTGCAAATGAATTTTTAGCAATTATAAGCTCAGAAATCACATTCATCATTTTATCAATTTTATCCTGATTAACTCGAATGCTCTGGGCAATACTGCCTTTTGACTTTGTATTCTCAACTTTCCCGTCACCCTTAACGACTGTGGTTGAAACGTTTTGCTCTGGATTAATCGGAAGCTCCTGAATATTTATTATCTCTTGATTTATCTTGTCAATAATACTATTATCCAGTTGAATGCTGATTTTTCCAGAGTCAATATTATTTATAAATGATTTCATATTATCAACAACCATCAAACTTAAATCCATGTGAATTTTTTCGAAATTAATTTCTTTGTCCCTTATGATTGATAACAGGCTTTCAAAAGTATGTACCGTTTCTAAAAAAAGCTTTAGTCCATTATAAATCGGACTTTCCGTTGATATAGTTGCTAGATATATTCCCGCACCGCCCTTTATGCTGTGGACTACTCTGAATATCTCATCAATTGATTCCCTGTCATTTTTATTGCTATCCAGGTGAATTAACAAATCATTCTCTATCTTCTCAAGGTGTTCTGAATTTTCAATTAAAAACTGTTCCTTCACACCTTCTGCAAACCCGCTCTGAAAGCCATCCAATGGTGACATTTCAATACCATTGTCTGCCTCAAAAGACGGTTCTTGCTTTAAGTTGCCTTCCCTGCTGTCCCGCTCATACTTTTCATGTTCCAACTTTAAACGTTCAAGTATCTGATCTTCCTTAAAATTATTTGAAAATTCAAAATATATCCCATCGTTTTTATTAGATAAATTACGTTCTTTTAATTCCCCATAAAGCCTCTTTGTATATTCATTTAAAAAATCTATACACAAAAGGATACTGTCAATAAGTTCTGTGCTTGCATTCACTTTTTCGTTTTTTAAAATATCAAGAATGAATTCCATTTCATAGGTTATTCTTGTTATTCCTGTCAATCCTAAAAATGAAGACCCGCTCTTTATTCTGTGTATGTATTTATAAATATTATTATGCAAATCTAAATTGTCCAGGCGTATTTCAAGCTTAAGTATTTCTTTCTCAATCCTATCCAGCGATTTAATAGAGTCATTAATAAATACTTTAACTAAATTAATATCTTCCCAATAAATTTTACTGCACATTATATTCACTCCTTAGCTCTAAAGAAGCATTCCTGCATCTAATTTTATCTTGGCTTAGAATATACTATGGTGTCCCCCAGCCTTTTAACCTTATAGGCTGAAGAAATTCTTCCCACAGATTCCGAATGTCCCAGAAAAACGTATCCTCCTGGATTCAAAGATTTGTAAAAACTGGATAGTACGCTTTTGCGTGATTCATCGTCAAAATATATTAAACAATTTCGACAGAATATGAAATCACATCCATTGATATTATTCAATGCTTCTTCATCCATAAGATTAATCCGTCTAAAAGATACCAACTTTCTTACATTGTGATTAACAAGGTATTTGTCCTGACGATTTGTAAAATATTTTTCCAAATAAACTGGAGGTACATCTTTTACAGCTCTCTTTTCATAAAGCGCTATTTTTGCACTCTGTAGTACTTCACTATTAATATCTGAAGCTAATATTTGAATCTCCCATTCTTCTGGCTTATCAAACATCTCCAATAGAATAATAGATAATGTATATGCTTCTTCTCCTGTAGAGCATGCTGCGCACCATATTTTCACCTTTTTTCTATCTTGATTTTCTTTTTCAAATTTAGGCAGTACGTCTTCAGCAAAATTTCTCAGTTGGGGAAAATCACGAAAAAAATATGTTTCATTCACTGTCAGATCATTTATTAATTTATAAAATTCTGATGTATCCTCAGAAAATTTAAGCATAATATAATATTCATTTAAACTATCCATATCAAAAATTTCTGCGCGTTTTTCTATTCTTTTCTCTACATAATACTTTTTATTGTATTCATAAAATATTCCTGTTTTTTTATAAATCATTTTAACAAATTTATCAAATAGCTCATCCGATAAGACCATTTAACACCTCTCTTGCTCAAAGCTAATTTTACAGCTTCTTCATCTCATCTAGATCCAACAGCATTGTTTACAGCGTAATTCACTCATTGTCTCCTAAAAAGAAGTGCATTCTCTTTACTGCTACGAATCCTGACAGAATATCTTTGCTATAAGAAGTTTCCTATAAATGCTTTATCGCTCTTTCCATTTTTCTGGTTTGATACACAAATCAAGATATCTCATTTCTTTCTACCTGTTCCATGTCCTTTATTCTTTGAATTATTCGATTGAAACAGTTTTTTTCCTGAAACATCCCTAAAATTGCATTTAATTCTGAAGTGAAAACTCTAAAGTTTTCTATGGGCTTTATAGAATCAAAAATATTAATAATTCTTCTTGAACTGCCACCATTTGCGATCAGACTAATTTCTATCCCCTGATGCTGAAGGTTTTCCTTTAATTCAATTAAATTCTTTATCTCCTCTTCACTTAATATGTTCAATTTACTTATATCAATTAGAATGATTAAAGTAATGGATTTATTAACCATTCCAATAAAGTTCTTTAAGTTATCTATAAACTCATCCTTCTCAGATTTAATAATGCAGACTATATACTTACCTTTTATTTTGCTATACAGACCTTTAATTACCTCTATAATCTGTAACTGGCTATTATTCCAAAGCTTTTCATCAGCAATATATTCTTCATCATATATCTTTAAGATAGAATTAAATACTTCATCCAACTCTTTTACACAGTCGATTATTTTATCTTTATTTTTCATCCTGCCTAAAGCATCTATGGCTTCACAGTGCAAGTTTCTTATTACATATTGGGCTTCTACGTGTATTTTAAATTCAACAGGCTTACTGAAAACTATATTGTATAAATTCATAACCACTCTTAAAATAGTAAAGTAATGGGTATAATTCGTTTCGTTAAAGCAATAATCATCTTTCTCATGAATACTTCTGGTCAGGTCGATTATATTTATTTTTTCTATATAAAAAAGAGCAAAATACGTATACAATTCTGCCTGCTCAATATCGGTACATATAATAGTATCAAAAGTTCTAATTTCATTCTCTTTCTGAGTTCCTGATAGAGATTCATCGGTTACACTTGAATAAACAAGAGTTCCAATATTCTCTATGCTCTTTAAAATAATCATAAGTACAGGGGATACCATAGGGACATCCTCTTCTATTAAGAAAGTAATATAATACTTATATTTACCTTTCGTGTCTTTCTTTAATAAGGTGGAAATAATACCTTCCTCTTCCTGTTTTACTGGCTTTTCTTTTTCAGCCTTATTGGCCTTTATAAAACACTCTACGCTTTCGCTAATTCTTAAAGCATTACAGATATGCTCCTCCATGATTTCCGGTGAACATGGTTCTGTCTTGGATTGAAGCATTTTTTTTACAGTATCCAAGCCCTCAAAGCAAAGTGACACGATACTTTGGTCAAATAAAATAGAACCATTCCTCGCACAATCAAGCAAGTCTTCAATCCTGTGCATAAGGTTTCCAATGTCTTCATACCCCACCATGTGGGAAGATCCTTTAATTGTATGTGCGATCCTGAACAGTTCGTTAACATCGACTGATGAGTATTCTTTTTCAAGCCGAATGATACATTCTTCTGCTTTTTGCAGCATCTCTTCTGTTTCTTCCATGTAGGACTGAATCATAGTATCCATCTATTCACCGCCTAATCATCTTTTGTTAACAAATTCCCAACTATTTTACTATCTCAATAATGGATTCTCTCCACCGCTCAAGCTTCTCTATGGAATAATTAATAATCTTTTCCACTTCTTTTAAATCTTTTAAGGGATTTACTATATAATCATTAGCCCCATATTCTAATGAGTCCAGGATCTTCTCCATTGTAGAATGATTTGTCATCATAATAATCTGTGTCAGGGCATCATAAGCTTTTATCTTCTTTAATAGTTCAATGCCATCCATATCGGTTATATCAATATCAATCAATACAATATGATATTTGTCGCTTTTCACTTTTTCAAAAGCCTCTATTGCACTTTCGACAGACTCTATTTTGTAACCTTCCAACTCTTGTAGTATTCTAAATGCAGCCGCTTCTTCTTCCTTAACAACAAGAATCTTATACTTATCCCTCATCTTATTCCTCCAAATAACTAACTTTTACCGACCGCTTTTATGATAGCATCTGCAATCTTGTAAGAGGGCAATACTATCTCAGCTCCTCCCCTTTCTATTGCTTCCCTTGGCATCCCGTAAACCACGGCGGTGGACTCATCCTCTGCAATGGTAACACCTCCTGCATTTCTTATCTTTACCATCGCATCCGCTCCGTCATCTCCCATTCCTGTCATCAAAACTCCTATTACATTTTTGCCTCCATACGTATCCAGCACAGATTCCATCGTCACATTAACCGAAGGCATAAAAATAGTTTTCGGGCTGGTAGGAAGCCTCAGTATCCCACTTTCTCCTCTAATGACCAAATGATACCCACCTGCTCCAAGGTATCCCCTTCCATTTTTAAGCACATCACCGGCCTCAGCCTCCTTAATAGGAAATCGGCATGCATCGTTAAGTCTTTTCGCAAAGGATGTAGTAAAAGAAGGTGGCATATGCTGTATAATTATTACCGCTGCTCTAAGGTCCGGCGGCAGAACTGGAAGAACTTCCATTAACGTTCCCGGTCCTCCTGTTGATATGCCAATGACAACAACCTTTGAAAGTTCATTGTTTTTTACAAAATCTAAATGATTGGCTGGAACTGATTTTCTTTGATTTATTTTATTGTTACATCTTAATACTCTGTCCCTGATATTTTTCTTATCAGCATTATTACATGCCAGTTTAACTTTTAATATTATTTCCCTTCCAACAATATGCAGGTTAGCCGATACCGTACCAGAAGGCTTTGCTACATAGTCAAAAGCACCCAGTTCTAACGCTTCGAAGGTAGTCATCGCCCCCTCATTTGTCAGAGAACTTACTATTATGACAGGTAATTCCGGAAAATTACCCAGGATATGCTGCATGGAAGTCAAGCCATCCATAACAGGCATATTTATGTCCATTGTAACTACATCTGGCATCAGCTCATTCACCTTTTCAATGGCATCTTGTCCATCTCTGGCCGTACCTACCACTTCCAGCTGATCATCCGTCATAATAATCTCTTTCAGCACTTTTCGCATGAGTGCTGAATCATCCACAATCAATACTTTAATTTTGTCGTTCATAAGCAAACCACCTGTTTCAAATAAATTAGACCAACGGAATACACCCTTGAGGAATAGAAATTATACCTCAAGGGCAATAGAAAACATTGAGTTTAACTAAAACTCAGTACTTTACATATATCAAGAATTAAAATCATTCTCTTTCCATCCTGGAGTTTTCCTACTCCGTCTACATAATCCCTGGCGACTCCACTGCTCAATATGTCTGGTGTTGTCTCAATCAGCCCTTTTTCAAGCTTAAGTACTTCCGATACAGAATCCACTACTATCCCCGTTCTTTTTCCGTCAAGATCCACAATAATAATCCTTGATGAATCCGTGATCTGTTTTTCTTCAAGCTTAAAGAGCCTTCTTAAATCCAGAGCCGGGATTACATTTCCTCTGAGATTTACAATACCCTCAATATAGTAGGGGGCTCCGGGAATTTTTGTAATATCTGTCATCCTGTTGATTTCCTGTACATTGGCTATCTTAACACCATACTCTTCCATATCTATTTTGAAGGTAACCAATTTTTCTTCATCAAGGCTGAGATTTGTGATATCATTATCATGAAGTTCCTGTTCTTGAGCTTCGCTGAAATCGCAGAGTGCATTCATTTCGTCGTCAGTAATAAATTTTGATGGATCAAGTATCAAAATCATACGTTTGCCGTTATTTAACTTCGCCACTCCTTTTAACTGCTCTTCACTTTCTACAGAGAATTTTGGTGGAGCCTGAATAACATCGGAAGGAACTCTTAAAACCTCAGAAATTCTGTCTACCATGATTCCGGCAACAAATGTTCCCATATCCACTACCAATATTCTTGTCTGATCGTTTAGCTCCAAATGTCCCATGCCAAAATAGGTTCTTAAGTTTATAATGGGAAGTAAATTATTTCGTATGGAAACTACTCCATCTATGTAAGCTTCACAATTAGGAACTTTCACAATTTGCGGCACGCGGATAATCTCTTTGACCTTCATTATTCCAATGGCATATTCCTCTTCTTCCAAGAGAAATGAAACCAATTGCTCTTCATCTATAGATTCGCTATTACTGCTATTTGACTTGAAATTATGCTGATGCAGGTTTTTATCATTATCTTTGATTATGCCTTTTTCTGCATTATTAATTTTCAAAGCTTTTACTACATCTAAAAGCATTACCAGTCTGTTTCCGTGATCCAGCTTCACAACCCCGTTCAAATAGTCGTAGTCCACATTTTTTACAATCTGCGGGGGGGCTTCAATATCCGAAGTATTTACCCTCATCACCTCTGAAACCTTGTCAACAACCACTCCGGTAGCCTTACCCTCAACATCAATTACAAGGACCCTGCTGCTTTCGTCCTTTTCTTTCTTTTCCAAATTAAACCGGGTTCTTCCGTCTATAATTGGCAGGACATTACCTCTCAAGTTGCAGGCACCTTCAACATAACCTGGAGCATTCGGCACCTTTGTGATTTCCGGAACTCTGATAATTTCCTTCACATCCATGATATCCGCACCAAACTCATCCTCTCCAAGGAGAAAGGTAACTAATTGACGCTCTGTAAAGTTTTCATTTTTCATTTCAGAAGCCATAACTATCTCCTCGCTTTTTACATATTCTGAAGTTCATCCGCCAAACCTGATATCTCTTCAATTGCCTCTGCCAGCTCCTGCATCCCTCGTGCTTGCTGAGAAGCCGCAGCCGATGCCTGTTCTGCTCCGCTGCTGGCTTCCTGCGCTGCTGTGGCAATCTGGTCTACCCCTTTTCTTGCTTGTTCTAGTGCTACTAAAGATTCTTCCGCACCCTTTTGTATTTCCTTTGCTCCTGTAAGTATTTTAATCATACTCTCTTCAATAATATTTAAGTTGTGGGTAGTCTTTTTCGCCTTCTCCACTTCTTCAAATGAAGTCTTGCTGGAAAGTTCTGTGTCCGCAGAAACTCTTTGAATCTGGTTTTGTATCCCCCTTACGAGGTCTTTTATCTTATCAGTATTTTCTGCAGATTCATTGGCAAGTGACCGGATATCGCTTGCAACTACAGAGAATCCTCTGCCGAATTCTCCTGCTCTTGCTGCTTCTATCGAACCATTAACAGCCAGCATATTCGTCTGGATTGTTACATTCACGATGGCATCAACTATTTTATCTATTCTACGGGTGGTTTCTTCAAGGCTCTTTATATTCTTTGAGGCTACTCTGGATGTTTGGGCTGCTGAAGATATCCCTGTTATCATATTGTCAACCGCAATTTTATTGGATTCTAATAGTTTTTGAAGTTCAGCAGTCTTATCGGCAGAATAGCCCGCTCTTTCGCTCATTTGCTTTGAACTTACTGCAAGCTTCTCCGCAAGCATTGCGGCTTTATCCGTAAGCTCAGCCTGAGCCCGGGCGCCTGAGGCGATCTGCTGCATGGCTTTTAATATCTCTGATGAAGTCGAGTTAGCTTCCTCCACGTTTGCTGATAATTCCTCTGAAGCCGCAGCCACAGATTCTGAGGATTTCTGAGCATCTGTGGACACTTTAAGGTCTTCTGACATCTGAGAAAGGTCTCCTGCCCCAGCATTAAGCTCATAGAAGGCCTTATTTTGCATTTGGATTGACTTCTCTACTTCCTCTGCCGCACTGCTTTGTTGTTCGGCTGCAGCTGCAATCTGTTCTGCCATGGCAAGAAAATCTCCTGCCCCTTTATTTGCTTCTGATGCATACTGAGATACATTAGAAATAGCTTTTTGTACCAATACAACTTCTTCATTGATTTTTATCAGGTCTGCAGTAGTTTTCTTACCCTTTTCAACCTCATCATTTGCAGCATTACCCGCATTTTGAATATCTTCCACTACTATCTTTACATTGTTCTGTATTTCAGTTACTAACTCTCTTATATTTCTAGCTGATTTTTCTGAGGTTTCAGCAAGATTTCTGACTTCATCTGCAACAACAGCAAACCCTTTTCCATGCTCTCCGGCTCTTGCTGCCTCAATAGCCGCATTAAGCGCAAGCAGGTTTGTCTGGTCAGCAATTCTTACAACTGCCTGTACAATATCTCCTACCTCATTGGACTGATTCTCAAGTTCTGCCACCAGTTTTACTGATTCAAAATTGGTGTCTGCAGACTCCTTAATCCCCTTAATCATCATCTCAATGTCATTGGAGGTATTTTCAATGAGCTCCTTGGCAATGTCAGCCCTTTCAAGTGATTCACTTGCATTTTTGTCTGCAATTACTGATGCTTTATCAACCTGATTAATTGCTGCTCTTGACTCTTCTGCTGCCGAAGATGCCTCGTTTGCGCCTGTTGCAATCTGTTGCATTGTTGCACCAAGTTCTTCTGCGGCACTGCTGGCTTCCTCTATTCCAGAAGCCAGCTGCTCCGTTGCGGCAGCAACTCTCTCTGCCAATTGTTGCTGCTTTGCTAAGGTTCTTGCTTTTACCTTGTCCTGTGCCTGTTTTCTTGCAAGCTCTCTTTTTCTTTCCAATTCCTCATTCGTTGACGTTGACGAATTTACTGCTAATTTTTCAAATCTGTCGCCGGAAGGCATAGCTAATTTCTTTTCCATTACAATCGTCCTCCTAAATTTTTATTATTCTGTTACTTTTTGAACTTATTGAGTTGTTTTATTACAACTTCTGGCTTGTACGGTTTAACAATAAAGCCTTTTGCACCATTCATGATTGCTTTTTGTACAAAGGTTTCCTGCCCCATTGCGGATACCATAATTACAGTGGGGTTATAGTTCATTTTTTTAATCTCTGCCATACACTCAATTCCATCCATTTCGGGCATCGTAATGTCAAGTGTGACAATGTCCGGATTTAACTCCCGAATTTTTTCTAGTGCCACTTTTCCATTTTCAGCCTCCCCCACGACTTCAAAATCATTTTGCATGAGTAAATTCTTTAATTGTACGCGAATAAACGCAGCATCATCTACAATTAATACTTTTGTCATATATATCACCGCCTTGCCGCTTTTGCAAATCGGATTATGCGAAAAGCGACTACCCTTTCATTATTACTGTAAACTAATTAAGGCTTCTCATCATTTTTAAATCTGGGGTGGATTTCACTAAAACCACGATGCTTTTATTTTTATTAAAATTCCAATCTATAAAAGTATCAATAGTCTCCATATCCAAAATATTTTTTATACACAAATTACTGTTTAAATATTGTTTCTCTATCTGTCTTTTCGTGTTTTTTATAACGTTTCCATAGCCTGTTAATTCCATTTCCTTTTCAAGTCTTGTTGTTCCTCCGCCTCTTTCAAAAATAAAAAACTTGGAATTAAGACAAAATGAATTAATAGTTTCAGGTATGCTATCAGCAAAATGTCCCAGCCTGATTAGCTCTTTATGAAGTAACTGTTCTCCATAATAACCCGATTTTACAGAAGAACTGATTTGAAATTGCCGATTACTTATTCCCACCAGCACTCTTGATCCATTTTCAATATTCCAGTCATAATAAGTTTCTTCGGTTGAGACACCCGTAATAATTTCAGTATATTGTACTATTTGTGCATTAAGGCTTTTCGTTGCCACATGCATGACCTTATCTAACAGCTCTTTATCCCCATCTTGCTGAATAATTTTTTCATATGGCATAAAGTAGTTTTTAATATAGACTACATAACACCCGTCACCAAAAGCAACACATACATTTTCTGGCCCTTTTCCCGCAATTTCTTTATAAATTTTCCCAATATAAGAACTTAGCATCTGATCTAAATTTTTTTTCGAACTATCCTGCATAAACTTATTGTTTTTTACTATATGAGCATTAATGTGATTTTCACCTCCTTAAGTAAACAAAAAAAGCCGAAGTAAGGAGTTACAAAACTCCTACTTCGGCCTATGTCTGACTCATTACAATTATGTTCAGTTCATTCTGCCTGTTTCATCTTATATTCATTTTGTACAACGTTGTCCGCAGTCAATAATCGCAATTTTGTAATTCCATGCACCTACCTGAGCTAAGGCTTCAAATCCTCTCTCCTAGTTAATGTATGTCATCATCTTATTACTCAAAATTAATTTCGACGATTATATGTTTCGGTCATATAATTAATTTACGCTGTTCACAATTCATATGTCAAGCATAGTATACGCCATATTTCGCCCTAAATCAACATTATTTTTATTTATGTTTATCAAATGTTGCTTTACTGATCTGGGATAATAAATGGGAATTCTGAAAATTTGGATAATCATATGACAGGGGACACCCGGCATATGATCTCCGGGCATTCCCTGTCCCACAATCCACTTTTAGAGGCTTGTACCATTTATAACAATTCTGGTATTGACGGCATGATTATATCCGTTTTCCTTATTTGTAATTTTTTATCACTCCCAGATCCCAGGTAATCTGCTGATATTGTCCTGATAAGTTGTTTGTACCCTGAATAAGGAAATCAACCCGGTTTATATCATTGATCTCCATCTTCTGATTATAGCCGGCACGGATGAATTCACCGTGAGATACATTGGTCGTCCACCTGTCTGCATTGTATTGTAAATTGCCTCTCCATGCCCATTTCTCAGCCACTTTGCTCCACGGACCTCCGGCACTATTCGATTGCCATAATTCATAATATCGGCCGTCCTTTAAATCTTCAATTGCAAGATAGTATTTACCATCTGCCAGAGACTTATAGACATTTGCACCTTCGAACGTGTCTGATATGGCTACGGATGGGGATCCCCAGCCTGACGGAAAATTAGAAAGTGAAGTTCTTCGAACATATAATTTACCGGAACCGTCACTTGGGGTATTATACATATAAGCATAGGAATCATCACAAATCACAAAATAATCCCACCCCATGTTTCCGGAAATACCAAAGGATTTAGGTCCTGACCAGGATCCCGGATTAGCAATATTGGTTGTTGTTGCATAAGCTGCTCCGTGTGTTCCATCCTGATAAACCAGATACCATAGCTTCTTTGGTTCAAAGTAAAATACCTGAGGTGCACAAAAATAGCTTTCTCCAATGGAACTCATATAAGTGCGTGCAGCATTTTTAAGACCTGAAATCGTAGAGGCTGATGTATAAAGCATCTGCCATCCGCCGCTTTGATTGGCTCCAGTATAAAACACATGATACTTTCCACCATAATAAACAATGGTAGGATCCTTTGCGCCATAATAATCATAAGGCTTTGCTTGTCCATGATAAATAACTCTCTCATCCACATACCATGTTGGATTGGAAACTGCTGTTGCACTTAATAACTTCTTCATAATATACTCTCTCCCTTAATACATTTTTACTGCCCTTTTACCATAGGTAAATTCTATTGGCTGTCCGACACAACTTGGTAAATCTGTATATTACCGCCTCCCCTTATATCATATGCAAGGGATACTGGAAATGCTCCCTCTGATTTTTTATTGTTGCTTAGATTAGGAGGGCCACAATAAAAGGGGCTGTGAAATAAGTCTCTACGAAAAAGGAGGATTCTCTTCTGAGCGATTGCTTGGAAGAGGATCCTCCTTTCAAATGATTAAGATGAGTAAAAATGAGTATAATTTCCCCTACCCCAAGGCG
>Ga0316604_10002385_pt1 | contig 14452 bp, 13 predicted proteins | sample OWC_soil_day20_C_FD_207650 | JGI IMG/M metagenome (GOLD analysis project Ga0316604, IMG submission 207650) | Wetland soil microbial communities from Old Woman Creek delta, Ohio, United States - OWC_soil_day20_CT | ecosystem: Environmental > Terrestrial > Soil > Wetlands | place: USA: Ohio... | reverse complement strand
GCCGCCGGGGCCGCTGGCGCGGATGACGATGTTGCCGAATTCGGCCTCGGTCAGCAGACGGCCCTTGGCGGTCACCGTATAGACCAGCATCTGGTCGGACGGGGCCGGTTCGGCGCCGATCTTGCCTGCCGCGTTCTGGGCGTTCTGGGCCTTGATCGCGGTCGAGATGTCGCTCGTCGTCAGGCCCAGTTGGGCCATGCGGTCCGGCTTCAGCCAGACGCGCATCGAGTAGTCCTGGGCACCGAAAACGGTGACGTCGCCGACGCCCTTGACCCGCTTCAGCTCGTCAACGATGTTCAGGCTGGCGTAGTTGGACAGGAACAGCGTGTTGTACTTGCCCTTGTCCGACTCCAGCGCGACCACTTGCAGGATGTCGTTCGAGCGCTTCTGGACGATCACGCCATTGCGCCGCACTTCTTCCGGCAGGCGCGGTTCGGCCGCTTTGACCCGGTTGTTGACGTTGACCGAAGCGATATCGACATTGGTTCCGACATCGAAGGTCGCGGTAATCGTCACCGTGCCGTTGGCGGCCGCCGACGAGGTGAAGTAGGAGAGGTTTTCGACCCCGTTCAGCTGCTCCTCGATCGGCGCGGCGACCGTCTTGGCCAGCGTCTCGGCCGAAGCGCCCGGGTAGGTGGCGGTAATCAGCACGGTCGGCGGGGCGATCTGCGGGTACTGCGCAATCGGCAGCACCTGCGAGGCGACCAGCCCGGCGAGGACGATGATGATCGAGATGACCGACGCGAAAATCGGCCGGTTGATGAAGAACTTTGACATGCTTGCTCCTTAACCCTGCTTGGCCGCGGCCGCATCCTTGGCGGGGGCGGCGCCTTCCTTGGCCGGCGCGGCGCCGGGGGCACCTGGCTGATCGCCCGGGGCGTGCGGGGCAACCGGGGCGCCCGGGCGCAGCTTCATCAGGTTGTCGACGATGACCTTGTCGCCGGCCTTCAGGCCGCCGAGCACGACCCAGTCCTTGCCGAACCAGTCGCCGGTCTTGATCGGCCGCGGTGCCACCTTGTTTTCGCCATCGGCCGTCATCACCAGATTGCCCTGTTCGCTCTGGATCACCGCGCTCTGCGGCACCAGGAAGACATCGGTCTTTTCGCCGGCGAGCAGGCGGATGCGGACGAACTGGCCGGGCAGCAGGGCGCCGTCCTTGTTCGGGAATTCGGCCCGCAACTGCTGCGTGCCGAGCGTCGGATCAATCGTGCTGGCCAGGAAGTTCAGTTTGCCGGTCACCGGATAGACGCTGCCGTCCGGCAGCACCATCTCGACCCCGGTCACCGTTTTCGGCGTCAGGCGGCCGCCCGGCAGCTTGGCCGCTTCGCTTTCCGAAATGCTGAAGCGCACCCACATCGGATCATTCTGGTAGACCGAAGTCAGCAGGCTGTCGGAACCGACCGAAATAAGGTTGCCGACCGACTTGGCGGCCCGCCCGCTGACGCCATCGACCGGGGCGGTGACGGTGGTCCAGGACAGGTTCAACTGAGCCTGGCGCAAGGCGGCCTGGGCCAGTTCATTGGCGCTCGTCGCGTCATCGACTTCCTTGCGGCTGACGCCCTGAACTTCGATCAGCTTCTTCATCCGGGCCATTTCGCGCTCGGTCTGATCGGCCTTGGCCTTGGCTTCGGCAAAGGCGATTTCATAGCTGGAGCGGTCGATCTGGAACAGCGGTTGCCCCGCCTTGACCATCTGGCCTTCCTGATAAAGCTGCTTGACCAGGATGCCGCCGACCCGGGCCCGCACTTCGGCCTCCTTGGCGCCTTCGGTCTGGGCCATGATTTCGACGGCGTTCGGCACGCTTTGCGTCTGCATCTCAATCACCGTGACCGGCATCGGCCCCATCGGCGGTTTCTGTTGGGCATCGGAGCCGGAGCAGGCAGTCAGCGCCAGGGCGCCGGTGACGAGGAACGAAAGTAGCAAGGGCTTGGCGATACGGTGCGGCAAGGCGGTGTCGAGAGGCATGTCAGGGCTCCGGGAGGGAATTTGTATTAGGATGCCTGCGATTATAGATACATTCACGAATGTATGTAAATACCCAGTTGCGAACAATTTGCATTGCCACGAAGCTTGGAGCCGCTTCTGTTTTGGACGAGCCGGGGCCGTTTTTGCGGCGAGGAAGGGAGGCGGGCGCGATTGCTGGCGACGCAAAAAAAGCCCGGTGGCGGTGCCACCGGGCTTGCATTGCTTTACTGCGGGGCGCGGCGCCAGCCGCTCGCCGAATCAGCCGTTGCGGCCGAATTTTTCCAGCAGTTGTCCGAGCTTTTCGGTGCGCTGGCGTTCCGCGGCCTCGGCGGCACGCTCGGCCTTGCGCTTCTCGGCTTCCTTCTTCAGGCGCTCGCGGATGGTTTCGCTGGCGTGCTTGCGATGTTCGTCGGTGACCTCATCGGTCGAGTTGCCGTCGAGGTCGAAACGGACCGTCGCCTTTTCCATGACCTTGAGGTAGCGCATGGAATTGGTGTGGATGCCCAGCGCGACACGCAGGATCTTGCGCTGGATGTCCGGCATCCGGGCCAGCAATTGCTTGTCGATGCCGATGGCCAGCGGCTGGCTGTCGCGGAAGACCGCAAAGTCGGCCTGCAGTTTTTTCAGCAGGCTGCGCGGGGTCTGGGCGGGCGGGGTTTCTGGCGTGGCGTTGACGGTATTCATCGTACGGAAGCGGCTGTGTGCATTTGATCGGCCGGAGCGTACCACAGCCCCCGCTTGATTCCCGATGATTCGGCTCAATGATTGTTGGCGGGCGTTATAATTTCGCGTTTACCGAAACACTTGGAGTGCCCATGTACTTGATCCGCCCCCTGGTTGCTGCCGTCGCCCTGGCCCTGGCGTTTTCCGCAAATGCCGCCAAGCCCAAGCCGGCACCGGCTGCGAAACCTGCCGCTGCCCCGGCCGCGCCGGCCGAACTGGAACTGGCCCACAATCTCGGTCCGCTGGGTGAAGAGCGCCTGCAGGCTTTTGTCGATCACTTCAACAAGGATCACAACGGTTCGATCAAGCTGGTCCGGACGACCAAGGACGGCAAGCCGGCCGGCCTGAATCTGGTTCGTCACTATGACATGGACGATGTGCTGAGCAAGCCGGCCAACTTCCTTCCGCTCCATCAGATGATGAGCAAGGCCGGCCAGTCGGTCAGTGCTGCTAACCTGTCGGCCGACCTCAAGGCCGGCGTCGTTGATGCCAAGGGCCGTCTGGTGGCATTGCCGCTGGTCTATTCGACACCGGTGCTGTTCTATAACAAGAACGCTTTCCGTCGGGCCAAGCTCGATCCGGAGCAGCCGCCGAAGACCTGGCTGGAAATGCAGGGCGTCCTCGACAAGCTGCAGGATGCCGGCTACTCCTGCCCCTACACCTCGTCCTGGCCGGTCTGGGTGCATATCGACAACGTCAGTGCCGTGTCCGGCGTGCCGGCAATGACCGAGAAGGGCCAACTGACGTTCAACGGCCTGCCGCAGGTCAAGCATATCGCGATGATGGCGACCTGGCAGAAGGCCGGCTATTACAAGAGCTTCGGTCGCCGTGATGAAGCCAGCGCCCGGTTCAATGAAGGCGAGTGCGCGATGATCACCACCGATTCCCGCGAGCACACCGATTTCCGCGAAGCCAAGGGCGTCGAACTCGGCGTCGCGCCGCTGCCTTACCACGACGATGTCTATGGCGGTCGCCAGAGCACGCTGGCCGACGGCGCCTCGCTGTGGGTCGGGGCCGGACGCTCGGCCGCCGAGTACAAGGAGGCGGCCAAGTTCGTTTCCTACCTGCTGACGCCGGAAATGCAGATCGAAATGGTCCGCAGCTATGGCCAGTTGCCGCTGACGGCCGCGGCCCGTGCCGCCGTCGGCAGCAAGCTGCTGCAGGATGGTGACAAGACCCTGCAGGTGGCCAATGCCTCGCTGAATGGCAACGGCTCCAAGCCGCCGGTCCGCGTCGCCAATATCGACGCCGTGCGCATCATCATTAACGAAGAGCTGGAAGCCGTCTGGATTGACAAGAAGCCGGCCAAGGCGGCGCTGGATGCGGCGGTGACGCGCGGTAACGCGCTGCTGGCTGCCAAGCCGGCGCTGAAGAAGGCGCAGCCCTTCTGATGCAGCAAACGCTGCCGCGCTGGTTTGCCCATCGCGGTGGCGGCAGTTTGGCGCCTGAAAATACCCTGGCCGGCATCCGCCTGGCGGCGCGGCTGGGTTTTCGGGCTGTCGAATTCGACGTCATGCTGAGCGCGGACGGCACCCCCGTCCTCATTCACGATGAAACACTGGCCCGTACCACCAATGGCGTCGGTCCCGTTTGCCAGACGCCGGACGCGACCCTGTTTGGGCTCGACGCCGGCGGTGGCGAGCGCATTCCCCGTTTGACCGAGGCCGCCGCGCTGTGCCGGGAGTATGGCCTGCTGGCCAATGTCGAGATCAAGCCGGCGAGCGGCCATGAGGTGCAGACGGCGACCGTCGTCGCGCAACTGACCGCCGCGTTGTGGCAGGGGGCGGCCGTGCCGCCTCTGCTATCGTCGTTTTCACTCGAGGCGCTGGACATCGCCCGCGACCTGGCGCCGGAAATCAGGCGCGGCCTGCTGTTCGAAAGCGTGCCGGCCGACTGGCTGGCCGAGTTGCGTCGCCTGCAGGCGTTTTCCCTGCACTGCGATGCCGCGCTGCTGACTGACCAGGTGCTGGCCGAGGCCCAGGCCGCAGGCGTTCCCGTGCTCTGTTATACGGTCAACGCGCCGGAAGCGGCAAAAATGCTTTTCCAGCGCGGGGTCAGTGCGCTTTTTACCGACCGGCTCGATCTCTTCGTGTCGGAAGCCGGCCTTGGCCAGGGCTTGCCGTAGCCAGGCCGGCATCAGCACTCACAGAAGGCCGGCGCTTTCATTTAAAATTACGCTTTTCGAATTCAACGCCTTTGAGGCCGCCAGCTTATGAAAAGCTCAGAAATCCGCCAGCAGTTCCTCGACTTCTTCGCCTCCAAGGGCCATCAGATCGTTTCATCCAGCTCGCTGGTGCCGCATGAAGACCCGACCCTGCTGTTCACCAATGCCGGGATGAACCAGTTCAAGGACGTCTTCCTCGGCTTCGACAAGCGCCCCTACAGCCGGGCGACGACTTCGCAGAAGTGCGTACGGGCCGGCGGCAAGCACAACGACCTCGAAAACGTCGGCTACACGGCGCGTCACCACACCTTCTTCGAAATGCTCGGCAACTTCAGCTTCGGCGACTACTTCAAGCGCGATGCGATCAAGTACGCCTGGGAACTGCTGACCGAAGTCTACAAGCTGCCCAAGGACAAGCTGACGGTCACCGTCTATGCCGAGGACGATGAAGCCTACGACATCTGGACGAAAGAGATTGGCGTGCCGGCCGAGCGCGTCATTCGCATCGGCGACAACAAGGGCGCCCGCTACGCCTCCGACAATTTCTGGATGATGGGCGACACCGGCCCCTGCGGCCCATGCACCGAAATCTTTTACGACCACGGCGAAAAGCACTGGGGCGGCCCCCCGGGATCGCCAGAAGAAGACGGTGACCGTTTCATCGAGATCTGGAACAACGTCTTCATGCAATTCAACCGCGACGAGCAGGGGGTCATGCATCCGCTGCCCAAGCCGTCGGTCGACACCGGCATGGGCCTGGAGCGCATCTCCGCCGTGCTGCAGGGCGTGCACGCCAATTACGAGATCGATCTGTTCCAGGCGCTGCTCAAGGCGGCCGCCCGCGAAACCTCCGATGCCGACATGGACAGCCCGTCGCTGAAAGTATTGGCCGACCATATCCGCGCCTGCTCCTTCCTGCTCGCCGACGGCGTCATTCCCGGTAACGAAGGCCGCGGCTACGTGCTGCGCCGCATCATCCGCCGCGCCATCCGTCACGGCTACAAGCTCGGTGCCCGTGCCGCCTTCTTCCACAAGATGGTGCCGGACCTGGTCGCCGAAATGGGCATGGCTTATCCGGAGTTGCCCCAGAACCAGACGCGCATCATGGCGACGCTGAAGCAGGAGGAAGACCGCTTCTTCGAAACCATCGAGCACGGCATGGCCATCGTCGAAGCCGAACTGGCGACGCTGAAGGCGGCCGGCAACAAGGTCTTCAACGGCGATACCGCCTTCAAGCTGCATGACACCTACGGCTTCCCGCTCGACCTGACGCAGGATATCTGCCGCGAGCACGAAATTACCGTTGACGCCGCCGCTTTCGACGCGGCGATGGCCCGCCAGAAGGAACAGGCGCGTGCCGCCGGCAAGTTCAAGATGGCGACCAACCTCGAATACGACGGCCCGGCTAGCATCTTCCACGGTTACGAAGCGCTGGAGCTGAAGGCCAACGTTCTCGCGCTGTACAAGGACGGTGCTGCGGTCAACCAGCTGAATGAAGGCGAAATGGGCGTCGTCGTCCTCGATAACACGCCGTTCTATGCCGAATCCGGCGGCCAGGTCGGCGACTGCGGCCTGCTGCAGTCGGTGCATGGCATCTTTGCCGTGGAAGACACGCAAAAGATCCAGGCCACCGTCTTCGGCCACCACGGCGTCGTCAAGACTGGCGCCATCACGGTCGGCAACGGCGTCAGCGCCAAGGTCGATACGCTGGCCCGGGCCCGTACCGCCCGCAACCACTCGGCGACCCACCTGCTGCACAAGGCATTGCGCGAGGTACTCGGCGAGCACGTGCAGCAGAAGGGTTCGCAGGTCGATCCGGACAAGACCCGTTTCGACTTCGTGCATAACCAGCCGCTGACCGACGAGGAAATTCGTCGCGTCGAGAACATCGTCAATGCCGAGATCCTGGCCAATACGGCCAATGAAACCCGTGTCCTGCCCATCGCCGAAGCCCAGAAGCTGGGGGCGATGATGCTGTTCGGCGAAAAGTACGGCGACAGCGTGCGCGTCCTCGATATCGGTTCGTCGCGCGAATTGTGCGGCGGTACCCACGTTGCCCGGACCGGTGACATCGGGCTGTTCAGCATCACCGCCGAAGGCGGCGTCGCGGCTGGCGTGCGCCGGGTCGAGGCGGTAACCGGCGACAACGCGCTGCGCTACATGCAGGACATGGAAAGCGCGCTCGGCGGCGTCGCCGGCACGCTCAAGGTCTTGCCGAAGGACGTGCATGGTCGCGTCGTCGCCGTGCTCGACCAGGTGCGCAAGCTGGAACGCGAACTGGCGGCCCTGAAGGGCAAGCTGGCCTCGGCCCAAGGCGACGACATGCTCGGCCAGGCGGTCGATATCAAGGGTGCCAAGGTGCTGGCGGCAAAGCTCGAAGGAGCCGACCTCAATGCGCTGCGCGAGACCATGGACAAGCTGAAGGACAAGCTGAAATCGGCCGCCATCGTGCTGGCTTCGGTGGTCGATGGCAAGGTGACGCTGATTGCCGGCGTCACCGCCGACCTGACCGGCAAGGTCAAGGCCGGCGAACTGGTCAATCAGGTCGCCCAGCAGGTTGGCGGCAAGGGCGGCGGTCGTCCGGACATGGCGCAGGCCGGCGGTACGCAGCCGGAAAACCTGCCGGCGGCGCTGGCGTCGGTCGCTGCCTGGGTCGAAGGCAAGCTGTGAGAACCGTCTTCGCGCTGATCTGCATTCTGGCGGCCGGAATTGCTTCGGCCGCCGAACTGGACCGGACGCCGCTGGAGGCGGCTACGGTCGACGGTCAAAAAGTGCGGCTTTTCCCGAATGGCCGCTGGGAGTTCGTCGATGTGGCCAAGGCCGCCGAGGCCAACAAGCTCGCCGCCGAGTATCCGGAGAACAAGACCCGCCCGATCGAAGCGCAGGGCGGTCTGTTTGGCGGCATCGGGCGGACGATCATGCCCGGCGACAAGGATTACAACCGCGGCTCGCTGAACCCGAAAGTACGCTGAACGCAGGCGACAAAACGGCCCCGCTCGCCTGGCGAGCGGGGCCGTTTTCTTTGCTGGATCAGCGCAACAGGCGACCGGCCGGGGCTGGCGCTTCGTAATCCCGAATCACTTCGCCTTCGATGACGTAACCGTCATCGGCCGTGGTGGCCGCCGCTTCGCGCAACTGCTTGCGCAGGCGTCGTGTTTTCCACCACAGCCAGCCACCCAGCGCCAGGCCGCCGACCGCGACGACGGCCAGGGCGACCAGCGAAAACATGAAGCCCAGCACCAGCAAGCTCGCGCTCAGCACGAAGGCGAGCATTTTGCCGAGCAAGCCGGCAGGCTGCGGCGTCAGGCGGGCCTGTTGGCGAAATTGAGCGTGTTCCTCAGTGGTCATCGAGACTCCGGTGCGAGTTTGGGAAAGGCGGTTTGGTCCGTCGTGCTGGCTGATCTTGGGGCAGGGCGGGGCGCTTGTCTGTGGCGATTCGGTACGTCTTCTGTAACAGCCTCAGGACAGCGCCTGGTCGGCCGTATTCTGGCCGATGCCGTTGGCCCACTGCAAGGCCCGGGTCTGGGCCCGGTTGAGTGCTTTCAGTGTCAGCGTCGGCAGGCTGTGCAGACTGTCGGTGAGCATGTCGAGGTCGCCGGTTTCGCTGCTTTCGGCCAGGTGGAGCAGGGCGCCAAGGGCGCCTTGGCCGGTGCACAGGGCGTCGCGCACCTCGTTGGCGAGGCCGAGCGGGGCGACGATTTCATCGATCGGCAGGCCGATCAGGGCCGGCATCAGCGACATGATGCCGACCATGAAGGCCTGGTCGGCGAGTGCGTTGTTGCCCGCTTGCAGTTCTTCGGCCAGCAATTCCATCAGCCGGCCGCGCGTCGCGGCGAGCAGCAGCAAGGGATTGGTCGTGCCGTTCGGGCTGTTGGAGGCGAAGAGCAGCAGTTGCAACCAGCGCTGCAACTGGCGCCGGCCAAGCACGGTGATGGCGTGGCGCAACGAGGTGATGGTCTCGCTTGAGCCGGCGCCGACGGAATTGGTCATGCGCAGCAGGTTGACCGTCAGGCCCGGCTCCGGCTTCAGGGCTTCTTCCAGTTCGCCGGTATCGGCGTCGCCGAGCAGCAGGCCCATCAGCTTCATCAGCGACAGCTGGGAATGATCGAGCTTCTTGCCGGCGATGATCGTCGGCTTGGCGAAGTAGTAACCCTGAAAGAGCGAGAAGCCGAGCTTCAGGCATTGCTCCATCTGCTGGCGCGAATCGACCTTCTCGGCCAGCAATTGCTTGCCGAGCGGCTTCAGTTTCATGACCAGTTGCATCAGCTGGACGCGCGACAGCGGCTGGATGTCGACCTTGACCACTTCGACCAGCGCCAGCAGTTCGGCGAACTGCGGTTCGAGCTGGATGACGTCGTCCAGCGCCAGCGTGAAGCCGGCCGCTTTCAGGGCCTTGCAGCGGTCGACGACGGCCGGTGTCGGCGGCACCGTTTCGAGAATTTCAAGGACGACCGATTGTCGCGGCAGCAGTTCGAGCAAGTCGCTGAACAGGAACTCTTCATCGACATTGATGAAGCCGCGGCATTGGCCGAGGGCATCGGCGACGCCGAGTTCGGTGAAGGCATTGGCAATGACGGTAGCCGTGGCGCGCACGCCGTCGGTGAATTCGGCGGCGTTGCGCGAGCCGCTGCGAAAGAGCAGTTCGTAAGCGAAGAGCCGCTGCTCGCGATCCAGGATGGGCTGACGCCCGAGAAACAACTGGTCAGCGGCAACTTCACTCACGAAAACTCCTTAAAACGGTAGTTGGATGCCCGGCCAGGCGGCGGTGATGGCTTGGCGGAAAGCGGCCTGGATACGCGCCAGCGCCGCGTCGTTGTCGGCTTCGAAACGCAGCACGACGACCGGCGTGGTGTTGGACGGGCGGGCCAGGCCGAAACCATCGGCGTATTCTACGCGGAGGCCGTCGATGGTGATCATTTCCTCGGCCCCTTCGAACTTGCCTTCGGCCTTCAGCTTGTCGATCAGCGCAAAGGGTTCGCCTTCCGCCATCTTGATGTTGAGTTCCGGGGTGGACGGTGAATTGGGCAGGTTTTTCAGCAGCGGATTGGCATCGGCGGCCTTGCTGAGGATTTCCAGTAGGCGGGCGCCGGTGTACAGGCCGTCGTCGAAGCCGTACCAGCGCTCCTTGAAGAAGGTGTGGCCGGACATCTCGCCGGCCAGCGGGGCGCCGGTTTCCTTCAGCTTGGCCTTGACCAGCGCGTGGCCGGTGTTCCACATCAGCGGCACGCCGCCATGTTGCCGGATCCACGGGGCGAGCAGGCGGGTGCATTTGACGTCGTAAATGATCTGGCCGCCGGGCACGCGCGCCAGCACGTCGGCCGCGAACAGCATCAACTGGCGGTCCGGGTAGATGATTTCGCCGTCCTTGGTGACGACGCCGAGGCGGTCGCCGTCGCCGTCGAAGGCGATGCCGATTTCGGCGTCGGTGTCACGCAGGGCGCGGATGACGTCTTCAAGGTTTTCCGGCTTCGACGGATCGGGGTGGTGGTTCGGGAAGTTGCCATCGACTTCGCAGAACAGCGGCACGATCTCGCAGCCGAGACGCTCGAAGAGTGCCGGGGCGATCGCGCCGGCGACGCCGTTGCCGCAATCCATGACAATTTTCATCGGCCGCGCCAGTTTGACGTCGCCGACGATCTTCTCGATGTAGGCGGCGCCGACGTCGGCGCTGCGCCGTTGGCCCTGGCCGTGCTTGAGATCGCCGGATTCGGCGCGTCGCTTCAGGTTCTGGATGGCGTCGAGGGCCAGCGTCGTGCCGCCGATGACCATCTTCAAGCCGTTGTAGTCGGGTGGGTTGTGGCTGCCGGTGACCGAGACGCAGGAATTGCAGCCGAGTTCGTAGGCGGCGAAATAGGTGACCGGGGTCGGCACGCAACCGACGTCGATGGCATCGATGCCGGCGGCACAGATACCGTCCATCAGCGCGCCGGCCAGCTCGGGGCCGGACAGGCGGCCGTCGCGGCCGACGGCGATCGCGCTCTGGCCCTGTTCGGCGGCCAGCGAGCCGAGGGCGTGGCCGATCCGGCGGACGACGTCGGCAGTCAGCGACTTGTTGACGATGCCGCGAATGTCGTAGGCCTTGAAGATTTCAGCGGGGAGTTGGCTCATGATTTTTGGCTATGACGTTTGGAAAATGAAGAAGTGTAAGAGCCTTTGCGGCAACCAGTCCAGATTTCCCGGGAAATCACCGCTGACGAAGCCGACATGGCCGCCGCCGGCCGGTTGTTCGAGGCGGACGCAAGGGCTGACCTCGGCCGCGCTCGGCAGATGATGGGCCGGCAAAAACGGGTCGTTTTTCGGGTTGACCGCAAGGGTCGGCACGGCAATCGATTGCAGCCAGGGTTTGGCCGAGGCGCGCCGCCAATAGTCGTCGGCGCCGGCGAAGCCGTGCACCGGGGCGGTGACGGCGTCGTCGAATTGGTGGAGGTTGATTGCCTGCTGCATCCGGGCTTCGTCGAACAGTCCGGGAAACTGGCGCAGGCGGGCGGCCGAAAGGGCTTTCAGCGTTTTCAGGAAGTGTTGCGTATAGACGCGATTGAAGCCGGACGCCAGATGGTGGCCGCAGGCGGCGAGATCGAGCGGGGCGCACAGCGCGGCAACGCCGCTGACCACCTCGGCCGCCGCCTGGCCCTGTTCACCGGCCCATTTGAGCAGCGCATTGCCGCCCAGCGAGACGCCCGCCGCGTGCAGCTTCTGGCCATGATTGGCGGCGAGCAGGCGGCGCAGGATCCAGTCGATTTCCGCCGAGTCGCCGGAATGATAAGCCCGTGGCCGCTGGTTCAGTTCGCCGGAACAGCCGCGAAAATGCGGCAGGACGAAGCGCCAGCCGATTTTCTTGCAGGCGCGCGCGGTCGAGATGGCGTAATGGCTGCGGGCGCTGCCTTCGAGACCGTGGAAGAGGACCAGCAACGGGGCCTCGGGCGGGCCGTCGAGATGGTCGACATCGATGAAGTCGCCGTCCGGTGTTGTCCACCGCTCGCGGCGCAGCGGCAGCGGCCGGGGTTTGATGAGCAGGGGCCAGATGGTCTGGGCATGGCCGCCGGGCAGCCAGGACGGGGCTCGATACGGTTTGCTGGCCGCGCTCAATGCAGCGTGTGCGGCACGGCTTCGGCCATCGCCTGGTGGTTGTCGTCGGCGGCCGAGGCATGGCGGCTGACCAGGCGCCAGCCGTGGGCGCCGCGGACATAGATGTGCGTCACATGCAGCGGGCCGTGCGGGCTGGGGTCGTCGCCGACGAACAGCACCTCGGTCAGGTGATGCACGGCCATCACGGCGCCTTGCCAGTGGGTGACGACTTCTGGCTGGACACGGATCTTGGCGTTGGCAAAGATGCTGCGCCAGCTTTCGCGGATCGGCACCAGGCCGAGCAGGCGGATACCGGTCGGGTGGACGCAGAGGGTTTCCTCGTCCTCGGCCCAGAGCAGCATCAGAAGGTCGGCATCGCCCTTGGCGATGGCTTCGTAGAAGGCGCGTTCGGCGTCTTCCGGGGCGGCGTAATTGGCGGACTGGCTCATTGGGCGATGCGTTTCATGCAGGCGGTGAAAACCTGTTGCGGTGACAGTTTGTTCAGGCAGTCGAGGTGGCCGAGCGGGCATTCGCGCTTGAAGCACGGGCTGCACGCCAGTTGCAGGCTGAGGATGTCGGCCTGGGCGGAAAGCGGCGGCGTGAAGCCGGGTGACGACGAGCCGTACAGCGTGACCAGCGGCCGGTCGAGGGCGGCCGCGACGTGCATCAGGCCGGAGTCGTTGCAGACCACCAGATCGGCCAGGGCGAGCAGGTCGACGGCCTGGCCGAGTGTGGTTGCACCGCACAGGTTGCGGCAGCGGCCGGGGGCCAGTTGCGCGATTTCTTCGGCCACCGCATGGTCCTTCGGCGAACCGAACAGCCAGATGGCACAGCCCTGTTCGGCCAGCTTCTCGGCGAGGGCGGCGAAGTGGGCGGCCGGCCAGCGCTTGGCCGGGCCGTATTCGGCGCCGGGGCAGAAGGCGACGATTTTGGCCGGACGCTGCAGGCCGAGTTCGTTCAGCGTCTGTTGCTGCTCGCCGGCGGTGGACCGGATTTTTGGGTAGGAAATCGGGCGCGGCAGCGGCGCACCGGGCGCTTCGGCCAACTGCGCGAAGCGTTCGACCATCAGCGGCAGGGCCGCCTTGTCCAGCGTGTGGCGGCGATTGATCAGGCCGTAGCGGGACTCGCCGGTGAAGCCGACGCGCAGCGGAATGCCGGCCAGGAAAGGAACCAGCGCCGATTTCAGCGAGTTGGGCAGCACGTACACCGCGTCGTAGTTACGCGCGGCCAAGTTGCGCGCCAGGCGCCAGCGCGGCTTGAGCGAAAGCTGGCCGTGGCCGAACGGGCTATCGACGACATTGCTGATTTCACCCATCCGGTGCAAGACCGGGGCGACCCAGCGCGGCGCCAGGGCGTCGAGCTGCAAACCGGGGTGTTTGGCGTGCAGGCGTGCGAACAGCGGCTGCGCCATGATGGTGTCGCCAATCCAGGAGGGGGCGACGATCAGAGCCTTCTTCATGCGACAGCGGCGGGCCGGGACGAGAAGTCTCGGCCCGCCGCCCGGTTCTTAGTGATGGCCCTTGGGCGCTTCGCCCGTGAACACGTACTTGGTGCTGCAGTACGGGCAGGTCACTTCGCCGCTCTTCAGTACGTCGAGGAAGACGCGCGGGTGCTGGCTCCACAGCGGCGCATTTGGCGTCGGGCAGTGCAGCGGCAGGTCGTGGGCGGTGACTTCAACGGTCAGCTTGTCGGACATCGTTTTTTCTCCCTGGATCAGACGGTGGCCAGCCAGTCGGCGTGGGCAGCGGAACGGCCATAGACCACGTCGAAATATTTTTCCTGAAGCGCCTTGGTGATCGGGCCGCGGCTGCCGGCACCGATCTGGCGGTTATCGAGTTCGCGGATCGGCGTCACTTCGGCGGCGGTGCCGGTGAAGAAGGCTTCGTCGGCGCAATAGACTTCGTCGCGGGTGATGCGTTTTTCGACGACCTTGATGCCCAGTTCGCCGGCCAGTTGAATGACCGTGGCCCGGGTGATGCCTTCCAGGCAGGCGGTCAGGTCCGGCGTGTACAGCGTGCCGTTCTTGACGATGAAGATGTTCTCGCCGGCGCCTTCGCAGACGTAGCCTTCCGGATCGAGCAGCAGGGCTTCGTCGTAGCCGTCGGTAGTCGCCTCGTTGTTGGCGAGGATGGAATTCATGTAGTTGCCGGAAGCCTTGGCGCGGACCATCGTGATGTTCACGTGGTGGCGGGTGTAGGACGAGGTCTTGATGCGGATGCCGCGCTGCATGCCTTCTTCGCCCAGGTAGGCGCCCCACGGCCAGGCGGCGATGATGACGTGCACCTTGGCGCCCTTCGGCGAGACCCCCATCTTTTCCGAGCCGTAGAAGGCGAGCGGACGCAGGTAGCCGGATTCGAGATTGTTGGCGCGGATGACTTCCTTCTGCGCCTCGTTGAGTTCCTCGGCGGAGAACGGCATCTGCATCTGGAAAATGTGGGCCGAACGGAACAGGCGCTCGGTATGTTCCTTCAGGCGGAAAATCGCCGTGCCACGCTCGGTCTTATAGGCACGGACGCCCTCGAATACGCCCATGCC
>Ga0316604_10002384_pt1 | contig 14459 bp, 10 predicted proteins | sample OWC_soil_day20_C_FD_207650 | JGI IMG/M metagenome (GOLD analysis project Ga0316604, IMG submission 207650) | Wetland soil microbial communities from Old Woman Creek delta, Ohio, United States - OWC_soil_day20_CT | ecosystem: Environmental > Terrestrial > Soil > Wetlands | place: USA: Ohio... | reverse complement strand
CGCTAATTCCTCGGATACCCGCATAGCATTTGGCCCCATCATGGTAGCTTTCAAAAACTCCATGTTGTTATGATCAGCAATGAATTGGTTTGTAAATGTATACATATTTAATCTTCCTTTCTGTTTTCAGCCTTACAGAAAGACAATAAAAAAGCGCAGTATTATGCTACTGCGCTACAAATTACACCATTAAAATGGCCGTGTGTTCAATCTGTAAGGCAGTTTATGGTAACACAAATAAAGCAGTACTACTGCTCGTTTTATGCCCGTAACCTAAACTCTTACAGAACGACCGACATCAATTCACCCCTTCTTTCGTGAACGTACTATATCATGGCACCATGAATTTTTCAAGTGCAATGCCCCCTGCTAACCGTTTGTGCATCCCTCGGCGAATCGCCATTGGTTGAACCCTCGAAACTTGGTATATGTAGAAGGATAGTAAATGGCAACGGGTTGGTGATGGTATGAAAATCGAAGAGTTTAAATTAGAAGTCTATTTTGGAAAACATGAATTCACTGCACCCTATTTGAAATCCAGTACTCAGAAAGGCAATTTCTGATTTATACACCACAATGGCTCCGGAAAATATCATTGTACATGCAGACGTGCAAGATCCGATTTTAAAATTTATGAATGGCCTGTTAGACACGGGCGATCACGTGGATATCCTGATTTGTTTAAATTCAATCGGCCGATGGGGGACCCGTTGCATTTATTAAGATGAACATTGAAGTCCCCATCGAAGAATTTTGCGATGCGTTGGTCAAAGCGAAATGGGTTCTTCTCTTGCCTTCCAATATATATACCCAGAACAATATTTCAGAATAGGACTGGGCAGGAAAAACTTTGCTGAAAGCTTGGCAAAATTCGAGGAGTACCTGATGGAAAAGCAATATGTGTAGGTGCTGTGATAAAAATTTTAGTTCTAAACAATAAATGCAAAAAGGATCTTTGCCCATATAGCAAAGATCCTTTTTGCATTGTCACACTTTTCACAAGAGGATAAAATTAGTAATTGACGAATAATGTTAATAACTTTGGCAGCGCAATATTCTGGGATGTGGTTGTAAAAGGAGTTCGATTCCATGGGCTACTTTTCATCGGTGAATGGCAACTCTTCACTGCGGCTAATGATCTATCACCCGGTTCACGATATCTGGGTATATCTCCTAGCGGCGGCCGTGCTGCTGTCGCTGGCCGTGTACACCTGGCGGTACCGGCAGGAGCCTCCGGCCATGTATCTCGCTCTTGGCGCCGCCGCCCGGGTCGTCTGGCTGATCGCCCTGGTCATGATCACCATCAGTCCGGATTTCGTCGACAAGATTCGCTGGGCCGTCATCCACCAGTTGGGTGCTCTGACCGTTATCCCAATGGTCCTCATGACCGCCCTCCACCTCACCGGACAGCGACCGGTCGTCATCCGCGCCGCCAGCGCCCTGCTCCTCGTTCTCGCCGGTTTCTTCGGGCTGGCGCTCCTCACCGGCGGCTGGCACGAATGGTACTGGCGTAGTCTCCCGTGGGACGGCAAGACCTTCGGCTTCGTCCGCGGACCGCTTTTTTGGGCGGCCATGGCCATCGCTTATCTGACGATCATGATTACCCTGGTGCTCTACCTTCGCCAGGCGGTCCGCTCCTCTGGCCTGCGACGGTGGCAGGCATTGGCCGTTCCGATCGACATGCTTGTTTCGGCTGCCGGTCACGCACGCTGGGTGACAAATCCACAGACCGACCCCATCCCGGTGCTGCCATTGGCTTTTATGCTGGGCGGTCTGGTCTGGTTCGGCATCTTTTTCGGGCTGCGGGTCTTTAACCTGCAAGAACTGGCCGAGGCCACCGTCACGCAGGACACAAACGACTGTTTAATCGTCGCCGATGCCCAAGGCTACATCGTCGAGTTAAACCCGGCGGCCGAGAAACTTTTCGGCGAACGAACAACGGCGCGGTTGGGTACCCGGGTGGCGGCGGCGTTCGCTCCGTGGCCGGCCCTGGTCGAGCTGGCGGAAAGCCGCGAGGCTCGAACGGGGGAATTTTCGGTGGCCGGCGGTCACTATCTTTTCCGGGTGTCACTGTTGACCGGCGTGGGAGGCCGGAACATCGGCAAGGCCATCGTCCTCCAGGATATCGGCGAGCTGAAGGCGGCCCAGGCACAGATCCTTGATCAGGAAAAGGCGCTGTCGGTAATGGCGGAACGGGATAGACTGGGGAGAGAGTTGCACGACGGGCAGGGCCAGGTCTGGGGATATATTAACATGCAGGTGGAAGCAGCAAGGTCGCTGCTGGCCAAAAATGAGCCGGTCCGGGTCGAAGCTCTGCTCGCCAAACTGGCCGGCGTCACCCGGGATGTACACGCCGACATCCGCGAGTCGATTACCGGACTGCGGGCGGCGACAACCGCTGACGGGCAGGGGCTGTGGCGGACGTTGGCCGATTACCTGCAGTGGTTCCGCGAAAACAATGCGGTCGAAGCCGAACTGACTGTGGAGGAAGAGCTGCGGGCCGACTGGCAGCCGTCACCAACTACCGAAGTTCAGCTGCTCCGAATCGTCCAGGAGGCGCTGACCAATGTCCGCAAACACGCCGATGCCCGCCGCGTCAGGGTGTCCGCCTGGTGGCATGGGGAAACGGTAGAGATCAGAGTGGTGGACGACGGGCGGGGCTTTGACCCGGCGGCGGTCGGAAAAAAAGACAGCTACGGCCTTCGAATCATGGAAGAACGAGCCGGTGAGGCTGGCGGGCGGCTGCGGGTCGAATCGGCGCTCGGAGCCGGGACGACGGTAATCATCACTTTGCCGCAGGCGCTTGAGCGAACGGAGGAGGAAAGAGAAACATGAAAGTGCTGCTGGTCGACGATAACGCCCTTTTCCTCGACGGGCTAGCCAATATGCTGACCGCTAACGACATTGAAGTGGCCGGCACGGCTGGTAGCGGGCCGGAGGCGATCACTGCGGCCGAGCGGCTTCGCCCCGATGTCGTCCTGATGGACATCCAGATGCCCGGTGGCGGCGGTATCGAGGCGACCCGCGCGCTCAAGGCCCGACTCCCCGACGTGAAGGTGGTGATGTTGACGGTATCCCAGGACAACACCCACCTGTTCGAGGCGATCAAGGCTGGGGCAGCGGGCTATCTTCTTAAAGGCATGGCCAAGGAGCAGTTCCTGTCTCAGCTGGCTGCCATGGCCGCTGGCGAGACACCGCTGTCGCCCGGCCTGGCTGCGAAAATAATGGCCGAATTCGCTCGCCGAGAGAACAGGCGGGACGCGAAGGAGGAAGCCAACACCAGAACGGCTCACCTTACCCCGCGACAGGAAGAAATCCTCGGGCTAGTTGCCGGGGGCTTGATTTACAAGGAAATCGGCGGCAGGTTGGGGATCAGCGAGGCAGCCGTCAAGTACCACATGGGTGAGATCACTGCCCGCCTCCAGGTGGAGAACAAAGCTCAGGCCGTTGCCTTCGCCGCCAACCTCGGCTTGGCGGCAACGAAAGAGGAATAAGCGAATATAGGCAAAAAAAAACGGAAAAAGTATAGTGAAAACTATACTTTTTTTATTTTGCCGCTATACTTTCGTCTAGTGGCTTTATCAATGCCTTTTGCTAATATACAGCTTGAAAAGTCGATTTGTAGCGCGATTACCGGTGAAGAGAAGGACGGTGGCGGAGTTTGAAGCAAATAGAAGTGGTATTCTGCGGAAATTCAGTATATCTTTCCGGCCTGGCCGCCAGCCTGCGGCCCGATCCGCGCCTGCGCGTCACGCAGCTTGATGTGCCGCTGGCAAAGGCTCTCGGCGACCTCCGCCTCATTGCTCCCGACGCCGTCGTCGCAGAGCAGCCCGGAGAAGCCGCCGTCAAAGTCCTGCGTCAGGCCAATCCGCGCTTCACTTTCCTCCTTGTCGATGCCGTTACCGATACCCTGACTGTTTTCGGCGGCGGCACCCTGTTCGAAGCGCCGGTTGCCGACCTGGCGCGGCTGGTCGTCGACATGCCGATTGACTCAGCCACGCCAAGTGAAAGGAGAAAAGATCATGCGTAAAACCCGGCTTTTCATATCAGGCGTGGTGGGATTTTGGCTTTGGCTGGCCGGCATGACCATCAAACCTGACGCCGTCGGCTGGCAGTTTTTTAGCGTCGAGCTCCCCCGGGCCTACGCCGCCGACATCAGCGGCACTATTACCACCGACACCAGTATCGACAGCGACACCACCATCAATCCCACCCTGACAGTCGATTCCGGCACCCTGACTCTCAACGCCGCATTAATGGGCCCGGTTCCGTATGTCCCTGGCGTCACTGTCCTTACCAATAACGGCGCTATACTCAATCGCCATAATTACCAAAGATTTATCATGGACGTCGTAAACAATGGCAGCATCACCAATGGCACTTCGCCCCTGGATGGCGCCCTCCTGCACTTTGGTTCTGGCGTAACGTCATCAGTAGTGACCAACAACGGCGCCATCACCAACTATCGCACCACGTTTGTCTATGGCGTAATGGAAAATTACGGAACCGTTACCGATCACAACAAGTTTTATGTCGTCGGCAGCTTCAACAACTACAGCGGTGGCAGGATGATCTACAACAAGAGCACTGAAATGAATGGCAGCTTCAACAACTACAGCGGTGGCGCCGTGGAAATGAACGGCGCTCTTATAATCGAAGGCACGTTGAATAACGAAGGCGCCGTGAACAACAATGCTGGTGGAGTGCTCACCAACAATTATGGTACCGTGACCAACAAAGCTGGCGGCGCCATCACCAATAACGTCGGTGGCATCGTCGACAACTTGGGCGAACTTAACAATCAGATTGGCGGGATGATCACCAACTACGGCACCCTGAAAAATTCGTCGACTGGCAACCTGACCAATAGCGGCACGCTGGCAAATTACAGCCTGATTCAAAATACCGCGCTCGCCACCCTCACCAACTACGGCGCGTTGACCAACTACGCCGGCGGTATTGTCGACAACACCGGCACACTGACCAACAAAGCCGGCGGCGTCATCACCAACTATGGCACCTTCAAAGGAATAGTATTCAACTACGGCGCCGTGGCGAACCACGGGACTTTCAACGCCGGGGTGCAAAACTACGGTACCCTTAACAACACCGGCACAATAACCGGCTTTTATATGCAAAATTTTAAAACCATGACCAACAGCGGCACGATCGATAGTATGATAAACGGTTCCCAAAACGCCGTCGGCGGGGTTCTCACGCCGAGCCCCGGCGAACTGACCAACAGCGGCAGCTTGCTCGGTGTCACGAATTACGGCAAAATAACCAATACCGCCTCCGGCTTGATCATGCAAGGGGAAAACCACATCCTGCTAATCAACAACGGCCGTATCATCAACAACGGCAGCTTTACAAACGATTTCGACCCCAGCACCGGCGGCCCGTCCGGCGTACCCCTGCAAACCGCCAGTCTCGTCAACAACAACAGCATCACAAACAACGCCAGCGCCAATTTTGAAAACAAGGGCGGCGCCAGCCTCGCCAACAACGGCGCCATATACAACTACGGCTACTTTACCAACATCGGGACAAACGCCGAAACCGGCGCTCCCACCACTCTGACGAATAGCGGCGCCATTTACAACTACGTTGGCTTAACCAACAGCGGCGGCGCCACGTTTACCTCCAGCGGCAGCCTCTACAACTACGGCGTCTTCACCAACGCGGTCGCCACGAGCGTGGATAACTCCGGCGCATTGGCCAACCAGGCGGGCGGCGTCATCAACAACTATGGCACACTCAACAACGCTGCCAATACCGGCGCCATCGTCAACAACGGCACCATGAACAACAACAATGGAGCTACCATAACCAACCGGGGGGCGCTGGAAAACAGCGGCGTATTCAACAACATATCCGGCAGCTCCCTCGCAAACTACGGCACGCTGACCAACACCAGCACTGGCGCCTTCAACAACAACGGAAGCCTCGACAACTTTGCCGGCGGCACCATCTCAAACTACGGCACCTTCAACGCCGGCACCTTACAAAACTACGGTACTGTGGAGAACTACGGGACGTTCGACGGCACAAACTCCCCCAACTACGGCACCTTCAAAAACGCGGGCGTGTTGAACAGAATACAAAATTGGCAGACGTTGATCAACAGCGGCACGGTTGACTATGTGTTAAACGGCGACCAGAGCAACACCGCCGTCACCATTACCAACAGCGGGACACTTGGCAGGTTCTCGAGTTGGGGCGCCATAACCAACACCGCAACGGGAGTGATCACAAATGCCGCAGCCGGCCAAACGTTTAACTACGGAGGCACACTGATCAACAACGGATCCATTGTCAACAGCGGCCAGTTTTACAACCAGAAAAACTTCAATACTTCACTGCCCGGCAGCCTCACCAACAACGGTGTCATCACCAACAACGCCGGCGCAACCTTCGAGAACAGCTTCGGCGCTACCCTCACCTCCAGTGGAGCCATCTATAACTACGGCGACTTCACCAATGCGTTCGGCAGTACGCTGACTGTTACCGGCGGCACGGTGTACGGCCCCATAGTAAACAATGGCACCTTCAATGTCAGTGGCGGAACTTTCATCCTCCCTGCCGCAGACCAGCGCCTGTCCATCACCAACCTCAGCGGCAGCGCCGCTTTCCGCGTGGCCGCCTTGACCTCCACGGCTCCCCCCGTAACCGTCACGACCACAGCCGTCGGCAACCACACCCTCGCCATCAGCGGCGGCGGGTCCCGCAGCATCGGACAAGCTGTCAAGGCCGTCGATCTCCCGGGCGGCAGCAGCGCCACCTTCAGCGGCGACAGCGACGTAGGCGCTTTCCGTTACGCATTGGCCCGAGGGTCGGCCCTCTCGGGCTCCTTTGACGCTGAGGACTACTATTTCGCCAACACCGGCCAGCCGTCGACGCTGACGAAGGCGGCCATGGGGCAGACGCACAGCACGATGACATTCTGGTACGGCGAGATGAACGAGATCAGGAAGCGTATGGGCGAGCTGCGTATGGGCAACCAGTCAGCGAATGATTTCTGGGCACGGACCTATGCCGGCCGATTCACCATCCGGCCGACGGGGGCGGACGGTTACCGCCAGAATATGCACGGTCTGGAGATTGGTAAGGACAACTCGCAAAACTTTGCGGGCGGCAAGCGATACACCGGATTTCTCATCGGCTACGGCAAGGCAGACAATACCTTCGACAGCGGCAGCGACGGCACGACGAAAAGCTCCTACCTGGGAATCTACGCCAGTTGGGTGAAAAACGACGGCACGTATTTCGACCTGATCGGCAAGTACAATCGGTTCAATACCCGCTTCTCGACGGCGAGCGACCGCGGTTCCTACGACAGCAGCGGTCTTGGCCTTTCGGTGGAAGTCGGCAAGCGGTTCGAGAGAGGAAAAGGTTTCTTCATTGAACCGGCGGTCGAGCTTTCGGCAATGTGGGCGAACAAGGCGTCGTACACGACGGCGAGCGGACTGGCGGTGGAGACGCCGGCGTCAACGTCGCTGTTGCTGAGACTGGGGTTCACGGCCGGTCGCAAGTGGCAGGGGACTGGCGGAACAAGCCGTCAATTTTACGGCAAGGTGTCGTGGATAAACGAGTACAATGGCAACAGCACGACACGGGTGGACGGAGCGGCTTTCGACTCCAGCCTGAAGGGGCATCAGTGGGTGGCGGGGGTTGGTTTCATCGTGGACAGCATCAACCACCAGCTCTTCATCGACGTGGAGAAATCCTGGGGCTCCACCGTCAGCAAGGACTGGGGCGTAAACTTCGGTTGCCGCTGGAAATATTGAGAAAAGTGAAAATCGGTCCTCCCTCTACCACACACCCTACCAGTGCAAGTGTCGTTCCTCAATCCGCGAAAAGAAGCCGATTCCCACCGACCCATCCGCCAGCAGGCCGATGTTGATGGATCTGGAAAAACTGCTCAATACCCAGGTGGATGTTGCTTCGGAACGCGACTTGAAAGAACGCATTCGTGAACGTGTGCTTGCCATTATGAGAGATGTTGATGAACGGTTTCTAGATATGCTCGAAGCGATTCAGCGAATCAGAAAATATGCTAGCCGCGGACGACCGTTTTTTTTGTCAAACGAGCGTACTACAAAACCTATGATGAGAGCCCGCGAAACTTGTGGGCTTTTTGCTATATGCATTTTGCGTAGTGGAGGTAGCCGTGATCTTGCAAAAAGACATATTTCGCATATGGGAATAACTTCGCGAGAATTTTGGGATCAGAGCATTGCAGTATCTAATAAACATTGTTAATATTTTAATGTAATGAATTCATATCGAAAGGAAAGAATAATCATGTATTGTTTAAGAAAAACAGCTGCAATCATCTGCTTGGCATGTTTCCTTTCCTGTACTGTTTTGCTCTCGACGATCCAGCAGGTATCCGCCTGCAGCCGGGTTCTTTCCGCCGACAATGGGCAGGCTGTCCTTGTAGGCCGAAATATGGACTGGCCAAGCAACCCTGATGTTGTGTTGTGGGCTATGCCGCGTGGCGTACAGCGCGAAGGGCTGCCGGACAAGAATCCGCTTGTCTGGACAGCAACGTATGGCAGTATTGTAACCGCCTCCTACGAGAATGGAAGTGGTTGTGTTACCGACGGCATGAATGAAAAAGGGTTAGTGGCAAATATGTTGTGGCTCTCGGAAAGCAACTACGGGGAACGGGACGAGAGTCTTCCCGGCATTTCCGTCGCTATGTGGGCACAATACATTCTGGATAATTGCGCAACCGTAGGTGAGGCTGTCGACGTCATGAAGACTGCACAGTTTCAGGTTGTAAAACAGATTATCCCCAGAACGGGACCGACTGGAACCATCATGCAACCAGCCAGCCTGCATTTATCTTTGGCGGATAAATCTGGCGATTCGGCCATCATTGAGTATATTGACGGCAAACCGGTGATTTATCACGATAGAAACTATACGATCATGACCAATTCACCGATTTTTGCAAAACAACAAGAGAATTTGACGCAGTATCAGGGGTTTGGGGGCAATAAACCTCTGCCGGGGACGGGCGATGCGGCTGACAGGTTTGTTCGTGCGGCCTACTATATGAAGTTTCTGCCGAAGCCGCAAACCCTGCGGGAAGCCATAGCTGGGATTTTCAGCGTTACCAGGAACGCTTCACAGCCTTTCAGAGTATCAACAGACCCTCAAAACCCGTTTACTTCTTCAACAATTTGGCGTACAGTGAGCGATTTGACCAATGGGTACTATTATTTCGAGTCAGTTCTCAGCCCCTCCATTATCTGGGCTGATTTTTCAGATTTTCATTTACAGGAAGGGTCCCCGGCTATGAAGCTGGATTTATCTAAAAATCCCGATTTCAGTGGCAATGTATCCAATAAATTTGTCCAAGGGAATCCTGCAGAACTCAAAGTGCCTAAGTATTAAGATCTGCAGCACTGGTTTACCAACCGGAAAGGCTTGCTGATTTGAGGTGGGCTGACAGCTATCTTTTGTCGATTTCGCGCGCAGATTATTTGCAAAGATAAGGGGTTGAAAAAAATGTCGCAGCAACAAAATTTGTCCCGTCGCCGTTTTATCAAGAAGTGCGCAGCTCTGACCGGATTGTTGGGGTTATCGCCGACTATGTTCCCGGAGTTCATCGCGCGGGCCGATGCGTCGCCCAATTCGGTGAAAGCTCAAACTTGGAAATTCGCCATGATTAGCGATACTCACGATGCCGACATGCAACATACCCAGACAGGGGTTACGGCATATCTCCCCCCTATCATCAGCTATATTGTCGCCGAACATCCTGATTTTGTTCTACAAACAGGAGATTTGATTACGGGAGCCCAAACGTTGCCGACTTCTCCGGCATATAAAAAATTCGATATGCAATATACCAATTATAAGAATGTAACGGCTCCGCTTGCCCAGGCAAATATTCCTTTGTACGTGATCCGTGGCAACCACGATTTTGGCCTGCATAATGGAGAGCCAGCGCTATCCCAGGCTTACATGGCAGCCATAGCCGGCACCATGCCGCAGAACGGCCCACCTGCTGCCAAAGGATTATCTTATAGTTTCATTCACAATAACGCAAAGTTCATCATGATCGACCAATTCGTCAACACCTCCAGCGGAATTGTTACGCTGCCTATGGATTGGATAAAGACTGAACTGCAAAACACTCAGGGGGCGCGTCATATCTTCCTTATGGGTCACAGTCCTGTTTTTTCCCCCGACACCACTGCGAGCAGCAAGGTGGCGCAATTTAGTCTGTTTGATCAGTCTAGTCTCCAGAGTCAGTTTTGGCAACTGCTGACAGACAATCATGTGACCGCGTATATTTCCGGGCATGAACATCTTTATTTTCGCGGCCAGGCAAACGGGATACCGCAAATCGTTATCGGAAATTTGGGCTGCATAAGCAGCTATACCCCTACCACAGTAGATAGCCGTTTGACCAATGTATTTCCGACGACTCCGGTGCCCAATACGCAGGGTCGCCCCGGATATATTGTTTTCACTGTGGATAACGGCAAAAATTCGATCACGGCCACGGAGTATTGGTTGGATCAGAATAACAAAAAATATGTTTATGACTCGTTTGCACTGATTTCCTAAATAATTCATTAGGCAAAGCAGGGAGTGTTCACATGAAAAAAACATACCCGAATATGTCCTGGAAGCTTCATAAAATCTTCTTCGCCGCAGTATGCCTGCTTAGTGCTGCTATTACGCTGAATAGTACCGCCTACGCAGCAGCTCCGGGATTCTACCGAACCATGGTAGGAGATTTTGAGGTAACCGCATTGTCTGACGGGACAAGTATGCGGTCGGTCGCACAGCTGTTACAGCTGTTGCAGGGCGACAAGGCAGAACTCGAAGCCTTATTAAACCGTTCCTACCCAGACGGACAAATCGCATCCGCAGCAAATGCTTTTCTGATTAACACTGGAACTAAACTGGTGTTGGTTGATACTGGCAACGGCAGAATGGGCAATCCGGCCATGGGAAATGTAGTCGCCAATTTACGTGCTGCGGGCTACGAACCTGAGAAAATAGACGAAATATACCTGACTCATATGCATCCCGACCATATTGGTGGCCTGGTATCAGGAACGGAGCGCACCTTTCCCAATGCAACAGTTTACGCCAATAAGATTGAAGCGGAATATTGGCTGAATGACAGCGCCATGAATGCCGCCTCGGATACTGCCAAGCGCACCTACCAAGCAGTTAAAGTGGCGATCACTCCATACATCAATGCCGGCAAATTTAAGACCTTTGAAGGAAACACCGGATTGATTCCGGGCATCCGAACCGCATCAGCATTCGGACATACTCCGGGTCATACCATGTATTTCATTGAAAGCAAGGGTAAAACACTGGTCCTGTGGGGTGATATCATTCATGTCGCAGCAGTGCAGTTCGCGAATCCAGCAGTGGCGCTGTCTTTTGATAGCGACATCGTAGAAGCAATCAAATCACGGCAGCAAATTTTGACCGAAGCCGCGAAAAACGGTTGGCTTATTGGCGGTGTTCACCTTTTATTTTCCGGCTTTGGGTTTGTACGAGCAAATGATGACAACGGGTATATTTTCTTGCCGCTCGATGATTCAGGATTAAACTAGCGTGAACTCCACCAATCAAATCCACTCGAAAATTGAAGAAGAAGCCATGCTGTTATTGGCATGACTTCTTTTTATTTGCCGAAAACCCTTTCTGACTGGAAAGAAACAACTTTATCAGGAGTTCGTTCCCCGAATCGGCAGGTTTAAAAACTTGCTAAACAAAACCTTGGCCGTCTCGCTCAGCCGGTTGACCGAATGAACACTTTGACCTGATTTCCATTCTCCAGGTATTCGACTTTATTCAGATAAATTTTATTGGCCATGGCGATTCCTCGGCCATGGAGCTCGAAGATTCTTTCTGGGGTAAAGTCCAAATAGGGGTCAACGTGGAAGCCGTTCCCCTGATCGGTAATCAGTACGGAGAACCCCTCGGATTGCTGTTCGATATCCACATAGACCATACGGTCTTTATAGCGCGGGTCAGCAAGGCGAGTGTCAATTTCTTCGATCCATCGATTTTCCATTAACAATTGGGTTTTGTAGGTGTAGGAAATCTCAAGGTTGCCATGTTCGATAGCGTTGATGAAAAGTTCATACAAGCCCAAGCGGGTGTGATCAGATTCGGGGCATAGGTTGCCGAGTAAATATGAGAGAGCCTTAGCTTCTTCAAAAGTGCGGAGTCGATACGAAGTTTTTGTTGTCAATTGTAAAGCAGCCTGTAAGTAATTCACATCTTGCTTGAGGCTATCTCTTTCTCGGTCAAACCGGATCGTGGACTGGATCATCGCAAGGAGTAGACTGACATTGATCGGCTTGGCTAAGTAGCCATGTGCTCCTGCCTGGAGCCCTTCAACAAAGTCGCCTATTTCGGCAAGTCCTGTTTGCATGATCACGGGAATATTACGCAGAAGTTTCTCGGCCTTCATCCTTCGCAGCAAAGCGATACTGTCCGCTTCGAGCATCTGCCGATCCAGCAAAACCAAGCCGAAAGAATCAGGTTCCGACAGAAGGCAACGCCACGCTTCTTCACTGTTGGATGCAGGAACCGCAACAAAACCTTGTTCATTCAGAGCTTCGGTAAGATTCTGTAATGTCGCAGGATTGTCGTCCATGATCAGAATTTGAGTGTGGTGATTACCCATTTGCAACTCTCCCCTCTAACGATGATGTCGGGGTTCATATAAATTTATTATAGCATGCATTTTTCTTTCAATTGCTTGGCCCTTCCATGACCTTCTCCTATATCACCTTGTCTATGCTTCTATCTATCACAGCAAATCCACCTATGATTTTGCCGTGCTGCAGGAAATTACTGTTGTTGTTACGAAGATAACAATTAGTGCAATGGGGATTATCTCCCCGAGTGTTTCTTTCTGAGTGGACCGACGTAAACCCAGCTATTACACTCGAGCCGTCATGAGGCTGTGGGAGGTTCGGAAAGTGGCGGCGCTAAATGGCCAAGTCTCCGTAGTTACAAACATTCAGAGAACCGAAGTGCAACTGAGCATTAAATAATAATAGGTTACTATGATGGAAAATTTGGATGGGGAGCGTGAATCAAAAAGATGCGAATTATTGTTTGTTTATTTCTGATGATACTTATGATGTCCGTCACCAGTGCCGTAATGGCAGCGCCAAAACAAACTATGGTGATCCTGGCGGGGAATTATTGGGATGGGTTGGCGAATGGGCCGCAGGGCTACGCCGAAATTCTCGTTGTCGACGGCAAAATCATCGAAATAGGCGCCAGCGTTGTCCGGCCGGACGGAGCAAAAATCGTCGACTTGTCCACGAAATTTGTCATGCCGGGATTTATTGATACCCACGTTCACCTTACCGGCGGTACGAAAGTGTTGGCGAATCTGGCGGCCTTGAATGACGCCGCCTTAGCCCTCGCTGGCGTGTCGGCCTGCGAAAAGGTTCTGAATAACGGTTTTACGACTGTGCGCGAAGCAGGTGATTTCAGTATCGTGTCCTGGGTCGTGACAGAGTTGAAAAAAGCAGTCGAAGCCGGTGAAATCAAAGGGCCGCGTATTGTTAACGGCGGCCACATGATTTCCGCGGTGGGCGGGCACTTTGACTTCGGCGGGATGGTTCGCAACGGCATCACCATGGAGCAGGTATCGGTCGTGGAGGGCGTGACTGGCGTCAAACGCGCCGTGCACAATGAGGCTCGCCACGGAGTCGACTGGATAAAATTTGCCGGTAGCGGCGGTTTTATGTCACCGAGCGATGGACCCGAAGATTTATCGTATTCACAGGAGGAGATGAACGCTCTGGCGGCGGCGGCGAGGGATTTGGGCAAACCTGTTTTTGTCCATGCTTACGGGGATGAGGCCGTTCGCCGGGCGGCAATCGCTGGCGTGCGATCGATCGAGCATGGTAGCTTGTCATCGGTCTCAACGCTGGAAATGCTGGCGCAAAAAGGCATATATCTGGTACCGACGCAGATGGCAGTGGTGGCTAATGCCAGAGAAACGGCAAACGGCAATATCAATATGAGCTTGCCGGAATTCACCCGCGAAAAGAACATAAAATACGCCGGCAGGCTTCTCGAAAGCGCCGGGAATATCGCCAAAAGCAACGTGAAAATAGCCTTCGGCACTGACGCAGGGACTTTTGATTTTTCTGTAAACGGAGCGCTGGAGTTTGCCGAAATGGTTCGCAACGGGATCGCCCCTGTGAGGGCGCTGAAGGCGGGAACGTCAATGGCTGCAGAAATGCTTGATCTGAACACCGGTAGCATCGTTGCCGGCAAACGGGCGGATTTGGTCGCTATGCCTGGAAATCCGTTCGAAGACATTTCCGTTACTGAGAAAGTGAGCTTCGTTATGAAGGACGGCGTGGTTTACCGCGACGATAAATAACCCCAACCATGCAAAAGCGCTCCTCGCTATTCTCGATAGATAGCCAGGAGCGCTT
>Ga0316604_10002383_pt1 | contig 14461 bp, 18 predicted proteins | sample OWC_soil_day20_C_FD_207650 | JGI IMG/M metagenome (GOLD analysis project Ga0316604, IMG submission 207650) | Wetland soil microbial communities from Old Woman Creek delta, Ohio, United States - OWC_soil_day20_CT | ecosystem: Environmental > Terrestrial > Soil > Wetlands | place: USA: Ohio... | reverse complement strand
CCGTTTTTATAAGTAGAACGAATGACATATAGAGATTTAGAATTTTTGGACTGAACAATACTCAAATGCATAACGAATACCTCCTGTCACCTATATTATAACACATTACTAGATATTACTCGATAATCAAAAGAAAAATTTGACAAAAAAATAAGCCTATTTCAAGGCTTCAAGGGCATTTTTTGTTTATACAAGTGTCAAACTCCCGCGCCATGGATGGCATAGCAATTCGGCCGTCCTGATGGACTTGGCACAAGCCAAGTCTTTTCTTATCTTTGGGAAGAATAATTAAGTTTGTCCATACCAAGAGATAGACAGGTGAAAATAACAGTAAAATCCAGATTAAAGTCACTTGCGTTGAGATGTTATGTATGCTATAATTCTTTGAGTGAGGTGAGAGCATAATACACATGTTGTTCACATGCTAATCATTAGCAAAGACTATTGCTCGTAAACTCAGGTATTCTTTGTGGCTGATGCCACTAAAAAATGCGCCCGTAGCTCAGGGGATAGAGCGCCAGCCTCCGGAGCTGGAAGCGCAGGTTCGATTCCTGCCGGGCGCACCATAAATGACCTATGAAGCTACTGATTTCATAGGTTCTAAGACTAGGTAAATCTTATGATTTATCTGGTTTTTTATTTTGTGGAGTACCAGCTTCTTTTCTACACATAATCCAATGGCATATCAATTGTATAAATCAACAGTAAATACACATGAATATGCAGAAGCTGGTCTATATTATGGACATAAGGACAGCCAAGAGGGTATTTCTAACAGCTAAACAGGCGCAAGGTGTCACAGGGAGAACATTAGAAGTATATACCACAGAACTTAATAGATTTTTTGAATTCGCTGTAGCAAGAAATCTTTATGATGTTGCAGATATAACTGCAGATATAATAAGAGAATTCTTAAACTCGCTAAAAAGTAGCAACAAACTTCGTAACATAACAATCCATAGATATTTTAGGGAACTTAGAACATTATTTCTTTTCCTATATCGTGAGGATTATATCGCAGTTAATCCTATGAAGCACATAGAAGCACCTAAGATTGAACAAAAGCAAATGAGGACATTCACTGGCAAGGAAATTAGTACGTTGCTCAACAGTTTTGATAAGAATGACTTCTTTGGTATGCGGAATTATTGTATCATGGCAACATTCTTTTCTACTGGTATTCGCAAGATGGAACTATTGAACCTAAGAACGGCAGACCTAAATATTACCAATGATTTGATTCGAATTGATGGCAAGGGAAATAAGGAAAGGTATGTGCCTATTGGGAAAACCTTGCGGAGAATCTTCATACAATATCAAAAGATGCGTATTGTATATCTTGCTGATGAAAGTTGTCATTGGTTATTCCCTAATAGGGCAAAGCAGAAGATGACAAACAGTGGTATCAATATGCTATTCCAGAAGCTTAAGACGGAACTAAAGCTAACTGGTGAGAAGGTCAGCAGTCATACTTGGAGACATACCTTTGCTAAGAACTATCTGCTCAATGGTGGCGATGTGTTTAGCCTACAGAAGATCATGGGACATGCTGATTTGGAGACTACTAGAGGTTACTTGAGCTTAAATGATGAGGAAATGAAGTTGCAACATGCTAGGTACAATCCACTAGATAATAAGGATTGGCTGTACTGAGGGACGGCAGCGGTTAATAGCCGCTGTTTTTCTTTGAATTGTGCAAAGGTTATTGCTTATATGTATAAAGTCAATGCTATGGGGCTGTAATGTGGTGAATGGAATGCGACATTAGTCAATATAGCGCACATTAATGTGATATCTCTTATTAATTGAACATAACTTTTGTATTTAATGGTTACTATCCAGGGGATAAAATCATATGTAGATTTTGTGTGCGCGGTAAAATAAAAAGAGATGAAGCAAAAAACTTAAAATGACGTATAAAATTTTTTATACGTCAATCGAATATAATCTAACGTAGATCGAATATATTTTAATAAAATATACACAAATCGAATATTAAATGTCTTGACTATTGCATATCGGCTGTGTTAATATTAAAATAAGGTAAATAGTAACCTATTGACGAATATTTTTCAATCTGATAAGCTATACTCAACTGCTAAGTGCTGCAGGAGTATAGCTTTATTTTTTTTTAAAGAAAAGAGGTGATGCTACATATGATTGCGTCATAGTACTGGACAAGCCTAAATAAAAAGATAAAGGGAGAGATGAAAAATGACTAAAATGACGTGGAAAGATTCAGAAAATCGAGAGGATACTGAAAACTTTAAGAACCTTGAAGAGGCAACTCAATTTATCGAAGAATTTCTAAAACATGAACCAATTATTCTCAATTCAGTTAAAGTATTCGCAGATGACGCAGAGTATACTTTGGCTTGCGCGTTAGTATGACTCGTTATGTTGCTTACAAAAAAAGAGAGCTACTCCCAAAGAAGTAGCATAAGAAAATCTGTAATTGTTATATTCAGCGAAATAGGAGATAATCCTGCAAAATAATAAAATGAGGTGAAATAATTGAGTAAATCTATTCAAAAATATAATGATAGTCTTGGAATGTCAGTGCTAGACGGAATATCAATTGCTTCTAGTAGACAAGTGGCGGAGAATTTTGAGAAACGACATGACCATGTAATTAGAGATGTTGAGGTTATACTAGAGGGTCTCCCCAAAAGTGGGGACACCCCTCAGATGTTCTACCGGACTACATATATTCATCCACAGAATAAGCAGGAATATCCTGAATACCTCATGAACCGCGATGGATTTACATTGCTTGCTATGGGTTTCACTGGGTCTAAAGCGTTGAAATGGAAGCTGAAGTATATTCAAGCATTCAACGATATGGAAGATTTTATTAAAAACAGATATGTTGCCAAACTTGAGTATCCCGAATTATCAAGTATGATTCGACTCCAACACGCTAACCCTCAGCACTATCATTTTTCTAATGAGGCGGATTTAATAAACAAAATCGTCCTTGGTGCTACGTCGAAACAATTTAGGCATCATCATAGAATTCCCAAAAAAGAAGCTATTCGCGACTATATGCAACCGTGGCAAATCGAGGCAATCCAAAAGTTGCAGAAGGTAGATGTTGGGCTTGTTGTAGCGGTTAAAGAATTTAAAGAACGCAAGAAAATACTGCAGACATACTTTGATACGCTATACAGTGCTGTGCAGTTGCCGATTGCTTAGTAACCCAAGGGGCTGGCTTAACGGTCAGACCAACTAAAACAAAGGAGTGAATCTGATGGAACGCAATGTAAAAATGGTTCAATGTGAATTTATAGCGTTTACTCGTGAAAAACTCAAAAAGACTGTTGATAAAAGCGAATATACTCAAGATTCTATAGCAACAAAAATTGGTGTAACTAGGGCTAACTATATTGATTTTGAGAACGGCAGTTATATTTTAGCACCTGAGAAGCTAGAATTGCTGCAGGAAATCCTCCAGATTGAACCGGAGGAAGAAACTGCAGAAGTCAGCGTCCTAGACATACTTCAGGAAATGACACCGGAAGAACTTGAGGAGCGCGAACAGGTTATAACTGAGGGTATGCAGACGTTTATCGAAGTAGGGGAAGCTTTGGCAGACATTCGTGATCGCAAAGGGTACAAGCACAACTATGGAACCTTTGAGGAATACTGCAAGCAGCGTTGGGGACTCACAGCGCGGCACTGTAGGAACCTTATTGGAGCTTCAAAGGTGGCAACTATTGCGGGACAAAATGGGAAATCGCTTTCCCAAACTGCAGCACAACATATTGCGACTCTTGAGACTGAACAGCAGATAGAATTCATTAGTAAGCATGATGCGGAACAAATGACAGCGCGGGAAGTCGAACAGGCTGTCAAAGAGTATAAGCAGCGGCTGACTGAAGCTAACGACAGAATGTCTGAGTTACAAATAGAGAACACGGAACTACAATCTAGGCCAGTGGCTACGGTTACACAAGAGGTGGTTCCTGAAGATTATGAGTCAACCAAAAGAGAACTGGCGAATCTGCAACTGGTTCAATCTGAAACTAAGCGTAAATTGGAAACTGTAGGTAAGGATCGTCAGGAAATTACTGATGAAGTCGTACTAGTTGCTATGCGAATCAATGAGTTTATCAAAGATGTTGCCAATGCGGCATTCTTGGTTAAAGCGGCAGATAACCTTGGTGAAATCGAAATTAGAGAACTTGATGCAAGCTTGAAGTTGCTTGAGAACTGGCTTGATGCTATGCGTGGCGCGGAGGTAATACCCAATGAAGAACCTAAAGCGAGTTAAGCAATGACTGATTGTTTGTCCTTTGGTTGATCTTGAGTGCCTTGATCGGGAAGAACAAGCGCGGATCTGTTGGTTATGCTTGCGACAGTACAAGTGGAATTCCATAAAATGTAGACAAATGGAGGTGTAGAGGTATGAAAACAAAGACTCTGGATGGACGTGTAAGATATCGCTTGATAGACGTGGAGGAAATATTTGGTGTTCGATTGGTTAAATGGTGGTACTACAGAAAGGGCCATAGGTTTTACGTTGATACTGCTTATGAAAAAGAGTTTATACGGTTCATCAAAAGTTAATATATGTAGGGTTGCTCAAGGTGGAACCATAGGCGATATTCTGAAAAAATTGAGTAGGTGATATATACGGAATATGATGATTTGGAAGAATACCGGGACAGCAAAGACTACTCTTCATTAAAGATCAATGATTGGTTGGATATTAGTGGCATAGATTATTATGAATTTTGGAGTTCGTACAATAAGTACAAATATGACAATGAACTCGTGGCAATCCAACGGGCAGAATGGCGTAGCTTTGCGAACGAAAGACGTAACAATAGAGTCCTATATGTTCCGGATGATGGTGGTTATACTGACAAAGGCAACAATAAAATTTGTGGATTCAGCGATTATGAGAAGTCGTTTGTTCATATTGGTCAGAGTCCAGAGGATATTTATGTCGCCAAAGAAAAACGGAAGTTAACTATTGAGATATTGCGTAGAGTAATAAAAAAGTTTACCGCAAAACAACGAGTAGTATTATTTGCACTGTTGTATAGAGTCCGAGAGCATTGCAAAAGAACCTGTAAATTTTATCCCCTTGGTGAGCATAGTCGCCTGTGTCCAAAGTTTATGACTCAGGAGTGCTATAGTACAAGGTACAAGCGATATCAGTATGAACGATGGGTAAACAGTCGAGAGGTAGCAAAGATTCTAGGGAAGAACGAATCCGCAATTAGTAAGATACTAGATCGGATACAGGCTAGGGCAGCAAAATTCAAAATTCATAGAGATGACTATATATTTTTATTTGAATTAGAAATGGAAAGTATTACTGATAATTAGTCCTATATATTATAGGATAAAAAAGTTATCCGAATATTCATGGGTAAAACTCAGATTTTTTTGTCCTTAGTTCAAATATTTTATGAAAGGAGGTAAGCCAATGACATTAACAAAAATGAAGTTCGCAAGACTTCAGGCAGGTCTTACTCAGGATGATGCTGCAGGAAAGCTTGGAGTCAGTCAATCGTACTTATCATTACTTGAAAACAAACAAGTTATCCCCAACATAGCACTTATTCAAACTATGGCAACATTATACGATTGCGAAGAGTCAGACCTATAATTTTACCTATTAGAAAATATTTTATGATGGAGTGATGTTTTAATGAAGTACAAAGTTTTGGATTTGAAATGTGATACCTGCGGTAAAACAATCAAAGGTCAATCAGAGATATATTATGATTACACCATAGACCAGGATAAAAACGTCATTATGGAGCTAATTTGTGACTCATGCTTTGACAAATGGGTTAAGTCCTGGGATATTAAGGAATTAGAGGTAACAGATACAGTCCCGCATTTAGGACAGACGAATTATAAAGTAACATTCGTTGACGGCAGGGAAGAATATGGGTACTATCGCACTATTGGAGGCCGCAGGACTAGCTTTGCAGACGCACCGGAGGAATTTGATGATAGGATTTATGAGCATATTCAGAAGTGGAAACAGAAGATTGCAAGCGAGGAATATCAGGCCGCTCAAAGGAAACTAATATCAGACATTCGGTTCAACGACAACCAGGACATTCCAATGCTTGACTTTGTTACCAAAGGTAATTTGCGTATGGATGGCGTAAAGTATCGAGTGACAGCCAAAGGTGATATCTTAGTTGACTCAACAGCGGAAGTGCCAGCGTTCGTACTAGAGCAAATACCGGAACATTGGGAGAAGTTTAAACAGGGGATAGCGTAAGCTGTCCTCTTTCATTTTGCCTATAAATTCAACTTTAATTGAAATGGAGTGGTATTCATGGGTAAGAAACTAAAGCAAATACGTTTGGAACGTGGACTCATGCAGAATTTCATAAGTCAAAAACTAGGTATCCACAATAGCTATCTCTCGAAGATCGAGGGCGGTACAGTCGAACCGACAGCGAAAATTTTAAGCAGACTATACGAAATCTATAAGATCGCATAGTAACAAAGGAATGATGAAAGATGTATCAATATATTTGCTCAAGTTGTGGCGCGGAATTCAGCAGGGAACACGACAGAGTAAAACAATGTCCCCACTGTGGCAGCATATGGATTCTCATAAGTTACTTTGAGGATGGAACCGGGATAAACGTCAAGGAGTACGAAGCTATCCGCAGTAATGCCGAAGCGGATCGGAAGGTAAAGCTACAGTGTCCGGATTGCGGTAACATTGCGGAGAGCTATGGTCATATCAAAGGTACTTACTGCTGCTCTTGCGGAGGCATACCGCTTGCGTTAGTCGTGGAGCAGCCGCTAGAACTACTCAAGCAATACCGCAAGAGGAACCGACTATCTCAGAAGCTTATGGGCTGGAAGCTGGATATATCGCAGAATTATTACTCAGACATAGAGTCAGGCAAACGTCCGGTAACGCCAGAGGTAGCGCAATGGATAACTAAGAATATCGCAGGATAAGCCAATAGGTATAAACGTAAGCAGAACCATATTTTGCGATAAATGAGCCTAGGAAATCCGCAGGGTTAGAGCATACGATTTTACAAAGGAGTGATCATATGAAACCAACTTTTGAAGAACTACAAAAGGAACTTGATGAAATAAAGAAGCTACATGAGAAAATCAAGAAATTAGTTCTTAAAAATACAACTAAGGCTATCTATCACGGATAGCCTTTTTGCGATAATGGAACCTGTAGAGGGTACAAAAATTGAAAGTGGTGTTGCACTATGGACGGTCACTGGCATGTAAACAAGAGATTCGCCAAGAGCTTTGAGCTTTGGGCTATCGCTATGGGATTTGAGCCTATTGTCGCTAAGTATAACTTTGATGGGAGGAACTAGATGAAAACAATCGCTATAGATATAGATGATACGTTGAATGACTTCAGCGAAACTTTGGCAGCTATGGAATTTACTTATGATGAAAAGTATGGACTAGACCAAGAGACATTCAAGAAGTATCTTCACTGGATCAAAACAGAAATGCCGGATGGAGAACGTAAGAATAAAGAACTCGTAAAGCTACGTTTAACTTTACACAGGGAAATCTACAAAGCTGCTAAAGTTAAGCCAGGGGCATCTGAATTTGTTCAATGGTTGAAATCTGAAGGATGGCGTATTGTTATCATGACTTATAGGGACTTGAGATATGTATTGGAAGATACTAAAGATTGGTTACAGGAGAACGGTATTCCTTATAACTACATCTTCAGTACGGAGGACAAGACTTCAATGTGTAATGTATGGGGAATCAACTATCTCATTGAAGATAGCATAAGAGAGGTAGTTATTGCACCGGAGTTTGATATTCAGGTTTTCTATCCAATAATGCAGAAGCACTTAGATATGGAATTTGAGACTAAAGCTATAGGTTACAGTAATTTTAAGGAGTTGAAACAATGTATAGCTTAAAGGTTGAACTACTGAAAAAATTCTACAGTACAATGGATAGAACTGTGATGAAGCTGGAGGCGAAAGATTACGGATTCGACTTCTTAGATACAATACTAAACCCAATTACAGGCACTCAGTTAGATTACGCAGAAATCAAAGGTAACATTCCAAAGTATAAACTATCAAACTTACATCCGAAGGTATACGATTATTTTCTGAAGTGTCATATAGAACAAAGCTGTAATGTATGCGGTTACTTTGACAAGCTACAGAATAATGTCTTTGTGTTCAATATAGATGGAACCGAAAAAAAGGAAGGTGATGAACTGGCGGAGGACGTGAAGGTCGCAGGGGGGATTATTACGAAATACTTGCGAAAGGTCAACATTGAACCTTTGGTGGTACTCAGTGGCCGTGGTTATCATCTATGGTGTCGTATGACAGAGCCAGTGGATAATGAGGTATTGGCTGATTTTATACTTAGGGTAATAGTAAGAACTTTAGCAACAATGGAAAATAGTGGATTCGATAAAAAGAAAGTAAACATTAGTAAATACCCTCATGATAATGAGCAGCAAAATTGTAGCCTTCGTTTATTCGGTAGTAAGCATGTGAAAAATCAAGTGTTCTCGCATATCTTTCATCCGACACAAGGGGCATTATCTGAAGCTGACTCATGGGCTTATTTTAAGGAACATATGGATAATCAAAGTATTACACCGGAACACCTAACGGATGCTATGGAAAAGTTAAAAGGTACATATTTTGAAGTGGAGCGCAGGGCATAAAAACCCTGCTTTTTCCTTTGGTTGCTTCAATAGATATAATGGGGGGATTGTATTGATTAAAGTAGTTTCAAGCATTATGGGAAGCGGCAAGACAAGTTATGCTATTCAAATGATAAATGATAATCCAGACAAGAAATATATATATATTACGCCTTATCTTAATGAAGTACAACGGGTAAAGGACAACTGTACTAACTTTGAGGAACCGGACAGTAACATCAAGACAGGCGAATTGAAACTCGACAGCTTAAATAGGCTGTTATCAGAAGGGAAGAACGTTGTTAGTACACATGCACTCTTTAAGTTAACAACTAGAAAAACTATCGAAGCCTTAGAGAAGCATAATTACACTCTGATTATGGATGAGGTAGCCGAAGTTATATCGAATGAAGATTTTAGGAAAGACGATTTGCCGACTATACTTGCAGCTAAGTTAGCACATGTTGACGAGGAGACTGGGTACTTAATTTGGGACTTAGAAAGATATGATGGTGCATACAACAAGATTAAACGGTTGTGTATTACTAAGTCGGTTATAGTGGTCAATAATACAGCCTTAGTGTGGGTATTCCCGGCAACAATCTTTAAGAAGTTTAAGGAAACCTTCATATTAACCTATATGTTCGATTGTCAGATACAGAAATTCTATTTTGACTTACACAATATAACATATGAATACTATCGAGTTATCAAAAATGGAAACAATCAATATCAATTGGTAGAACTTGAAGAAGGCTTTAAGGACAACACAAGCGATATCAAGATTAACATTTACACTGGCAAGAAGAATGACATTGGGACAGTCAAAGTAGGCCGTGATAGAAGTTCTTATGGTTATCTAAGTAGTGCTTGGTATGATAAGGCAACTAGGGATCAGCTTAAGAGAGTTAAGGATAATATCTATGGGTACTTCAAGCATGACACACAGACATTTAGTGAATTAAATCTGTGGACTTGCTTTAAGAAGAACCAAGAGCAGCTACAGGGCAAAGGATACAGCAAAGGGTTCTTATCGTGTAACGCTAGAGCAACTAACCTATATAGAGATAAAATAGCGGTTGCATATGTTATCAATAAATTTATCAATCCGATAGTCATTAACTTCTTTAAGATACATGGGATAACTATTGATAAGAAACAGCAGGAAAGTTATGCTTTATCAGAGTTACTGCAGTTTGTATGGAGATCAGCCATAAGAGAGCATAAGGATATTTCTTTATATATTCCCAGTGCTAGAATGAGGTATGCTCTACAGAAATTCTTAGGGAGAGAACACGAGGATTAACTTTCGCTACTTCAAAGGTAGCAGAATTTAGAATAAACCTAGTAAAATCAAGGGTTCTAAGGGTGTCTCCATTAAAAGGAATACTATAGTATTAATGTAAAGAATAGCAACAGTATCGCCAATGATTTTTATCTATTGGGTAATCTGTTGGTGGAGCTTTAGGCCAGCATAAGGCGCTATAGTGGTAGTTATAGAACAATACTTGAAACTGAATTCGTGAGAATTCATAATGCTTGTAACCTTGTTTTCGTAACCCACTTAAGATAATGCTTAAGTACATCATCAACAATACATCAATCTACATATGATTTATTTCCATATGATTAGCTGATATGATTCTGATGAAATGCTTAACCAATAGCAATAAGTATATCTATGGTAGGGTAACGAACAAGCCAGCAAAGAACGCTGTCTTGGAGCATTGCGATGCTATTTTTGGTTATGGTTAATTGATTAGATTTTACTATTGGTCAGCTTTAACCAACATATGATTTGCATTGGATTGATAACCCAATGATTTACATATAGATACTAAAGACTAACAATAAGTATGTACATGGATGATGCTATTGATAAGACAAGCGGGATATACCAATGATTAATATATTGACTATGCTTGAGAATCCCCTGCTGCATTTGCTTTACGATAAACAAAAGCTATACCATGATAATGTACTGAAATACATACAAAGTACAATGATGCTTAGTGGATAATCCTCTATGCTATTCGATGGAAAGCCAAGGAATACAACACTGATTTGGTATAGATTGTGGGCGGGAAAATCTATGTTAATTCCAACTGTTATACTATGATATAGAAATACTGCCAGGAAACTATATGCCGTCTATGGTTTTGGTGGTGGTAAAAGCTCTCTAAAAATATATATCGGTATCATAAGTCAAAACTATTGACACCGTTTTTGTAACCCTGTATAATCAAGGTATAGCAAGGTGTCAAAAGTAATGGTCAAAACGATATATAGAAATGGAGGGTGTTACATATGATTTATGGGTATGCGAGGGTATCAACAGTTAAACAGATCGCTGGAAATTCATTAGAAGAACAAGAAGCGATATTGCGGAAGAATGACTGTCAGCAAATCGTTGTTGAGCAGTACACCGGAAAAACTACAGATAGGCCGAAGCTGAACGAGCTAATCTCAAAATTAACCGCAGGGGATAAGCTAGTGGTCACAAAGCTGGATAGATTAGCTAGAACGGCAACAGAAGGCAATGACCTAATACAAGACCTGATTAGTAGAGATATTACTGTTACTATTGATAATATGGGTACAATCAGCAGTAAGCCGATGGACAAGCTAATGGTTACTGTATTACTGGCTTTCGCTGAGTTTGAGCGTAGCATGATTATAGAGCGTACACAGGCAGGCAAAGCAATCGCCAGGACTAAGGACGGATACCAGGATGGCAGACCTAAGAAATATACTAAGTATCAGCTACAGAGCGCATTAGCCTTACTTGATGAACACTCATATACACAGGTGGAGCGTATGACGGGCATAAGTAAGTCTACGCTTATACGAGAGAAGCGGCAGCAGGGAGGGACACAAGCATGAAACACTTACTAGGCATGGCAATCTTATACTTCATATGCTGCTGCTTTACGAACAAGAGATAGCTGCTTGGAGCCGTTATTGGCTCTTTTTTTGTGCTTGTGTGTCTACTGCAGGAGTATCCCAGGTGTCTTTGTGCGTCCAAACAGGACTTTTCTGGAGCGGTAACGGGCCGTATAGCATTAGCTCAAACTGTGGACAAAATACTGCTGGAAATACTGAAGGGGTACGGGTGTGTTTTGCTTTGGGATTTCACTTTTGAAAATGGGAAAGCGATTTCCTAAAAAAATTCTGCAGAAAAAACTGGTAAAACATTGGGTAAGTATAAAATTTTACAAATTATGACATGATGACAGGCGTATGATGAAAGTAAAAGTAACTATTGGGTCACATTGATGGAAATAAGAATTATACAGGTAGTTTTAAATTTTAGGAGGAACATATGAAACGTTCAATAATTTTTATTTTGATAGTTTGTATGTCTATCACATTGGCTGGTTGTGGAAATTCTGGAGAAACATCAAAGTTGCAAAACGAAATCAAACAGCTAAAGATGGAAAATACGGATTATAAAAATAGGCTGACAAAATATGAAGCTCTTACCAAAGAAAACAACGAACAGAAGGAAGTTGCTTCAACAGAACAACCACCAGTTATATTAAAGAAAATAGAATTCGATAAATCTGGAGTAACAGGAGTCAAAGTAGTATTTCAGAATAATACACCTAAAACAATAGATGCTATAGAATTTGTTATTTTACAATTTGATAATTTTGGTAGACCTGCATATAGATTTAATGATAAATCAAATGGAAACGTGAGTGGAAAATTATTAATGCAAGGTAATACACAGCCTCAAGGTACAATGCAGTCAGGTTGGACATTGTATAACACAGAGAAAACGGTCAAAGGTAAGACTGTGGTAAGCCAAGTGCATTTTACAGATGGATCTGTATGGAGTAATTTAAAATTTGATGAAGAGGTATCCAAAGAAAAAGAAGAATATAAATAAATGTTATTAATAAAGGGAGATAAACTATGGTACTACATATTAAACGACTTGCTATTGTAGTTCTATTAATTTTGGGGTCATGCTCACAGAGCGCTTTTGCAGAACCTAATTGGTATTGGTATTATTCGAGTGAATATATTACTCAATTTTGTGACATGAATTCCATAAAAATCATTCGAGATTATAATGGAAATATTGACAAAATTGAAGCATGGGTAAAAACTACATATAGTTATGAGGGTGCTCAAGATACAATAAAAGGTTATGAACTTACTTCCGTCCCGAATATTAATCAATTAAGCTATAGTTTGGAAAAGATTTGTATAAAACCGCAAACTCGAAAAATAGCGTCGAAGCAAGAAGTTTTTTACAATTCGGAAGGGAGTTCTTTATGGTCAAATGAACATCAAGATTATTCTTTAAATTGGAACATAGTATCCCCAAATAGTTCTAATGAAAGAGAATTTAGCATTATTGTCGATGAAGTTTATAATAGTGGTAAACTTATAGAGTTTGAAAAATGGAAAGATGGGAATGGACGCTGGATTGGTTTATCTTCTAAAAATACTGATGAAGGAAGCGTACAGAATACATGGTTTGATAGTATGTCTATTATATTAGATAATGATCGAGTATTTTTTTGGACGTTTCACAAAGATATCAAAGATGGCATTACGGTAACAAAGAATTATAATAGATGGGTTTATGATATTAATTGCAACACTATGCAATTGATTACGATGTCAGTATGGGAAAAAGATAGAGGGTTGATCTTAGATAATAAGACTGTAACTGGTAAAGCAAGTTCAATAATTCCAGAAAGTTCAGGAGAATACTGGACTTCTACAATAAAAAAATATATCAACGACAATAGAGACTATATTAATAGGTATTCAAAGCGAATTTAATATTCCCTACAGGTTCCAAGTGAGCCTGTTTTTTTCTTTGCTCACCCCTACAGATACACCAATGATACTACAATTGGCATATAACAGCTATTCACATGGCATTCAGAAAATGATACAATATGCATCAGGAGGTGGAGCACCAGCTTCCCTGCAGTTATGCTGCTGATATGACAAGAGAAAATGCCTAAGAATGTAGACGACACTTAGTCTTAAGATAATGCGCCCGTAGCTCAGGGGATAGAGCGCCAGCCTCCGGAGCTGGAAGCGCAGGTTCGATTCCTGCCGGGCGCACCATAAAAAAAGAAAGCCTTCCAGCGATTTTGCTGGAAGGCTTTTTTCAGTCTAACGTAAGCGTCTAAAAAGACAGTGGATAGAAACTAAAAACTAGCTATGGGATAATAACTCTAAACGTGATATGGAGTTTTTAAAGTGCGGGCGGAGGGAAGGCGGCAACAAAGGAAGGCTCTTGTTAGAGAAACATATACAACACGCAGAGGTTGAAAAAGATGGAAACAAAACTAGCAAGAATAGCAGAGCTAGCCAAAGCAAGACCGCAAGAGAATTTCACGTCACTAGCCCACCTGTTTAGCAAAGAAATGCTGGAGAAAAGTCATCGGAGCCTAGAAAGCGGAAAAGCGCCAGGAGTAGACGAAATCGGCAAGGCAGAATATGAAGCTAACCTACAGGCAAACGTAGAAGACTAAACGAAATACTGACGACGAAACAAGTTAACTACATAGTGGATGCAGACATCAAAGGATTCTTTGACCATGTAGACCATGAGTGGATGATGGAAGTTCCTCGGCCAGCGGATAGCAGACCCAAGCATACACCATATCATCAGAAGACTGCTGAAGGCAGGATGCATGGAGCAGGGAAGGTGGCCAAGAAGTCGAAGAGGGAACCCCGCAAGGCGGGGTCATATCGCCGCTACTGGCAAACGTGTATCTCCACTACAGCGTAGACCTCTGGTTCGAGAAAGTCGTGAGACGCAGACTCAAAGGAGAAGCC
>Ga0316604_10002382_pt1 | contig 14462 bp, 11 predicted proteins | sample OWC_soil_day20_C_FD_207650 | JGI IMG/M metagenome (GOLD analysis project Ga0316604, IMG submission 207650) | Wetland soil microbial communities from Old Woman Creek delta, Ohio, United States - OWC_soil_day20_CT | ecosystem: Environmental > Terrestrial > Soil > Wetlands | place: USA: Ohio... | reverse complement strand
ATCCCGGCTAAAACAAACCAAAGCTTGCGAACGTTTCCGTTTCGCAAGCTTCTTTGCTTTTAAACGCCGTATGATATTTGTAAACAATATAGCATAGATGTTTTCCTCACGCAAGCGTTTGTCTAAAAGTTGGAAAATTTAGAAGACGTGTCAACAGTTTTCCAGCAGAGTCTTTGCCTCAATATACTGGGCAATACCGGCAGCTACCTTCTTTGCCTCTTTCATCGCCAATACCACCGTCGCCGGCTCATGTACCACATCACCACCGGCGAAAACGCCTTTGCGGGTCGTCATTCCATAGGGCCGTTCCCGCGTAATCACATAACCGTTTCCATCAACATCGATTCCCTGTGTTGTCGACACAATGCGCGCCGCCGGACGCTGTCCTATGGCCAGCATAATCACATCAGCCGCTACCGTTTCCCGCCGTCCCGTTGGCTGTAGCTTCTTATCGGCATCCAGCGTCTGAATTTCATATTCCAACCCGGTCACTTTATTCTGGCCGCAGACGGCAACCGGACTGGCCAGCCACAGAAATTCCACTCCTTCATTTTGGGCAGCGTCAAACTCGGAGCGTTCCGCTGTTATTTCCTGTTCCGTCCGGCGGTAAACCACAGTTACTTTCACCGCGCCCAAACGCAGTGCCGTACGCGCCGCATCCATCGCCACATTGCCGGCCCCGACGATCACTACCCGATCCCGCGGCGCTACCGGTATTTCCCTGATATCCAGACTTCCGGCGCGCGTCAGAGCAACCATACTCAAAAAGTAAGTCGCTTGAAATACGCCTGGCAACTCTTCACCGGGCAGATTCAACGTCTTGGCCAAAGCCGTTCCGGTCCCGATAAAAACAGCGTCAAAGCCTTCCGCGAACAAAGTATCCACCGTGAGGTCCGGCCCCACCAAAACATTGGTCCGGATTTCCACACCCAATTCCTGAATCCGCCTGATTTCCCGACGTACGATCCCCTTGTTCAGCCGAAATTCCGGAATTCCATACATAAGAACGCCGCCCGGCTCCGCCTGGGATTCAAAAATAGTCACCGCAAAACCCAATTTTGCCAGATCTCCTGCTACCGTCAGACCAGCCGGACCGGAACCAATCACAGCGACTTTCCCCTGCACCGGCAATTCGTTTTTATGAACATGGATGCCCATTTCCGCATCAAAATCGGCGATAAACCGCTCCAATTTTCCGACCTGAATCCCGCTGTTCTTGCGGTTGAGCACGCAAGATCCTTCACACTGGCGTTCATGCGGACACACCCGACCGCACACCGCCGGCAAACTGCTGCGTTTGGCAATGATCGCGCTTGCTTCGCCGATATTCCCGTTAGCCAGAGCATGGATAAAGCCGGGAATGTCATTGCCGATCGGACATCCTTTGCGACAAAGCGGTGTCTGGCAGTTCAAGCAACGTTTTGCTTCAGAAATCGCTTCTTTCGTTGTCAATCCGGCGTCAATCTCGTCAAAAGACAGTTCCGGCTGTGAAAAATCAGTTTTCTTATCAATCAGCAACAGGCTCTCTCCTTTACAGTTACAATTCCATTGTCATCGCTGTCTCGTCGCAATTTGGAAACTTGCTGCAATTGATGCAGTCACGCCAGACTTTGTGCGGCAATTCTTCTTTACTGATCTCCTTGAACCCTGCAGCCGCAAAAAAATCCGGATGGTACGTCAGAACGAACAGTTTGCTGATCCCAAGCTGTCGGCCTTCTGTGGTAATCGCCGCAACAATTTTTTGGCCGAGACCACTTCGAAGATGCTGGGGAGATACCGTCAACGCCCGCACTTCGGCCAATCCATCCCAAGCAAGGGTCAGTGCGCCGGTTCCAACAATGCGCCCCGCTTCTTCAGCAACCGTAAAATCCCGCAATGTTTCAAATATCGAATGTCGCGCCCGGGGAAGAATCAGACCCCGTTCGGCATAATAATTAACCAGCTCGTATACCCCTTCGATATCAGCCAATACGGCTTTGCGAATATTCACCGCTATACCTCCAAATTAAATTGATCGTATTTATTTTCGACGCTTTCGTTGCTTTTCCTTTTACCTTGCCGTGTTTTATTCAATATCACTTTAGTATCTTTTGAACGTCAATTCGATACATTTTGCGGGGTCGCCCCGCGCCGCGATATTCTTCGCCGGCCTCAACAGCCATTCCATGCGCCGACAACGTTCCAAGCAAGCGCCTGGCATTGCGTTCCGTCATGGAAAGATGACGGGCCAAGGTTTCCGCACCCAGTGTCTCTCCATCAATCTTAGCAAAGACTGATATCAGCCTGTTCAACGTCGTCCCGCTGACATTCAGCTGTTTCGCCAGTAACAACGTGTCAGCAGCCTTGCTGCGAATGGAATATTTTATTTGCAGTTCTGAATCCAAAGGACCAATAACGGTCTGATCATCCAACACGACCATCCACTTGCTTTTCCCCTTGCGGTGCGCCAAGCCGAGCGCAATCATTGCATTTTCATTGGCGTTGTAGGCTGTATCGCCAAACCCTATGCCGCCACTGACGCTGATTGGCAGACATCTGCCGATCTCCTCCGTTATGGGCATGTGGCTAAAACCACGGGTTATTTCCTCCATGACGCCACGGGTCGAGTATATGGTAAATCGTCCATTTCCCTGCATGACGATCGCCCCTTTAACACTTTCCGCAAAACCCAACAGAATTTCATGCAATTGCAGTTCAACTTTCAGCACTGCATAGCCCGAAACCGCGTCACGGCTGAAATCATCGAATCCGTCAATTGAAATATGTTGGATCGCAATCTGCCCAGCCTTGGACAGAATCGCGTCCGCCTTGCTCACCGCCAAATCCAGCATCGTACGGATATTGCTTTTGGTGGGCCATATCCGAAAAGCGGTGACTCCCTGACGCTTAAGTTCTTGATAGGTAGCGTAAAAGCATGTCACAGCAACTTTTGTCTCGCCTGCATTCCACAAATCGAGGTGAAATTTCGTCAGTGCACTGGCGGATACCACGCCATCGTAATCATTGACAAAAATTCGCGGCAACGGCGTCTCCGCGTCATCAAAGGTCTCGACAATCTCTTGATGACTGAAAGTGTCAAAGCTCATGCTGCCGACAGGAATCTGCTCTTTGGCCAGATACAATAACACTCGATAGATGCTGGTTCCCGTATGGGGCATATATAGTTTGGGCTTAGCGCTTCTTTTCACCGCTATGGCATAACGATAAGGAACCTTGCCGGAAAACATCCACATATCGACAGCTGGATCATTTTGGGCAATCAGCTCCGGCACTTCCGAAGCATCTTCATATATATACCCTGTCACGCTCATTCTATCCAGGTATTCGACAGCGACTTCTTCGATCAACGCTACGGAATCTCCGGGTCCAACAACGCCAATTCTGATTTTTCGCATCTTACCACCCGCTTTCTTTTATGAGTATACAATTTTTTGCTATATTTTTGTATCTTTTTAAAAAAATCCGCAGAATTGCCCACGCCTCTTTTTGATTTATAAACTCTGCATTGAGTTTGCATATTCATGAATTATACGGAAATGTCTTTTATTTGTCCTTTATATGTGATAGTATTTTTTCAAGTAAATCATAGCATTACAGGCACAATCCAACAACTTATTTTGGGACATATTGCATACATATTATAAGAAATGGAGGAAATACCCGATGACGGCGGCAGCAATTTTACCCAAAGAACTCGGGCAAATGATCGAATGGAGGCGACTACTGCATCAAAACCCTGAAGTGAGCGGCGCCGAATATCATACCCGAGACTTCATACTCCAGCAACTTCACAAGCTGGATATTCCAGCGAAGACCTTCGATGGGCATATGGGAATTTTAGCGACGATTGAAGGAAAAGGCCCTGGCGGTGTGATTGCATTGCGTGCCGACATGGACGCTTTGCCCATCACCGAAAGCAACAACCTTCCCCATCGTTCCTGCAACGAAGGCGTCATGCACGCCTGTGGTCACGATGGACACATGGCCATGTTGCTCGGTGCCGCAACCACGCTAAAAGAAAATCGCAATGCGTGGCGTGGCACAATCAAGTTGGTATTCCAGCCGGCGGAAGAAGCAGCTCCCCACGGAGGCTCCCCGCTGATGATTGCCGACGGAATTCTTGAAAACCCAAAAGTGGACATGATGTTTGGGATGCACCTGTGGCCCGATTTATTATACGGAGATATCGGTATTTGTCGGGGAACCATGATGGCGTCATCCGATCGCTTTAAACTAAAATTAATGGGCGCCGGAGCCCATGCGGGCGCTCCTCATCAAGGAATCGACGCCGTTATGATGACTTCCGACGTTTTGACCGCCCTGAGCCGTATCATTCACCGTCAAATCGATCCCCGCGAGACCGCCACCATAAACATCGGGACGATCCATGGGGGCGAGCGCTATAACGTAGTTGCCAAAGAGATCGTTCTAGAGGGAACGGTCAGAACCTTAAATGAATCCGTCCGCAAGGACATTCCCGAAAGAATGCGCCGTATGATCCAGGGAATATGCGATGGCTATGGCGGGCGCTATGAACTGGACTATCAATTCGGCTATCCCAGTCTGCAAAATGCACCGGATGAAACCGGTTTTGTTGTTTTGACCGCCAGCCGTTTTCTGGGCGCCGAACATGTTCTATCCGATCACAAGCCAGTATTGGGAGCAGAAGATTTCGCCTTCTTCGCCGAAAGGGTGCCGTCTGCTTATTTCTTCGTCGGCTGCGGCGCTCCAGGCGTTCCCGTCAGACCGTTGCACAGCGGCGGCTTTGATTTTGACGAGCGCTCATTGTTTGTCGGCGCGCAGGTAATGGAGGAAACCGCCCTTGCGGCGTTAACTTTCCTTGAAAGAAAGACAAAAAATGAAGGAGGAATTTGATTGAACAGTCCAAATCCTGATTCCCATGTCGCTGGAGAAGGAACCTCGAGTATCCTACAACGTTTTCTCGACTTTTTGGAGTACATCGGAAACAAATTTCCATCTCCGTTTACCCTGTTTCTCAGTCTCGCTCTTGGTGTTCTCGCGCTATCATTTATTTTCGAAGGGGCCTCAGCCACATACACGGGCGCAGGCAACAAGCTGATCACTGTCAAAGTTATCAATTTGATCAACGTCCCCTCCTTCCAGTCATTTTTGGCTGACATGGTGAAAAACTTCGTCTCCTTCCCGCCGCTCGGCTTGGTCGTGGTCATGATGATGGCCATGGGAATCGCCGAGAGCACTGGATTGGTTACCGCCTTGGTACGCCGGGTACTACTGAATGTTCCGTCATGGGGAGTCACCGCAGCCATTTTGTGTCTTGGCATTAATGGCAATCTGGCTTCTGATGCCGCCACAGTCTTTATGCCGGCTGTCGCAGCCGCCGTCTATGCAGGCATGGGACGCAACCCGCTTGTGGGGATGTCCGTCGCCTTCGCCGGCACTCAAGCCGGATTTAGCGCCAATTTTCTGCCGGCCGGAACCGATGCTCTCATCGCTGGCATAACGGCCACCGCTACCCAAATATTGCCGCAGACCATGAACTCTCCAGTACACGTCTTGATCAATTATTATTTTATGTCTTCCTCAGTTATTATTTTGACCATAGTTGGCACCATCGTTGCTGAAAAAGTCGTGGCGCCGCGTCTTGACAAATTCATGCCCTATATGCAGTTGGATGCCATAACACAGTCACACGAGTTGACCGTCGAAGAAAAGAAGGGGCTCCGATATGCAGGTTGGACAGCACTCATCTACATCTTGCTGCTCCTTGCAATGACAGTGCCCGAATTCGGCTGGTTACGCGATCCCAAAACTCATGCACTGGTTCCCAAATCCCCGTTATTATCGGGAATTATCCCATTGATTTTCATCTTCTTCGTTGCCGTTGGAATGGCTTTCGGTATTGGCAAAGGTGTCATCAAGAGCGAAGCGGATATTCCAAAACTAATGGCCAATGGCGTAAGTGGTTCGGTCAGCTTCATCGTTCTCGCCATGGCAGCCTCCCAATTTATTTCCTGGTTCACTAAAAGCAACTTGGCAACCGTCATCGCCGTGCAGGGCGCTCACTTCCTGCAATCGATCAACTTTACCGGAATCCCTCTGGTCATCGGTTTTATGATGTTGTCCGGTCTGGCCGACTTCCTGTTGATCAGCGGCTCAGCCAAGTGGGTTTTCTTCGCCCCAATTTTCGTCCCCATGTTTGGCCTGCTCGGTTATGAACCTGCAGTGGTGCAGGCAGCGTATCGAGTTGGGGAAAGCATCACCAACCCCATCAGCCCACTCAATTACTACATCCCTGTTATGCTCGGCATTATCAACCATTATGTCAAATCCGACGAAAAGAAGATTGGCTACGGTACGATCATCGCCGCCCAACTTCCGTTCGCATTCTGGTTCTTCATTGCCTGGGGAGGCTGGCTTGTTATCTTCATGCTGTTCAACTGGCCGCTCGGACCCGGCGCCAATATATACCTATAATATCGAACCAAAAAGAACGGCGACGTCTTTTAACCGACGTCGCCGTTCTTTTTGCATTTTCCGGGACTTCTTTCACTATTAAAATCCCAACGCCGAGCCGCCTTGATACACGATAAACGCCATAATCCACGCCAGCGCCGTCGAGTAAACGAAGCTAAATGCAGGCCATTTCCAAGAGTTTGTTTCCCGCCGAATAACCGCAAGCACCGCCAAGCAGGGGGAATACAATAGCGTAAACACCATCAGACTCAAGGCAACCAACGGGTTGAAATTCGAATCCGCCGCCAGCGCTTCCTGCAGCGACTGTGAATCCTCTTCAACATCGCCCACACTGTAGATGGTCGCGAGAGTACTTACCAGCACTTCTTTGGCTGCCACGGCAGACACCAGGCCTACCCCCATTTTCCAGTCAAAGCCGAGAGGTCTGATTGCCGGTTCTACAAAGTGCCCAAATTGGCCGGCATAACTGAGAGAAAGTTTTTCCGAGGCTTGTTCCTTATCCAGCTGCGCCAAGATTGGCTCCGCCGTCGGCGCATCATACTTTTCCGCAACTTCTGCTTTTGCCGAGTCATAATCTTTGCTGTACTCAACATTCGCTGGATAATTTGTCATAAACCAGATCAGAATGGAAGCTGTCAAAATTAATGTCCCAGCTTTTTTTAGGTATAGGACACTTCGTTCCCACATGTGAATCAAAATGCTACGTACCGTCGGCATATGATAGGAAGGCATCTCCATAAGAAAAGGCTCCGTAGTTCCTGGAAACAACACCTTGCGGAACACCAACGCCATGCCGATGGCTAAGACGATCCCCAGAAAATAAATCGAAAACAATACGCTCCCCGCCATGCTTTCCGGGAAAAACGCCGCGATCAGCAACGTATAGACCGGTAGTCGCGCGCTGCAACTCATCAGGGGCGAAACCAAAATTGTCACCATCCGATCTCCCCGGTTTTCCAAGGTTCGTGTCCCCATAATCGCGGGCACACTGCAACCGAATCCCAGCAGCAACGGAATAAAGGATTTACCATGCAGACCTACAGCCCGCATTACCCTGTCCATGACAAACGCAGCCCGGGCCATATAGCCTGTATCTTCCAGCAATGCAATCCCTAAGAACAACAACAAAATACTGGGAAGAAAAGTTATCACGCTTCCTACCCCGCCGATAATCCCGTCGGCAAGCAGCGACCGCAATTCACCTTCTGCCATATTTGCAGTCACGATCTCGCCCAACCATTTTACGCCCTCTTCAATCCATCCCTGCGGGATTTCACCGACCGTGAAGACTACATTGAACAACAACCACATAATGCCAAAAAATATGGGCAATCCCATAATTCGGTGAGTCAAAACCCTGTCAATCCGATCAGAAACACTTTGTTCACTGCGCGCGTGGGAATCCACGAAATCGCGGTACACTTCCCCAACATATTGATAACGACACTCAGCCATTGCAATTTCCGGTTCCTCACCGATGATGACCGTAGTTTTGTTACGAACCGCCCCAACAAAAGATAGAACTTTATCTCCAGCGTTAAGTGCAGCGACCGCACCCTGCACATCACTGTCATTTTCCAACAATTTAATTGCCAACCATCGCCTTGGATACTTGACCTCCGTCAGCGTTCTCAAGGCTTCTGAAACCTGTTTTATTGCCGCTTCGATTTGGGCGCCATAGTCAATCACAAACGGTTTATAAGTATGTGCTGCAGATGCATCCACCACTGCCTGCAACAACTCATCGGTTCCCTGATTGCGGTTACCAACCAGGCTGACAACCGGAATGCCAAAGCGTCGTTGCAACGCGTTCTCATCTAATTTGAGTCCAGCCTGTTCTGCTACGTCTTTCATATTTAACGCTAATACCATCGGCCGTTCCAACTCCAGTAGTTGTACCGCCAGATACAAATTCCGCTCCAGATTGGACGCGTCCAAAATATTAACGATCAGATCCGGTTTCTCATCAATGATGACATTGCGAGCCACCACTTCGTCCAGGGAGTTGGCGGTCAAACTGTAAGTACCCGGCAAATCGATCACCATTAAATCCTGCCCATGGAATCGTCGAAATCCTTCCCGTCTTTCCACGGTCACTCCCGGATAATTACCCACGTGTTGCCGCGCGCCTGTAATGTTGTTAAAAATGGTAGTCTTGCCGGAGTTTGGATTTCCAGCCAGCGCCACCGTTACACATGTCGTTGACATCACAAATCCCCTCCCCTCACGCTGATTTCAATCAAAGACGCTTCCGCTTTTCTCAATGAAAGATTGAAATTTTTCACTTTGATCTCCATCGGATCACCCAGCGGAGCATACTTCTGAACCCGCACAAGAGTTCCCGCCACAAGGCCCATGTCAACAATACGCCTCTTTACAGGCCCAATGCCTGTTACCCGATTGATAACGCCCGTTTCACCCGGAAGCAAGGAATCTAATGTCTTCTTCATTTTTTCGCTCCTGTCCCACATAGTTTATTGATAATATTTTTCATTTGTTTTAATGATATGCCAGTTCGCTCAACCTGTCAATCCATTATGAAAATATTTCTCATTTGCATTCTTTTCATAAACAACAATTTTTGAACAGGCATGCGCAAATTTATTTGAGAATACATAAAAAACGCTGCCATTCCGCTGACGCTATACGTTTTTTTGTATTAATCAATGCATTTGCAGTACAGCAACAAATGGAAAGAGCCTGGACGTCGATCAACGTCCAGGCTCTTTCCATTCCGATCTATTTTTAGCATTTGATAAATTATCTCAAATTTTTGTTCCAGTTTCATTCCCGGATGACTAATAGCACTCCCGCAACAATCAAAGTCGTGCCAATCCAAAAAGGCAGTCCAACCTGTTCACCCAAAAAGATCCAGCCAAACAACGTTCCGACGAGCGGCTGAAAGAAAAAGTACAGTCCGCCGCTCCCTGCATCCACCAACTGCAATCCTTTGTTCCAGAAATAAAAAGCGCCTGCCGTAGAAATTGTTCCAATATAAAGGATGCCGCTTAAAATAGCAGGCCTCGCTATAATTTGCAAGTGTTCCGTTTGCATCTGGGAAACCGCCAACGGAGTCATGGCGACCATCGCAACGAAGATCGCGTAGGTAGTAACAACGACCATAGAACAGCCCTCAGGAATTTTTTTCACGAGCACGGACATCAATGCCCATGTCACCGCCGCCAACCCCAGAATAAATCCACCCATTCGCGTCGATTCCCCAAGATCGCCAATGCCGACTATACTCAAGACTCCCGCCGTCGCCAGACAGAGAGAAACAGCCTTCTTTACAGTAATCGCTTCCTTAAGCAGCAGACGGGCAAACACCACCATAAACGCCGGTGTTGCCGCCGTAATTACCGATCCCATCTGTGCCGACGATAAGTGTGTCCCGGCAAATTGCGCCCAAATTGATATAAAATAACCGACTATGCCGATCATCGCAACTAACGGAAGCGTTTTCCGAGAAATCCGCCAAGACTCGCCGGTATACCAACCAAAGGCGCCCAACGTCACGAGCGCAATCACATAGCGAATCCAAACAAGCTCCAGCGCCGGTAGCACTTCCAATACAACTTTGCTGACCACATAAACGCCGCCCCAAATACTTGCCGCAAGTGTCAAATATAGCGGGCCCAGATACTTTTTCATTTCTTTAATCCTTTCGCCATACAACAAAGCCGGCAGGCATCACCCACCGGCTACATTGCCGCGCTCCCTGCGCACAGGGCTTACGCTACTTATCTTATCAGAACCTTGAATCCAGGTCTATAGGGTGACTCCACGAGAATGCCTACCGCAAAATATTACCAGCGATAACCATGCACTGCGCTTGATTTGTTCCTTCGTAGATCTGGGTAATCTTCGCATCCCGCATCATGCGCTCCACCGGATATTCGCGACTGAAGCCGTAGCCGCCGAATATCTGCACTGCATTGGTGGTAACTTCCATTGCGGTATTTGAAGCAAACATTTTGGCCATGGCTGCTTCCTTGCCATAGGGAAGATGATGCGATTTATGGAACGCTGCCTTGTAGGTCAACAACCGAGCCGCTTCAATTTTGGTTGCCATTTCCGCCAACATGAAGCTAATCGCCTGGTTGCTGGCAATCGGTTTGCCAAACTGAATTCGGGCTTTGGAATATTTGATTGCCTCATCCAAGGCTCCTTGCGCTATTCCTACTGATTGAGCCGCAACGCCGATCCGACCGCCATCCAGCGTAGTCATGGCAATCTTGAAACCTTCGCCTTCTTTGCCCAACAGATTTTCCGCCGGGATGCGGCAGTTCTCCATGATCACTTCCCGTTGCACGGAAGAACGGATGCCCATTTTTATTTCTTTCTTGCCAAAAGTCAATCCAGGCGTGCCTTTTTCGACGATAAAGGCGCTCATGCCTTTCATTCCCGCTGCTTTGTCAGTTACGGCAAAAATCACTTCAATTTCCGCTTCGCCGCCATTGGTATTAAAAACCTTGGTTCCATTCAGTACGTACTCGTTGCCTTCCTTAACCGCCGTCGTCGAACCATTGGCAACATCAGTCCCCGCATTCGGTTCCGTTAGGCCGAAAGCCCCCAGTTTGGTCCCTTCAGCCAGCGGCTTGAGGAATTTTTGCTTCTGCTCTTCCGTGCCATATTTGAAGATCGGCCAGGAGCAGAGGGACGTATGCACGGACAATCCGATGCCGGTAGAGCCGCAAACCCGCGAAATCTCTTCCACTGCTATGGCGTAGCTGACAAAGTCGCTGCCTGAACCGCCGTATTCTTCCGGATAAGGCAAGCCCAGAAAGCCGAGTTCGCCCATTGCATCAAAAATTTCACGCGGAAAGCGCTCCTTTTCATCTCGCTCCGCAGCGGTGGGCGCTACAGATTTTTCGGCAAACTCTCGTACCACCTTGCGAATACTTTCCTGTTCAGCTGTCATTACAAAATCCATGATTTTTCCCTCCAAAATTAATATCTGTTAAGCAAGCAGATTCTTTATTACAATATGCCCATTTGCATCAGGGGAATTGCGACAAACAATGCAATAGTCGGAACTAATATTTGTGTCACTGCGATGTCCCAATAAGCGTCCCTATGTGTTTGCCCGCAGATGTTGAGCAAGGTGATCTGAGCTCCCTGATGGGGAAGCGTATCCAGCGTACCGGAAGCTATGGCTGCGATCCGGTGCACATGCTGCAAATTCACACCCAGGCTGATGTAAGTTTCCTTTAGTGCATCGAAGGCCACCCCCATCCCGCCTGAGGCGGAACCGGCCGCTCCTGCCGCTATCGCCACTGTAATCGCCACAAACACCAACGGTGGCAAATCCAGATTCAACAAGCCCGCAATAATTGATTTAAAACCGGCTGTTTCGCGGACAATGCTGGCAAATCCAACCACAAGGGCGGTATTGAGGATGGCTGTACATGAGTTGACGCCACCCTTGTTCAATATCTCAATCCATGCACCGATTCCTCCTTTAACGTGTTTCCACAGGAGTGCGATAGCCAGCAACGTTCCCAGCAAAACTGCTCCTTCAACCGGCATGCCAAAGATATTAAACGCCACCAGGATAACGACTGGTGGAATCATGGAAATCCAGGGGTTAGGCAACTCCGATTCCGGGGTGGTGTGTGCATCCATATCATAGCCGGCCTGGGGGATAAACCCTTCGCCGGAAGCAGATATTTTTCGTGCACGGTACTCCAACCACAAAAAAATCATTATAAATTGGGCAATGCCGGCAGCTGCACCGGCAATAGGCGACGCCATGGATGAAGTTCCCAATGCGCGCATCGGAATGATGTTTTGAATGGCAGGCGTTCCCGGGCTTGACATTGACCAAGTCCAGCAACCTGCCGAGATGGCTGCCGGCATCAGACGACGAGTAATGTTGGCTGCTTTAAATAATTCCTGGGCAATTGGATAGATAGCGAAGAATACCACAAAGCCGCTAATGCCGCCGAACGTCAATATTCCCGTAATCACCATGATCAGAGGTGCCGTGTATTTTCCTTTGGTTACTTTACTCATTGAGCGTGCAATTGACTCAGCGGCTCTGGTATCTTCGTAAATTGCGCCAAATAAAGCGCCGACCATAAAGACCAAAAAGTAATTTTTTACGTATGCGGCACTGCCCGCCATGTAGGGGCCCATCATCGATTTGAAAACCGGCATATCGGCTGCCACTACCAACAAGAGAGAAATCAATGGACCGATGATAATGGCGCTCCAGCGCTTGAAGGCAAGCACGCCAAATAAAACTAAGGCAAGCGGCACCAACAATACGTCGTACATAATACACTCTCCCTGCTATATTTTGGGCTCTGTCTTTACTTAGCATCCGATGCGGCGTCATTTTTTTCGCCGCATCGGGTGCATTCACTTTGATTTTATTTGTCGATGAATTCAGCTTTTCGTTTTTCCAGGAAAGCCTTCATCCCTTCCTTTTGATCGGCGGAAGCAAAGCAAAGTCCAAACAATTCCGCTTCATGGATACTTCCTGTGTTGAAGTCCGTTTCAATTCCCACGTCAATGGCTGACTTCGCAATTTTCAGCGATACAGCGCCCTTGGAAGCGATTTTTGCGGCAATAGCTTTCGCTTCAGCCATCAGATCGGCCAGCGGAACGACCTTGTTGACCAAGCCCAGACGAAACGCTTCTTCTGCGCCAAACATATCCCCTGTATAGATATAGTATTTGGCAGCTGTTTTTCCAACAAGGCGAGTCAAGCGCTGCGTTCCGGCGAAGCCGGGGATAATCCCGAGGTTGATTTCCGGTTGACCAAACTTCGCATTTTCAGCCGCGATGCGCAGATCACAGGCCATGCAGATTTCTTCGCCGCCGCCAAGGGCAAAACCGTTGATCGCAGCGATGACAGGTTTGGGACACCCTTCAATTGCCATGAAAGCTTCCTGTCCAAGACGACCAAACTCAAACCCTTCAATAGCATTCAACGGCTGCATGAAGGCGATGTCGGCGCCGGCAACAAAAGCTTTCTCGCCTGCGCCCGTCAGAATAATGACTTTAACGCCAGGATCGCTCCCCAGCGCGGTGAATGCAGCCTTGACCTCCAACAAAGTCTCTTTGTTCAATGCATTGAGCACCTTGGGACGATTGATGGTAACTGTGGCAATTTTTTCTTCCAGGCTGACCAACAGATTTTCATACGTGTACATGAAAACTCCCCCTTATTTTTTATCTTTTTCCTGCACTGATCAGGTCATTTTCCAACCCCATCAGTTCGGGTTTGAAGATCCTGGCATCCATCAGCTTCAATTCGCTTGACACTTTGACCGGAAACTCAATATTTGCAAGAACATCTTTCTGCAAATCGATACCTGGAGCGATTTCCGTCAAAGTTACGCCTTCGTCGCGCAATTCAAATACTGCACGTTCCGTGATGTAGAGAACCGGTTGTTTTTTTTCTTTTGCATAATCACCGCTGAAGGTAATCTGCTGTACCGAAGGAATGAATTTCTTGCTTTTCCCTTCCTTAATAATTTTCAGAGCACCGTTCTCCAAACCGACCTCCAATCCTCCAGCCGTCAATGTGCCACAAAACACTACTTTTTTTGCATTCTGCGAAATATTGATAAACCCGCCGCAGCCGGCAATACGAGTCCCAAATTTGCTGACGTTGATATTTCCTTTTTCATCCGCTTGCGCCAATCCCAAAAACGTGACATCCAAGCCGCCGCCATCGTAGAAATCAAACTGGAGCGGCTGGGGCAGAATGCAATCCGGGTTATAGGAGGCGCCAAAATCACTGCCGCCAGTCGGTACGCCGCCGATAGGCCCGGCTTCCACCGTCAAGGTAATCCGGTTCCCGATTCCTTCCTCGTTTGCAACGGCTGCTACTCCGTCAGGCATGCCGATCCCCAGGTTTACGATGGCTCCATCAATCAGCTCCAATGCAGCCCGGCGGGCGATCACTTTTCGTTCATCAAGTTCCATCGGAGCCACATCCCCCATGGGAATGCGGAATTCGCCCGATACGCCTGAATTATAATAGGTCGCGTTGT
>Ga0316604_10002381_pt1 | contig 14470 bp, 19 predicted proteins | sample OWC_soil_day20_C_FD_207650 | JGI IMG/M metagenome (GOLD analysis project Ga0316604, IMG submission 207650) | Wetland soil microbial communities from Old Woman Creek delta, Ohio, United States - OWC_soil_day20_CT | ecosystem: Environmental > Terrestrial > Soil > Wetlands | place: USA: Ohio... | reverse complement strand
GCCACATTTTTGTAGTCGGAATACCCTCCGTCGCCGGGGTTACATATTTCCACACTTCTTCCATAAGCGATAAACAGCTTTCTTTGCTATTTAATCGTTGCTCTACTCCAACAGAAAATCGTTTGTTATTTAGATAACAGATAATAGTCGCTGCCACAGAAGGACCGCATCCTGAAAGTCGCTGTCTTTCCGTCCCATACCACTCTTGATTACAACCGTAATATGTTTTTAGAGTATTTTCATCGACTACTTTCAGTAAATCCAAATCAGAAATTGATTGTGTAAGCATATTCGCACCCCGGTTTACCAAATTAGAACATTACCAGATCTGTCGTGTGAATATAATTGTTCAAGCACTGGGTAATGAATGTAGACTTACTTCAGATGGAGTTTTACTCACGGGGCACAGGCACCATCCGGCACAGGCAACTCCATTTGAAGTTTAGTCGAATTTACTTCGAGCTACAGCCTGTTAATCCCCGACCTAAGAAAGGCGGGATCTTACAGGCTGTGTGAAGGATAAAAAGTCTCCTCACAATAGAGAACCAATTAGATTTTGTTTGACACCTCTAAGATAAGGAGACTATTCATGGAAAAAGATTGTATATAAAACCAAATTCCACTAACTTATTCGATTGTCCAGAAAAAAGGTTTATAATGCACCAAGTGCAGTTTTTATCAGTTGGTAAATTTACTTATATTCAATATTGATGCGTCTTGTAACCAAGGTATTGCGACAAAATGCCCCTCACTAATTTGATTCACTTTTTCGATCCATTGCCTTTCCGCTTCAGCGCGTGCAATTAGCATGGGATTGCTGGTCTCGGTCATTGATAGACACTGATTGACCACCCACCATTTATTATTTATCCCAGCTCTCTGTAAGTCATCCCGAAGTCTCGATGCTTCAAAAACAGGAGTCGCCTCCGGCAGCGTAACAATTACAACCTCCGTCTGTTTTTCATCCCGTAACCGAGGCAATAATCTTTGAACAGAAATCGGTGTTTCACCCTTGGTTCTTTGTACCTCTTTATGATAGCTTTGTGTAGAATCCAATAGCAAAAGGGTATGGCCAGTTGGTGCAGTGTCGATAATCACAACTTCGTTTTCAGCCTTGTCAACGATTTCCGCAAACGCTCTAAACACGGCAATTTCTTGCAAAAATTTCTCCTTTATCATTTGGTGATTTCAGTGCTGATGAGCTGTAAAATATTTTCGGAAATACAGAGCGACATTCACTAAACCAATCATCACCGGCACCTCAATCAGCGGGCCAATAACAGCGGCAAAGGCTTCGCCCGAATTAATGCCGAAAATAGCTACAGCAACTGCAATTGCAAGTTCAAAATTATTGCTTGCCGCTGTAAAAGATAATGTCGTAGTTTGCTCGTAATTAACACCCATTCGCCAGCTCAGTAAAAATGAAATTAAAAACATGACTGCGAAATAAATCACCAGCGGAATAGCAATACGCACTACATCCATCGGTAGTTTCACAATATAACTGCCCTTGAGCGAAAACATAATTACAATAGTAAACAGCAGCGAAATCAACGCTAGAGGACTAATTTTAGGAATGAAAGTATTCTCATACCAATCTCGGCCTTTGGCGGGCAGCAGAAATCGCCGCGTAAGATATCCAGCCATAAATGGGATACCAAGGTAAATTGCAACGCTTGTAGCAACATCTTGCATGGATACTTGAATCTTCATCCCCGCAAACCCGATCCAGCCTGGCAATACAGTAATGAAAAAATAGGCAAAAATCGAATAAAAAACCAATTGAAAAATGGAATTTAACGCTACTAAAGCCGCTGCATATTCCGTATCACCGTCTGCAAGTGAATTCCAAATAATCACCATCGCTATGCAGCGAGCCAGACCGATTAAAATCAATCCTACCATATATTCCGGCTGATCCGCTAAAAATGTAATCGCCAAAATAAACATCAGCACCGGGCCGATGATCCAGTTTTGAACCAAGGATAAGACCATGACTTTAACATTGCGAAATACATTGCCCAGTTCCTCATATTTCACCTTAGCCAGCGGCGGGTACATCATGACAATCAAGCCAACCGCAATCGGTATAGAGGTTGTCCCAATCGTAAACTTATCCAACCACGCGGCAATTCCCGGAAACAAATAACCTCCGCCAACACCAATCGCCATTGCCACAAAAATCCACAATGTCAAAAATCGATCCAGAAATGATAATCTTTTTTGCGCACAAGCCATTTTTTATTTCCCCCCCTCAAGATATCCAGAGCATTTCTACTATTGCTTTTGTCATGCAAAGTAATACACTCGTTATTTTATCAATACCTCCCGACCTATAATGTAAACTCTAAGGACAAGCAATCATCCTTCTGGCCCACAAACAGTCGGCACAAGATGGACTGTTCCCCCAGCAATCCATTTCATTGCTTTCGGTATAATTGCAGCCATCTAAGGATTTGCAGTCCGTACAGGATGGAAAATGATAGTCCTTTACGGTTTGTCTGAAACGGACATAACGGGAATCCATCCAAATCTCCCGCAATGATTTTTCATTTACATTTCCTAAATAGTAAGCATTCATTTGCTTTTGCCGTCCATAGACATAACATTGATAAGTATGCATCAACGCATAGCACGGGCTGACATAGCCTAAGTGATTGATGCACAATGATTTATCGGCTATAAATTTACAATATCGCTCGGTTCGCAATTTCATGTTTGCCATTTGAGCACGGATCGAAGTCAATAGCGAATCTTGGCCGAACAAATTTCCGGTGTCATCCATATCATAGACAATTTCATCTTTCATAGCCTCATGATAAGGCATCAGGTTGGTAACAACGACTTGACTGGCATTCAAATCCCAGGCTAACCGAATCAGCTTCGGCAGACGGGCAAAATTTTTCTTCATAGCAACGAATTCAATACCCAGTTCCGGCTTTTTCGTTTTCTTTTCCTGCTTTAACGATTGCAATCGGACAACATTTTGATAAACGCTTTGAAAATTGGCACCCTGTCGAATTGCATTGTACTCTTCTTCTTCGGGACTATCTAACGAAGTAAACAGGATATCCAACTCAAGATCAATCAATTTCCGGATCATTTCTTCCCGCAAAAACGATCCGTTAGTGATCATTTCCACTCTCAATCCAAGCGACTTTACAGCTTTCAACATGTCAAAAATACGCGGGTGCATCATGGGTTCCCCAAAACCGCCAAAGTGAACTGACTGCAAGTCGGGCAACCCATTCAGGCTATCCAGTAAATTTTCAAATGTTGGCCAATCCATGTGAATTAATTCATCTTCCCAGGAACTGCGAATACAGGTTATGCAATCAAAATTGCATTTCGTTGTGACTTCAATGTAGATCCGTTTTACATTTGGCAGCAAAGGTATTATCTGATAACCGTCTTCTGTTTTTAACAACAGGGCATCCTGTTGTTGCTCAAAAGACATCGGCAGCTTGATACTGCCGTCTGTTTGAATCTTTACTTTCTCTCCGACTGTTAAACACTGAATTCCCAGTTTTTGCAACGGCTTTTTCATATAATTCCTCCACAAAATCTATCACAATCGCATTGCTTGATTTGACCCAGATTATTGTAGATTATTTTTCGTATTTTTATTTGCAATAAGTTCTTCACACCCTATACCGCTTTTTTTATGTTTTCTTAACCGTATCATATCTGTTTGGCATTGTTGAACCCTTGTTATGTCTTCGTTAAAAAGAGCATGTAAAAACGAAAATTTTTCAAGAACATGTTCATCAAGCCGATAATATACCCATTGCGCTTTCTTTTCGCCGATTACCAGTTTGGCATTTTTAAGTTTAGTTACATGGCGCGACGCATTGGACTGACTTAAATCCAGGAGTACTTCCAGTTCACACACGCACAAAGCTTCGTGTTTTAACAGGTTAATCATACGGATTCTCGTTTCATCGCTCAATGCTTTGAGTATATCCAAAATTTCCACGTTGTTTCCTCCTGCTTACTATCTAAATTCATTGGTTGTTTTGGTAACAAATAGAACCGTTTAATATGATTATATGCACGTTTACTCATTTATGTCAATTGAGTTCACGACGGATATCGTAGGACCGCATTTCAAAACGGACATATTGATGAAGCAACGAGTCAAGAGTACCGCTAAAAGATCAGTACGTCGATTTTTGCACAAAGATCTTTGATTTCCGGTTCATATTGCAGATCAATATCCTTTGGTCTAGCTCGAAGTTGAATTTCGATAGCCCTCAACCGATCCATACAAATATTGACGCATCAGCAAGTGATACATGAAATAGCATGATGGGTTGCGGAAGATGCGACGTATCATCAGCTAATATAAAATATCAAATCAAACATTCCATAATCTGAAGAAATATAAGAAACCGATATTTATAATTATTCATAATAATGTTATATGTATACATAGTTTTTACAACTTAATTTCGACAAAAATAAAAAAAGACGTAATTTTTTTTACGACTTTGGAGATTCTTTACGACTTAATTTCATATATCACGACTTAATTTCGATTCTACAACACTTGTATAAACGAAATTAAGTCGTAAAAATTTTTGTCTTGAAAACCGCATAAATACATTGGAAAATTGTACCATTCCAAAAATTAAGTCGTAAAAATTTTTCATTACTTGAATGTTCGTTTCGTTTTTTCAAGAAATTAAGTCGTAAAATTTTTGACCTTATGTTCTGTATTATTATTCAAACATATATTTCTCAAATTTTCATAACAAATCATCCAATGCATACCGGTTAATCCTGATAACCAACTAACAACAATATCCACTGCCAAAATTATTATTGTTTTTACACAATTTGATGCAATTGTTTTTTAAGTTCTAAATATGGCAAGAGTTAGACGGGTAACCTATTAGCTCTTGTCATATTTAGAACTTTGCTTTTGTATTATGTTTTGTAATTATATTTGTATTTATAAATATAGCTACAAAAGTAATTATATTTGTAAGTATTTCTATACATATATTTATAAAAACATATCTACCTCTAATTTGCAGGACATACAATCCGGCAATTCCAACAATTTGTTAACTCATGCCCACGTGCTGATTTTGTGCCAGCATTACTTCGGCAAAGTTTTTGTTCAATCGTTCCATCGCCGTTTAACGCACCAACGGGACAATTATCTATACATTGTCTGCATTCAGAAGGACAAAGTCCTGCAGTTTGCAGTGCTTTTGTCGTTAGAGTGAGATCAGTCAACACGGATACCAACGTAACCCTGCTGCCGAATTGTGGATGAAGGAACATACTGCTTTTGCCAATCACACCAAGTCCTGCCTGAACAGCGGCATGACGATGCGAAAAAATACCTCTGCCGTATTTTCTTTCTTCTTCCCAATGGAAATAGGGAGCATCCGTCGGGATTGGTACAGCCGCTCCTCCTTGCTGTTCAATAAAAAAAGCCATCTTATTTGCCAAAACATCCAGTTCTCTGACAATAACCTCGCTCTGGGCCGTGTACACACATTTATTGTCGGAAAACACGGTTCCTTTCGACATGGCAATACCTAAAACAATGATGCTTTTCGCCGTTGCCATGATGTCCGCAGGTCGAAACCCTGCCGGCGCATCAGTAAATGCAGCCGTATCCGCAAATCCGATGATATGGGCACCGTTTTGCAAAGCAAATTGTTTTAATTTCTCTTCCATTCGCTTTCCCTCCGATTTCATTTTACAATTGACGCTTTAAACACTGGCTGCTGCAGGGACATGCTTGGTCCAGTCCTGATTCTTTCAGCAAGATCTGCGGTATTTCATCACGGCAAATTTCAGTAAAACCCTCTCGTATAAAATAATTTGTCGCCGTTTCCGTCAATAAGAACACTTCATTGATACCCCGTCTTTGCATTTCTAGCAGCATTCTCTGTAGCAATGCTTTGCCAATGCCGCTATTTCTCTGACTGTCATTAACAACGAAAGAACGAAGAAGCGCTTTCTTGCCATCATAATGAGCCCCTAAAGCACCAAGAATACAATCCTGCTTATCCGCAACAAAAAAATTTTGCCAATACTGCACAACTCCCACTACAGGTAAGTCATTCGCCTGTAAAAGACTTTTAATTTGTTCGATATCACCGGGTTGCGCATGACGGATGGTATATAATTCACTATGATTGTTCTGATTCATTATCTTGCACCCCCATCAGGTAATCATATTAAACAAATAACCGGTAAAAATGATCGCAAACGTCAATATTCCGGCAAAAATAGCAATTAATTTTACTTTGAGTACTTTCCGCAAGATGATCATTTCTGGAAAACTGATTGCCGATACCGCCATCATAAACGCCAGAGCTGTCCCCAATGGAAGTCCTTTTTCGATTAATGAATATACGACCGGTACCATTCCACCTGCACTATTGTAGAGTGGAACGCCAATTCCCACTACCATAGGAACCGCAAGGAAATTATCTTTTCCAGCATACCGGGTTAAAAAATCTTCTGGGACAAAACCATGAATAAAACCGCCAATAGCGATCGCCAGTACAATATACGGAGTAATGTATCTTAACAATTCGATAGTGAATTGAACCGCATTGTGGCAACGTTGCGAAAAAGTAGGATTTGATATAGCGCATTCTGCTTGTGGTATTGCGCCATATTCTTCTAACAAATGTTCCAGATTAAGTTTCCCCAGAATAATTCCGGCCAATATAGCGATCACGACGCCGCTAACCATGTAAATCAGGGCAATCTTCCAACCGAATAAACCCAACAGTAAAATCAGAGCTACTTCGTTGACCATGGGTGATGCGATTAAGAATGAAAACGTAACACCGAGCGGAACTCCTGCTTCAATAAACCCAATAAACAGCGGTACCGCAGAACAAGAACAAAATGGAGTAATAATCCCGATCAATGCCGCTAATATATTTCCCAAAAAAGAATGTCGACGACTTAAAAATACCCGGGTTTTCTCTGGTGGAAAATAGGATCGTATCACAGAAATAATAAAAATTGCAACTGTGAGCAAGACAAGGATATTGGGTGTATCCGCCACAAAAAAATGAAGCGCCGCTCCAAAACGATCGACAGAAGAAAAGCCAAGCCAACCATACACCAGCAAGTCTGATAAATATTCAAACATTTACTTTCGCTCCTTGCACCAACATTCTGTTTTTTGTATAGCATCTGACAGAATCTGAATACTCTCTATCACTTGCTCCCGCTTATTGTCCGGTATAGAGTCTAAAATCTTGGTAAAGTATGCTTCCATTCGCTTTTCTATGCTTTGGAATAGTTCATATCCTTCGGTTGTAAGCGTCAATGTCACATAGCGCCGATCTTTTTGTCCAGGTTCACGCAACATAATCCCGTTTTTTACCAGTTGATCGACAGTTTTGCTGACCGTGCTTTTGTCAAGATTTAATAATTCTGCCAGTTCATTAAGCGATAGCGTTCCTTTCCTGCCAACCTCTACCAATGCATGGCATTGTGCATAAGTTACGCCGCAGCATACCGCCTCATCCCGCTCAAAAATGCCAAGTTTGCGCAGCAGCATGCGCGTGCCTTCTCTAAGTCGTTGACTAGATTGAATAAGACTCATGGTTATCTCCCTCCTGACAAAATAATATCATAAATTAGTTTCTTGTTGCAACTGTTTTGTAAGGAAATTATTTTTTTGATTATATAGTTGCATTAAGAAACTGTTTAGTGTTACATTAATGGTGTCCGCAGTATAAATCATATCTCTTGCAACGAGATTCAAGAAGGAACATCATGGAAAATGACATTCGTGAACAAGTAAAGAAAAAATATGCTATGGCAATCAAAACAAAGTCTGGTTGCTGCAGTTCTTCCGCCTGCTGTGGCGGCAGCCGAACGGAAAGAATTCAACGGTTCGCTGGTCAGCGCGTTCATACGGGCAAAAAAACCGACTTCTGATGAATAAACTGTACGGAAATCAGCAAGGCAATCTTTTATTATTTATTGCAATTACAGAGTAAGCATCAAAGGTTCCAAAATATATACCAATGATAAAAATATTTTGCAGGGAGTGATCAAACGTGCATTTTGAGGGCAAAGACGAATTTCTTGAAGAACGGATGGAAAAATATGATCGATGGATCAAAGAAGGGAAAGTCCCTACTTCCTCAAAAGTAGTACCGGTCGTAGAATCGCTGTCAGGGCTCCAATGGGTATTGCCAACCCAGCAAGCAGTGGAAGTTATTCGCAATATGCGGTCTTTTGCTCTGGCAAATTGCGGATGCCGGGAGCGTTATCAACGTTGCGACAATCCTATGGAAGTGTGCATTTTTACCAATGACATTGCGGATCAGTATGTGAAAGATGGAAAGGGCCGCTATATCACCCTCGACGAAGCCAAGGATGTACTGAAGAAAGCGCATGAACACGGTTTAGTACATCTGACTTTCTACAATCCCGATCAATTTGTTTACGCTCTCTGCAGTTGCTGTGAATGCTGCTGTCACGATTTGCAATTCATGAAGAAATATCAACGTCCTGATCTTATTGCTCACGCCGATTACGTTGCAGAGGTCGATCTGAACGCCTGTGTTCAATGTGGTGTTTGTATTGACCGCTGTGTGTTCGATGCTCAGAAAAAAGAAGACGATACGGTCGTCTTCCATCAAGATAGATGCTACGGCTGTGGTTTATGCGTCACTACCTGTCCAACAAATGCAATAAAAATGGTACTTCGCCAAAAATAGGCCGAAACATATTCGTTAATTGACTATATTTTCTGATAATAGTACAATTAAGCTAGCAAATATTCCCTATGTTTCAAATTCGAAAAGGGGGGCGTAATGATGAGCCAAAAAATATTGGTGGCACTGGATAATTCCGATTATGCCGACAAGGTTATGCTCAAGGCGTTGGAGATAGCCAAAGCATACAAAGCTTCGCTCATTGGCGTATCCGTAATCGAAGATGCTTACATCAAAGGGTGTAATGAGTGCGAACCATGGGTAATTGCAACAAAAGACTATTGGACCAATTCTTACCAGGCCATACTTGATAAGTGTATTAATATGGTAAACGAAGGAAAAGGATGTACGGAAGAAAGTTGTATTGTTTTTGAACACAAAACGCTGACCGGAAGTCCTGCCGAGGAAATTATCAAATATGCAGAGCAACAGGACGTTGATCTTATTGTATTGGGACATCTCGGCAAATCTGCCGCTTCTGGTTTTGCCATTGGAAGCGTCGCACAGAAAGTGGCTGCTTATAGCAAATGTTCTGTGTTTATTGTGAAATAAAATAGGTACATAGACTGTCTAATGATTGCTTGATTCAGCCATTTTCAAGCAGTCTATCTGAGTTCATTGAACAAACGAATATACATATAAAAGCGGCATAGATTTCGTAAAAATCGAAATCTGTGCCGCTTTTATATGTCCGAATATCACTTTTTAAGGATCTATTGCTTGACCCTGTTTCTCTTTTATCCGAATGCAATCAACTAATCACGTCTATTTTTTGCTGCAAAAAACCGCTTCAAATTATCCGGCACCGCCTGTTCCATTTTTTTCGGTTTTTCCTGTTTTGGTGCATACACACCGCGCAGAACGGCATCCAGCAGCATTGCTTTGGGCGGTGTTGTGTATTCTTTCCCTTGCCATATCCAAACCCTGCAATCAACATCTTTACCGGCAATCTCCCCACAACAGCCGCAAAGACTTTCCTTAAAATCTAACTGGATATCTTGTCCGTTAATACGGATCGTCGGCGAACTAACAAAACCTAATTCTTCCGCTTGTTGTTCGGTCTCAACTAAAATTTTCCGTACTTTAATTTCTCGTCCCGTACTCTTAAGAAGATTAGAAGCTTCCGCAACAGCTTCATCTAAACTGTTATCTGTCCCAATACAGCGGTCACAAGTTGTTAAGTCAACATACATTAACTCGATAAGGATTTTTTGTGTTTCGACTGCACTTTGTCCTGCACAACAGCACGACGATTGTCTTTCATTGTCATTATCAGCGCTTTGTCCTGCGCAACAGCTTTTTATTTGTTCTTTATCCATTATGTATTACCCCTTCGTATTATTTATCTTTTAAAAACTTCAATAGACTTTGGCTGCGGCCAATCTGCTCACTTAATGTTTTTTCGGCAGCGCCGACCACCTCGAGAACGGACGGATAGACAATACGATAAATTACTCTCTGTCCATCCTTGTAAGAATCAATAATCCCTTGTTTTTTCAATATACCCAAGTGCTGTGACAAATTGGATTGCTCAATGTCAACTTCTTCAATGATTTCACATACGCAGCGTTCCCCATGTTCTAACGTATGAAGAATTTTTATCCGGACAGGATGAGATAAGGTTTTAAAAAAATCCGCCGTCATTTTTACAACAATGTCTTCCGCCATACTATTCCCCCAAAACAATTTGATCTTATCTTTTCCCAATAACAACCAGCCATTTTAAGAAGAACAACTTTTCAATTTTAATTGTAACTTCTTTAAACATTTCTGACAAACTCGGCAAATAGAAAATATGAATACCATTGATCTCTGTGTATTCATATTTGTCGATAATCGGCGGTTTACCCAGTCTCACGGACGGGTGGCGGGGTGACTGCCCGCAAGCACCACCGCTTCAAACTCCACCTGGACGTTCTACAACGCTTAAAGTAATACTGCGCTCTAAGGATTTTGCCTTGATATAGTCTTCAGCATCCGACTCAATCTGAACATCCATTGCGTCATCTTCCTTTCTTCATTCAATATTGAAGAGCATCTTAAAAAATCTTCTTATCAACAAATTCTAATTTTCATATAAATATCACACCAACTCATTTTCACGGTTTGCCGGAATGAGTAAAACGGATGCAGCAGAATGGCGTGCGATATTGTGGCTCACGCTTCCTAGAAAGAATTCTTTCACAAATCCTCGTCCTTGACTACCCATCACGATCAACTGTGTATTTCGTTCGTGAACCGTGTTAAGAATTTCTACAGATGGCGAACCATATGAGAGGATCGTTTCCACCTCTGTTTTTCCCTGTTCTTGCTAAGTACATTTCAGTTCGTGTCCGTGATTATGCATAGCTGCTCCTCCTGTTTCCATACAGACCTAGCAATTACATCCACAGCCGCAGGATGAGCCTTTCGGAGTGGTTGCTTCTTTTCCTTTTTCATTCATAATCGCATCGAACTGTTTCGTTATCTCGACTGCCACTTTGTCCACCATAGCCTGATGCTCCGCCGTTAGATCCCTAGTAGATAACGCTGGACCTTCTGACACTTCATCACTAATGAGGTCTGAAACAAACACTACGCTATTCACCTTGCCGCTATACTTTTCCGTCGCTTGTTTCGCACAGGCCCGTTTGCAGCCGTCGACGGCAATCGTTGGATATTCCTTTGCAAATGCTCGTTCTTCTTGTCCTCCCGCTAAAAAAAGCGGCAGGCAAATCGTTACTGTATTGTCAGGCCGTATCGAGTCCATCATCTTCCGTGTAGCTAACCGGGATATGGTGCCGCCAGCACAATCTTCTCCGCTGCACGATACAACGCCGATTTTCAATTCTTCCGCCATGTTCTTATTTCCCCTCCTTTTGGATTTCCTCTACCCGATCGGCGATCTTTGCTGCGATTTCTTCCGTAATAGCCCAGCCTTCCGGCGTCAATTCCGTTGCAGTTCCCGGCTTTGCCCCTTTATGCAGCTTCATAATATCGAGCACTTTCACTTCTTCTTGGATATCTCCACCCATAGCCGCGACGCTTTTCGCCGAACACATAGCGGGACAGCCGTCAACCGTAATACAGGGTTGATGATCAAAGCCAGCCAACGCTTCCTCTTCACCCGTAACAATGTATGCAAGACAAAGAGTCTTTGCCTGTTCCGGGCAAAGATGTTTCACAGTATGAAGCACTGCTTCCCGTGCCATTAGACCGTATACCTTTCCCATGCCGCTGCAGGCCAATACGTTAACTTTTTTGTTTGTTGACATGGAACTCATCCACCTTTTTCTTTAAGATTTTCATGTATGCTTCCGTATTCAGTAGAAAATCTTTTTCTTCGTCAAAATTGCTCAATTCCAATTCAGCTACCCAGCCTTGTTCGTACGGGTTCTCATTGATTCGTTCCGGCGCGGTCAATAGTTCTGTGTTGACCGCCACAACTTTGCCGCTGACCGGACAAACCAGCTCAAATACTGCCTTGCCGGATTCCACATTTCCAGCTTCGTCGAATTGTTCCAGTTCTGCCCCTATTGGCGGCGGCGTAAAGAACATAATATCCGACAAACTTTGCTGCATAAAGTCCGTAATCCCGATTCGGGCCCGATTACCGATTACCTGCAGCCAGCAATCGTTTTCCGAAAAATAAAATCCTGCCGCAGGAACACGGAAAATAAACTTGTCTTTTTTATGAATAAGATATTCCGCCGGGGCGGGGAATTCCACCTTCTGTACAACTTGTACCGGAGCTGCAATTTCTTCTTTACTCAATTCATCTTCCAATGCAGTGCAAAGAGCAATTTCTTCGTCACCAAGTCGGAGCGTATCTGTCGGCAGCGTCACGCCACGTTTTTGCGCCTCCTCCGTCACCGTCATTTTGCGGAAAATTTTCAGTCCTTTTTCGCCGGCCAGTTTGCTGGCGCAGCGAGTTCCGCAGCCATCCAGGACCAATAACGGATTTTCTTTGGCGATTTTATCATATCGGGCATCCGCGACCCGGTAAAATACCGGGCAGATTATTTCGTTTTGCGTGCCTTCGCAAAGGAGCAGCGCAATTTCTTTCGTCATTTGTCCAGCGCATTTGTCCAACCCGTTGCAAGGCAATACGGCGTATTTGTCACTCATGACTGCTCATCGCCTCCCTCGTTTCTTTGATCTTCTTAGATACTTCCGCTTTACTGGGGAAAGATAGCGCATCAGGACCACACGTTTTGCTGCAAGCCCGACAAAATACCACACAATTAAGAGGATTAGCAACTACCAGCTTGATAGGATCATTTTCCTGCTTTTCAAACACATGGTGGGGGCAAAAGTCAAAACATTCCATGCAGTAGTCGCATTTTTCATAGTCGATCGTAGGTTTCCAATCGATGGTATCTCTGGGAACACCCATAAAGGTATCTTTATCTTCGCTCATTATTCTTCATCCCCCTCAAAGCCCAATTCTTTGAGCGCTTTCTTTACTTTTTCAAACGCCTGTTCATTCGTCATGTCTCGAATATCGAGCATAACGGCATCTTTTTCCACATCAAGTCCCGCATCCTTAAACGCCTGTTTAAACATTTTTTTCTGCATATTGGGTGCGCAGGCCCCAATGATTACTTTCCGGTTTGCTTTCAAAAAGTCCGCAAGAAAACGGTCGCCATCCTCTTCGCAGAGCTGCGGATGAATAAATCCGTATTCTATCGGAAGTTCAACCCGTACTTGGTTGATAAAATCCCAAATGTCCATTGCCCTAAATCCAGGACACTTTCCTGTGCATACACACATAATAAAGCCATAACGTTCTTTTTCCATACTAAATTCCTCCTCCAATTTAATCATCATGTCATTAGTTTTGTTCTCTTATCCTTTGTGGATTGATCGTCCGACTGCGTCGGCGCACGCTTCCATAACAGCTTCACTCAACGTAGGGTGAGGATGAATAAGATCCGCAACCTCATCGGCAGTATGGTTGAAAGCAATCGCCATTGTCAGCTCGGAAATCAGTTCCGTTGCCGAAGGTCCGAAGATTTGTGCGCCCAGAATAATCCGAGTCCGACTATCAGTAACGACCTTGACCAGCCCATCCCGTTCCCCCATGCATAAAGCTCGTCCGTTGGCACGGAACATAAACCGCCCAACCCTTACTTCATGGCTTTTTTCAACGGCTTCTTGCTCCGTCATGCCGACCGCAGCCAATTCCGGCTGAATATATACACAAGATGGAAGCGCGTTATAGGTCATGACCTTCGACAACCCCAGCATATTTTCTATTGCGATCCGCCCTTCTGTATATGCTTTGTGGGCCAGCATTTTGCCGCCAATTACATCACCGGCCGCATAAATTCCTGGAATGCTTGTCGATAAATGTTCATTAACGACTAACGCTCCTTTTGCATCCATTGCCGCTCCTAACGCAAGCAATCCGTCCGGCACTGACGGTTTGCGACCGGCAGCAAGCAACACATAGTCGGCCTCCACTTGTTCCTCATTTCCTTGACGTATAAAGTTCACAGTAGTTCCTGCATCGGCTGCAACAATCCCAGAGACCGTGCTAGACAATTGAAACGTAATTCTCTGGCGTTTCATACTTTTCAGTACTTCGGCAGCTATTTCGCGGTCTTCGTTAGGCAAAACCTGATCAGCCATTTCGATGACGGTAACCTTGCTTCCTAGCGCATTAAACATCTGGGCAAACTCGAGCCCAATCACCCCACCGCCAATGATGGCTAAGCGGTTTGGAACCGTTTCTAATTCTAAAATTTCATTACTCGTAAGTACCGTTGTAGATT
>Ga0316604_10002380_pt1 | contig 14471 bp, 10 predicted proteins | sample OWC_soil_day20_C_FD_207650 | JGI IMG/M metagenome (GOLD analysis project Ga0316604, IMG submission 207650) | Wetland soil microbial communities from Old Woman Creek delta, Ohio, United States - OWC_soil_day20_CT | ecosystem: Environmental > Terrestrial > Soil > Wetlands | place: USA: Ohio... | reverse complement strand
TTTACTAAATGGTCTAACCGATTATATTTGTATTGCCCCATTTGCCGGCGCGCCGGAACGTGAATGGCCGTATTATCAAGACTTCATTAAAATGGTTGATAGGCCGGTAGTCGTTATTGGTCCCCCTGATAAATCAGAATTGACGATTGGTAAGACCTCAGTTTTAGAAATGGTGGAAATTATAAAAAGAGCCAAGCTCTTTATTGGCCCGGATAGTGGTCCGATGCACATTGCCGGAGCGGTAGGAACACCCTGTATTGCTCTCTTTAGTAGAGACCTACCATCGCGGTGGGCACCGAAAGATAGCTGTGTTGTAACGTTAAACTTGCCTTGTGCTCCTTGTGATAACGAAGCCGCCCGTAATTGTAGATCCTGGCAATGTATGCGGGGAATTACCCCAGATCAGGTATTAGCGGCAACGGTTAAGAAACTAAGGGAGGCTAACGTATAAAAACAGATTGATTTAAGTTATTACATACTTGTAAAAGGCGGATAAAATGAAGACTTATCAATTATCAGTGGACAAAATAGGTTATTGGCTGGTTTTGCTATTTGCCTTAGCATCAAATATGTCGACTGCTGTTGCCAGTTGTGCAATCTTTGGAGCATTGCCATTCATTACTTATAAACATTTTAGAGGGATCGAATATACTCGTTTCCAAAAACATATTATGGTTGCGATGTTTATCTTATTTGTAGCATTTTTGAGTACTACTCCATTTTCATATAATACAGCGGAAAGTTTGAACCGACTTGTGGGAGATGTCACCCGATTTATACCATTTTTCATGGCCCTGTGCTTTATAAAGCACAGGAAGCAGGCGCTTTTAGCAGGGGTGCTGATGGGCATTTCGATACTTGTGGCGGATGCTGTTTCAGTATGGCAAAAGATGCAGGGGGCAGAGTATGCTACGGGATTTGATCATAATCATATATTTTTTGCAAATCAATTAATGCCGATGATCATAATGGGAATAAGTCTATATTTTTCCGAAAAGTCTGGAACTAAAACAAAGTGGTTTTTTGGGCTAATGGCATTGGCTTCAGTTGGAATTTTATTATTAAATGGCTCGCGTGGCGTATGGCTAGCTTTAGTAGCAGTTCTTTTACTATATGTTATATTGGAGCGCAAAAGACAGCCGAAAGTATTGCCGATGGTTGGAATAATGATTGTGTTATCATTGCTTTTATTGTATTTTGTGCCTGAGCTCAAATACAGAATGGTGACTATTTTTGATACACATTATGGTAATAATACCGAGCGGGTATTAATGATTAAAAGCGCGTGGAGAATATTTCTAGATTACCCTATTTTCGGCGTGGGGCTAGATCAATTTCACCATTTTTATTCGGATACAAGTTTATACTTGTCGCCTCTTGCAAAAGAGCCAGGGCATGCCAGCCCACACAACAACTTTATGACATACTTAGCGCAGACTGGGACAGTGGGTTTTTCTGCATTTTGTAGCCTGTTTTTTATTACTCTTAAAGAGTTGTATAAACGATATAAACAGCATTACCAGGAGTGGAGTTTGATTGGTTTTTTTGTTGTGATAGGATTTCTTTTAGGTGGATTAACTGACCACACCTTTATAATGATAAATGTGCTAAGGTTAGTTTGGTTTATTGTCGGGCTAGGGGTAGTTTGTTATCCGGATGAAGAGGTATAAACAACGATAAAAAGATGGCTCTAACATGGTATGTCTGCTATTACAGGATCAATTTGATCGTATAGTCCTTGCTGCTTTTTTTTGACTAATTATAATATAATAAGCAACGTATTTATGATAATGAAACCAGTATGCAAGGTGCGTGAAAACAAAAGGTAATATAGCAGGAATATCCATCCCTTATGTCGAATGGTGCTAAATAATGGAAAAATTAGCACCAATTTTTACATAAGGGATGGATATTTATGTCGAATGCCAAAGGTTATGTTCATGCTATTGATCAACCGATTACAAATTATCGGTCTGTTTTTAGTGGACTCCAGGCAAAATATTTGCTGTTACCCGCTTTTTTGGTAACGATGGATTATATTGCCATTATTGGAGCGGTGTGGGTAGCATCTTTATTTAGAATTATTATTGCACCATATTTTATTAATGAATTGCCTGCAAATTTTATGATTTCACAGGTGTTTGTGTATTTGTTTATTCCGTTTGTATTTTTTCTTTTTTTGCATTTTGACCGGCTTTATACGCGGCGGCTATTGTTTTGGCAGCAGCTTGAGAAGCTGTTTAAAGTAAGTATATATGCAATGCTGTCACTGGTAGTAGTGACCTATCTAACTGGTGAAGCAAAAGAAATTTCTCGAATTTTCATGGTAGTATTGTGGGTAAGTAGTTTTATTTTTTTAGTCGTTGATAAGTGGTTATCTAGGCAGATTTTGACACTCACCGGGTTATGGCAGATACCTGTTGTGTTGATTGGCGCGGGGAAAACGGCGGAACTTTTGGTTAACGCGTTTAAAAGAGATAGTGGCCTTGGATATAAAATTGTTGGTTTAGTAGAAGATAATGAGAAAGCGCTTGGCCTTGCAACCTATCCGGTTATTGGTACGTTTGCTGAGGCAGAAATGGCTGTCAAGCGTATGGGGGTTAAGAATGTTTTGATTGCAGCTCCTGGATTGGTACGGGAAGAACTACACAATATGGTTTATCGATTGCAGCCTCATGTTGATAATATTACGTTTGTACCGGATTTGTTTGGTGTGCCGGTGAGAGATATGGAACTGGACACTCTGTTCAATGAAAAGGCGGTACTACTTCGCGTTCGTAACAACTTGGCTCAATGCTATAATCGTATTTTTAAGCGGACTTTTGATATGGTTTGTAGTACTATTGGACTGGTAGTTTTGTCGCCAATACTGTTAATTGTCGCTTTATTAATTTTTATTGATAATCCTGGGCAAGTAATTTTTGCCCATAACCGGATCGGTAAAGGTGGCAACGTGTTTCCTTGCTATAAATTTCGCTCAATGGTGATAAATGCGCAAGCGAAATTAGAGGAATATTTGCAGAATAATCCAGCAGCGAGAGAAGAATGGGAGCGGGATTTTAAACTAAAGGATGACCCCAGGATTACTAAAATCGGCGCCTTTTTACGTAAGACAAGCCTCGATGAACTGCCGCAGCTTTTTAATGTCGTAAAAGGAGAAATGAGTCTTGTCGGTCCGCGCCCCATTGTCGCGGCTGAGGTCGAACGATATAGCGAATATATAGGGGATTATTACTTGGTTAGACCGGGTATTACCGGCATGTGGCAAGTCAGTGGTCGAAGCGAGCTTGATTATCAGGAACGGGTTCAACTCGATTCCTGGTACGTGCGCAACTGGTCGCTGTGGATAGATATTACATTGCTTGTTAAGACAGTGGGGGTAGTGCTGAAGAGAAAGGGAGCTTATTAGAAATAGTGAAATAACTAAAGTATGTGGTAGAAATAGATTGCTGAACGATATTTTGCAAGTATGAGATATATTCTTACAATGTTTTTCAGAATGTCAAATCAGCATCATGCGGAAATCTAAAAATATATTGGAAATATTGTGTTTGATATTGTGACAAAGTTACATTATATATATTAGAAAGTTGTTTTTATTGAATGAGGGTTAACTTGTATAAAAATATTATAAATAATAAATTATGGAATAAACTGCATAATTACAATCAAGTTATAAAAAATACTGGATGGCTGTTTTTAATACAAGTAGCCAATTATATTTTTCCTATCGTAACACTTCCATATATGATGAGAGTTCTTGGAACTGAAAATTACGGCATGATTGTCTTTGCACAAGCAATCATGCAGTATGTTAATGTAATTAGTGATTATGGTTTTAATCTGACTGCAACGAGGGAAATTGCGATTTATCGTAGGAAGCGAAAACTGGTTAAAGAATTATTTAATGATGTTCTAATTTGCAAACTTTATATAATGACGTTATGCTTTATCATTCTTGTTATTGTTGAAATGTGCATTCCTTTAACAAATTCGGACAGAATCTTTTATTTAGTCTCATTTTTATTGGTTGTAGGTAATGTCATATTTCCTATTTGGTTTTTTCAGGGGATAGAACAAATGAAATATATTACATTTATCAATTTAGTTGCTAGAATGATATCAATGTGCCTATTATTCGTATTGGTTAAAAATTCTTCCGATTATCTTATAGCAATTGCAATACAAGGAATAGGCGGGGTAATTTCAGGAGTACTTGCCCTAATACTAATTTATAATAAGTTTGGAATATATGTATATCGCTGGCCTAAATGGGAAAGGATTATATATTTACTCAAAGACGGAAAGGAAGTTTTTATTTCCAATGCGTGTGGGAATATCTATGGACAAGGGGCTACTTTACTAACGGGAATTATTGCTGGAAATACTGCTGCTGCTTATTATTCTTTGGGACAAAAAATATCTGCAATGGTAGTTAGTGTCGTTCAGCCGATTGCTCAGGCAGTATATCCGTATTTATGTCAATTATTTTTGCAGAAAGAGCAGCAATTTTATTCTATGCGAAAACAGATTCTTACAGGCGGTATAATTTTAGGCAGTATTTTAGCGATATGTTTGTTTTTCCTAGCAAAGTATGTTTCTTATGTTATCACTGGAAAGATGGATGAAGAATTAATATGGGTAATTAAACTATTTTCAATTGTAACTATGGGGACGATTCTAAATGTTCTTTTGCATCCAATGATATTAGCAATGAAAAAGTATGCTTCAATACAAAAGATTTATGTAAGTATTGCAGTATTATTTATATTTGTTTCCTTACCTTTGGTGCACTTTTATGGAAGTTATGGAATGTCCGTTGCTTTAATCATGGTTGAGTTTTATATCTTTGTAAGATATATGCTATTGATTTTCTAGTGAATTGGCAAGAGGTGAAAATTATGAAACGGTTTTTGACAGTGTTTTTTATGCGTGGAGTGAATCGTGCCCATTTGTATAAAGATGTTGGTATGATTCCTTATATTATGGCAAAAGATTATGGTTGGGAAAGCGGTCTGGCATATATAAAAGGCAACGAAGATATAATTGATGATGTTTATGAGAAAAATGTAAAGCTACATTCGATTGATTTTTCTAAAAATAAATTTGTACAATGGATAAATATATTGAATTTTATAAAGGGAAATGCTAAAAACTATGATACAATTAACTTTTATCATGGCGGCCGAAAAATATATTTAATGGCTTTTCTTTTCAAATTGTTGAATTTTAGATGTAAAATATATCTTAAATTAGATTTAAATCAAGATAATTTTGAAAAATGCACAACAAAATCATCTTCGATAATACAAATAAGTAAGCAAATAATTCAGAATTATTTTTTAAAATATTTAATTGACATATATTCTGTTGAAACAAAAAAGTTTTTTAAAAAAATGAAAGATTTACCCAAATATAAGGATAAATTAATTTATATACCAAATGGAATGCTAGTTGACGAGGAAAATGTGGTTAATATTGAAAAAGAAAATATTATATTGACAGTTGGTAGAATAGGAGCTTATGAGAAAAATCACGAATTATTGCTTGATTCTATTGCCAAAATTAATAGGGATAATATAAATAAGTGGAAGGTATATTTTGTTGGACCTATTGTTGAAAAAAAATTTCTAGAATATGTTGAGCAAGTTTATAATAAAAAACCATATTTAAGAGATATTATTATTTTTACAGGAAATATTTCTGATAAAAAAGAACTATATAAAATTTATGCGCAGGCAAAAATTTTTTGTTTAACTTCCCGTTGGGAAAGTTTTGGTATAGCCTTGCTTGAAGCCTTATTTTTTAAAAATTATATAATAACAACTGATTATCCAGCTGCGTATGATTTAACTGCAGGAGAAACTTTTGGAACGATTATTCCGAGCGAAGATGTAAAAGCATTTACAGATAGTTTGGAAGAAGTAATGAATGGAAATGTTAATATTGAAGTATCCGGTACAAAAGCACAAGAATATGTAATAGAATATTTTGACTGGAAAAAAATTGTTCGAAAGTTAGATCAGTATTTAGTATGAAATTTAGGTATTTACTAAATAAAAAACAACCGAACTTTGTAGTATATCTTTATCTCAGTATAATTTTAACCACGTGGCGGAAAATACATAGTGATGAAATGAGGCTAATATGATAAGTAGATTAACATATATTATTATTTTGAATTGGAATGGTTGGCAAGATACGATTGAATGTTTAGAAAGTGTCTTTTGTAATAATTATGATAATTATCGCGTGATTGTATGTGATAACGCCTCAGAAAATGATTCATTAGAGAAGATTAAGCATTGGGCCGATGGTACGATTCAGGTTAATAATTATGGTGATCAACGAATAGGAGAAGTATATACTAGTACTCCTATAAAAAAACCAATAAAATATATAGAATATGATAGAGCACAGGCGGAAAAAAACGGTAGGGGGGAAGCAGACCCCCCATTAATTTTAATCCAGACTGGGGATAACTTAGGTTTTGCAGGTGGAAATAATGTAGGATTGCGTTATGCTATTTCCAAGGATGATTGTGTTTATGTATGGCTATTAAATAATGACACGGTAATTAAAGAAGATGCGTTAACTAGTTTAATTGATAAAGCTACTGCAGATCAATCTATCGGCATTATTGGTTCAAAGTTGTTATATTATTATGATCCTACACGTATTCAAACTCTTGGGGGCGCAAATGGAATTAACTGGCGTAAGCTAGGTGAATATGTTTGTGGCGGGTGCCTGGACGATGGACAATATTTAACTGATCAAGAATTAGATGGGTACGTTTGCGGAGCGAGTATGTTTATTAACAAAAAAGTAATAGATGATATTGGATTGTTTGACACTAATTTTTTTATGTGGGCAGAGGAAACCGATTTTTGTCTTCGTGCTAAGAAAAAAGAGTGGAAAATGTGGTTTTGTTCGAATAGTGTTGTATGGCATAAGGAAGGTGGAAGTTCAGGAGTATCACAAGAAAAGATAAGGCTTTGGAGAAAAAGTAAACGAGTTAGCTTACAGCGCTTTGTTATATCGGGGTATTATGATATAAGAAATAAGATTTATTTTTCTCGTAAACACTTTTCGATTTCCTTATTTTTTATATTAGTATATGTATTTTTCCAGTGTTGCAAAAAGATTGTTGGTATAATACTTTTTGATAATAACAAATTCATTCGGATATATTTATTGTTAATAGGGATGTATCATGGAGCGATAAGTAAAATGGGAAGAACTATCAATCCTGTTGAATATAAGTTATAAATGGAGGCTATAATGAAATCGGTATTAGTTTTTATGCCAGACGTTCCATATCCCCTTTCGTATGGCGGTAGAATAGAGTATTACAACAAACTCCGTGTATTAAAGCGACTGTATGAAAAAGTATATTTGGTTTTTACATACAATTCGGCAGAAGAAGTTGAAATTTTTCAGGAAGAAGCGAATAAGCTTTGTGATGATTATATTTGTTGGCCAAGAAATAAATCATTTAGTAGGGCTTTTCATTTTAAACCGTATTATGCAATTTCATGTTTGCCCAATAGTAGAGAAAAAAATAGATTAGAGTTATTTGTTTTGAAGTATATTACAGAAATTTCCTTAATTGTTTGTGATCAACCACATATGTATGAGGTAGTTAAAGTAGTTAAAGATATAATAAAAATAAATAAAATGGATATACCTGTAGTCTATCGAAAACACAATAATGAAGCTAGGTTTATGTTTGATCAATTTATAAGCTCGAAAAAAATATCTTTACGACCATATTTTTTTGCTGCAGAAGCATTTCGAATGTGGTGGTATGAACAGTATATACATAAAAATAGTAACTGTATACTTTGTGTGTCACAGAAAGAAAATCAAAAAATGTTAAATCAAGGATTAGTTTCATATTGGATTCCGATAGCTTATCGGGTATATAATGAAGCATATCTAGATTTAAGTACTATCGAAGAAAAAAAAGTATATAAATATTTGCAAGAAAAATGTTCAAATAATAAAGTAATTTATTTTTGTAGTTCTTTTCATGGCGGATTTAATGTGAACTTAGTCCATTGGTTTGTTGAAAGCGTGTTACCAATAATTAGACGGGAAATACCTAATACGATATTTTTATTTGGTGGCGGGAAGGCAAAAGAGTACTTTCAATACAGAAGAGAAGAAAATATATTAGTTTTTTCGGATGTAAAGAGTATAAAACCATATATTAAAATAGCTGATATGAGCCTGGTATTAACCAAAAGTCGAGCTGGCGTTAAATTGAAACTTATTGAAAGTCTTTTTTATAAAAAAAAGGTTGTATCTACTGTAGAAGGCGTTATGGGTAGCGGTTTAGATGAGATTTTACCAAATACGAATGATTCGCAGAAGTTTGCACAATATTGTATTGATGTATTAGTAAATAATGTTAATTATGAAGAGATATGGATGACATATCAAAATATTTATTCATCTAAATCTATTGAAGAAAAGTATGCCAGTGTGTTGAATAACTTGTGATAATATATGTTGTGATAAGGGCTGTGACAATTGATGAAAGTTTTAATTATTAAGATTGGTGCGGTAGGTGATGTTATAATGGCATTACCGATGATTGACGTTATAAAAAAAAATAATCACGATGTTCATATAACTTGGTTATGTGGTAAAAGTGTAGAACCTTTGCTGAAGTATATATGGTCAATTGATACTATTATTAGTATTAATGATAGAAACTTGCTTACTGGGAGCATTTTTCAAAAATCACAGGCATTATTTTCAGTGTGGAAAAAGTTGATTGGGAATCGATATGATTTAATTTTAACGTGTCATACCGATTGGCGTTATCGGTTGTTGGGCATTCCTGTAAGGTCCAATGAACACAAATTTTTTTCGAAAAATAATGGTAGATACCGATTTATACCTGGACGTCACCATAGTGATGAATATGTAAGACTGGCAACCGGGATTGATGATTGTAATGCGAAAGAAGGTAGGTTGCCAGTTTTAGAAGTATTATTATCGGATCATCTTAAAGCTTGTTTAGAACAGCAAAAGAGCAGATCAGGTAAACTTGTGGCTCTTGCACCAGGCGGAGCGAAAAATATCATGAGAGATGATGATGTTCGGCGGTGGCCAATCGAATATTATGTAGATTTAGCCAAAAAATTAGTTGCTGCTGAGTATAGTGTTGTTGTAACTGGCGCTGTGTCTGATATCTGGGTTAGACAACATTTTGATGGTTTACCGGTAATTGATATGGTTGGGCAGACTTCATTAATTGAACTGGTGGCTTTATATGCGAAGTGTGATCTTGTTATTACTCATGATAGTGGGCCACTTCATATGGCAGGACTTTCAGACTGTAAAATATTAGGCCTTTTTGGACCTACTTTACCGAGGGAAAAAATTCCTCAGTCATCTAATGTTTTTTTTATTTGGGGGGGGCAACAAATGCCATGCTGTCCTTGTTATGATGGAAAAGATTATGCGGTGTGTACAGACAATAAATGTCTTTGTGAAGTTACAGTAGATAGAGTATATAATGAAGTTTTAATGCTTTTGAATTTATAACATATCATATTGAGTTACAAAATGTTTCTAAATGAGAGGCGGGACTTTTTTTGCAAGAACGTGGTAATCGTTTATTAAAAATATTAGATTATTATGCAGGTGTTCCGCTAACGTTTTTGTTGGGACATGTTGTGCCGAAAACAGAAAAGATACCGGATCTTAGCAGTAAACTGGCACCGCGTTTTACGTTAATAAAAACTGCGGCAATTGGTGATACGGTACTGCTTTCTGCAATTGTTCGTGAGATACGGGTAAAATACCCGTGTGCTGTTATTACGCTCATTTGCACTAAAAGCAATGAAGCGGCGGCGGCCTTATTGGATGGTATTGATGCCGTTCGGCTATTTGATTTGCGTTCGCCGGTCAGTGCTCTTTTGGCGTTTAGAAGTCTTCTGGTGCAGGATATAGTTTGGGATTTTGGCTCGTGGGCGAGAATTAATTGCATGATTACATTTTTTATTAAGGCCCGCTATAAAGTTGGTTTTGAGCGAAAGGGCCAGTATCGGCATTATATATATGATAAGGCGGTATCACATCGAGACGACGTGCATGAAATAGATAATTATCGGAGTTTATTGCAAGCTTCCGGTATAGAAATTAGTGGATTTAATCCACTAATTAGTACTACTGGCAGAGAGGTGGAAGAGAATGATCAACCGATGGTTATTTTTCATCCTTTCCCGGGGGGCAGTGGTAAAAAGTTGAAGGAATGGCCGTTGGAATGTTGGCTTAGATTGGGGGAAAATTTAGCGGCTGAAGGTTTTGTAATATGTATTAGCGGTGGGAAAGAAGATCGCGAGCGAGCGGAATGGTTAGCTAAGAAAATTGAGCAAGCTGGGGGTAAGACGATTATCCTGGCTGGATGTTATTCGCTAGTCAAAATGTGTGATATCTTAAAACAAGCTAAGATTTTGGTCAGCGTTAATACGGGGATTATGCACTTAGGAGCAGCGGTAGGGGTGCCGATTGTTGCTTTGAACGGGCCAACATCACCCTTACGCTGGGGGCCGTTAGGTGAAAAGGTTATTAGTCTTGTTCCGACCAGTACATGTGCTCCCTGCCTTAGCCTGGGGTTTGAGTATGGCTGTGCTACTGGTGGATGTATGAATACGATTACCGTGGAAGTTGTAAAAGCAGCAGTAGATAGATTGTTGTTGGATAGTGTCAATACAAGTTTGAAAAAACCAATCTGCCCTCCGTAAAGAATTAAGAGGCCTTTGCTATTTCCAGTTGAAAGCTGTAATGACTTTAGGATTAATATAGGAATGACCGCTAGACCTGTCTTCACTGTACTCAATGAAATAACTGGTCATACATCGGCTCTATGGCCAGGATATTTCTCTTGCCTTCTAAATTAATGCCGGTTACCCAAAGGTCTTCGTTAATTTTCGATTTTTCTGGTGGATACGCCATGAATATAAGCTTCTTGGATTACGTTGAACAGTGCCGCTTTTGAGCGCTTCTTGGATTCTACGAAGAAATGGCCATAGCCACCGTTTCTTAATTTTCGGCACCATTAAGTACATCGTCCTAAGCCGTATGTTAAAACGTCGAATCCGATAGTCGAAACGATATCCTGGGCAATTGGCTACGCGTTCTGATTTTTCTGCACAGGGCTTAACGTTTACTGCTGATTCCATAAGTTTTTCGCAGAGCCATTTAAGCATCGAGAGCGTGGGCGCTTCGTCTGTCGATAGAGTACAATTAAGTTCGCAAAAGTAAAAAAAGGAAAAGCCATCGAAAGCTCCAAAAAGGTAAGTGTCAAGCAAACCAAAAGGAGTGTATAATCGATGGCTTACCAAAATTCTACCGTTCCTTTCGAGAAAATGCTAATGAAATTTGTGTTGGACGATGATCCCATGCAGGCCATGCTCAAGTGGCTTTGTGAAAAGCTGATGGAAGCCGAAGTGGAAAGTAAGCTTTGCGCCGAGAAATCTGAGCGTAGTAGCGAACGACAAGGATATCGGTCTGGCTATCGGGTCCGCCGGTTCGACACACGTATGGGAACGATGTATCTAATGGTGCCGAAGATCAGAAACGGTGGCTATATTCCTTTTTTCGTAGAAGCTAAAAAGCGATCGGAAGCCGCCTTGATGAATGTTATCCAAGAAGCCTACGTGAATGGCGTTTCCACACGAAAGATTGATAAGCTAACCAAAACACTAGGCATCGAATCTATCTCGCGAAGCCAGGTCTCAGCGATTACCAAGGATTTGAACGAACAAGTGGAAGCCTTTCGGAACCGTGAGCTTGAATCCACCTACCCTGTTCTTTGGGTAGACGCCTTATATGAGCGGATCCGCGACAACCATAGGGTTAAAAACATGGCCGTATTAGTCGTCACAGGTATTAATGTAGAAGGCAAACGTGACATTCTAGCGGTGGAACCGATGTATGAAGAATCAGCTGCCACATATACCAAGCTATTCGACGATTTAAAAGCAAGAGGACTTGAAAAGGTCTGGCTAGTTGTATCAGACGCTCATAAATGTTTGGTCAAGGCCGCTAGAGAGGCCTTTGTCGGCTGTTCCTGGCAACGCTGTAAGGTCCATTTTATGCGCAACATATTAGCTCATATTTCCGGCAGAGACAAGAACGCTTTTGCGGAAAAACTCAAACAAATATGGCTCCAGCCGGATTATGACAGTGCTAAGAAATATGCCAATGATTTAATGAATGACTATGAAGCTAAATATCCTCAGGCCATTTCTACACTAGACGAAGGCTTGGAGGAGTCACTTCAATTCTTTAGTTTCCGAGAAATTGATGCCCGCAAAATCTCGTCAACCAATCTGTTAGAACGGTTAAACAGGGAAATACGCCGTCGCACTAATGTGGTCGGCATTTTCCCAAGCATGGAATCCTATGTTCGGCTCGTGACCAGCTACCTCATTGAGTACAGTGAGGACTGGTCCTGTGGACGTTCCTATATTAATCCAAAAATTATTACTGAGATTCAACTGCAATTAGCAAAGACTGCTTAACCTTTTCGGAGGTTCGATGGTTTTTGCGAACTTCTCTTGACACTATCTGCAGTACACATTACTCTAGCTTTTCTTCGTTCCGGACTGATCTTTCTTTTTACCATAAAAGTAAACCTCCAAGTTTGTGTTTCTATTTTACACAAACTTGGAGGTTTACACGGAATCGGGGCTAAACTCATTTGTGATTTTAGCTAATATGCACTACTTAAAGGGAGCTGAAATTTGAGAAAGGCTTAGTTCATACCATCGTAAACAAGGCTTCTTTAAAGGGTATACAGAACGACATATTTAATTAGTTGTTAATCCATATTGCAATTCTTCTTCATGAAGTTGCCTCAAATGTTCATCTACGTTATCCTTATTTACTAAAATACCAAAGTCTTCTGGAAGATCTTTTATATTTTCATTAAATAATCTTTTAATTATCAGGTCTCCTACTATCGGGCGATAATGCGCCGTTTCATAGTAATTATAATTATTCATTGTAATACTATTAAGGCCACTAAAGTCATAATAATCGACAATATTAGATAACCCTTTTTTAAATCTATCAAACTCTTTTAAATTATTACTTATATAGGCAGTTTTATGAAGAGGATTAATAAAAACAATTAACTCAATATCATGCGTATCACATATTTTCTTGATCTCATTTATTTCTTCTAATGTTTTTGCTATTCTACTTGTTTTTGGAGCATCATACGTTTGAAATTTAATATTATTTATATGTTCTTCTACATTGCTTTCGATTAACTTATCGGCCTTTTCATGCAAAGGCCTACCCGTTCCATAGATATCATAATAACTGCAATTAGTGTTTACTCCATTTTTTGTGAAATAATTGGTTTTTACCATCCCTAGATCTGGTAATTTAAATATATATTTAAGGAAATATAATCTATTAGATGAATAAGGCATTCTCAATAAATTATTGAAATGTTCTTCTGGTGATATCGTAAATGACATATCGTCTATACCTAAAATTACTTGTTTTATTTCTACTCCATTATTTAATAATATTTTAATATCATTTAACCACTCCAAAGGTAAACCCGCAGAATACGTCATATTATAATATCGATATCCATTATCTATTTTTGTTAAATCAATATTACCTATTCTGGATTGGCCAAACATAAACGCATTATATTTACGATTATTTCCTTTTTTTAATAGATATTGCATTTTTACAATATGCTGATTTGGTTCTATCCTTTCAAAAGAAAAATCTTCTCGAAATATTCCATATATATCTACATAATAATTAAATGATGCAATAACAAATATTACTATGGCTGCGCATAAAAAAATTCTTTGTATATAAAATTTATACAAAATAAGAGTTACCTCCAGTAAAGTTAATTAAAATTGAAAATATAGAAACTCAGAAGCATTATTTAGGCTTAATATCCCTAAAGCTAACATACACCCTATTACTAAAACCCATTTCCAATTTGGTTCAATTTTTTTAATTAATTCATTTGAATTGGGAACCAAATAAACAACTAGGCTACATACTATACATAACTTTAATAAATATCTATAATCCCCCGCCCAATTTTTAATAGCTAAAATATCATTTAAGCTAAACATAGTCTTTAAAATTATCATGGCTTCTGTGACATTATCTGCCCTGAAAAAAACCCATGCCATAAAAACCCAAAGCATTGTCAAACAGCGTGCTAATGACGTCTTCATCTTTAGCTTGCGTTTTTTCCAAATATGATTCACAACCATTCCAAATCCGTGCATAGCACCAAAGATAACAAAAGTCCAATTAGCTCCGTGCCACAATCCAGCTATTAGCATCGCCATAAATGTGGCAAACATTGCTTTGTTGAAAGTAATAGTCGAAAAAGACTTTAATATCGGAGTATATAAATAAGTAGTAATTACGTTTGTTAACGATATGTGCCAACGTTTCCAAAA
>Ga0316604_10002378_pt1 | contig 14477 bp, 10 predicted proteins | sample OWC_soil_day20_C_FD_207650 | JGI IMG/M metagenome (GOLD analysis project Ga0316604, IMG submission 207650) | Wetland soil microbial communities from Old Woman Creek delta, Ohio, United States - OWC_soil_day20_CT | ecosystem: Environmental > Terrestrial > Soil > Wetlands | place: USA: Ohio... | reverse complement strand
CTGATTCAAAAATCAGATGTATTAAATGCGCAGGTACAGGTGGCAACAATAACAAGTAATCTTACCAAAGCAAACAGTAATATCCGTAACGCATCTGACCATCTCAGTTTATTGATGGGTGAAAAAACCGGCACCATATACAAAATCACGGATGGCATTACAACGGCTCCGCAAATGCCTGATGCCGTGCGGGATGTTACTTTTTCAAGAGCAGATTTTATGGCTATGCAAAAAGCGGTAGAAGCATCTGACCTGGTGATCAGGTCAACACAAATGAAATACCTGCCCAGATTGAATGCATTTGGAAACTTTCAATACAATGATAATAGTATGGTGGGTTTTGGTGCGAATGCCTATCTCGTTGGTGTGCAATTGTCATGGAATATTTTTAATGGTAACCGTACTAAGAACACGATCACTACCCAAAAGCTGGAACGTGATAAGTTAGTTACACAATTAGAAGATAAAAAGAATCAAAGCCAGTTGGAATTGGATAAAGCTTATCGTGACCTGGCTGATGCCCGGTCAGAAACCGGAAGGGGGGAAGTATCCGTTGAGCAGGCTGCGGAAGCGTTACGCATTATACAGAACCGGTATGAGCAGGGGCTGGTGAACACGACAGACGTATTGTTGGCTCAAATGCAACTTTCGCAACAAAAATTATTGTTGGCACAGGCACAGTTCTCTGCTAATGTGACCCTGGCTTACCTGCAATTTTTAACCACAAGCACTAATAAATAAATTTTCATAAATGAATAGCGTTTACATCTCAAAAACAATAGCACTTATATGCACCGGTTTTGGATTATTATCCTTAACCTCATGTTCTTCACATGAGAATACGGATAATAAAACAAGCACAGATAGCGCAATAGTCGTAACCGTCGCCACTCCTTCATCGACAGGACAATCGGGGTTAAATATAAGTGGTCAGATTGAAGCGGGTGAAACAGCTGGTATCAGCACGAGGGTGATGGGTTACATTACTATGATAAATGTAAAAGTGGGGGATAAGGTGAGTAATGGACAATTGCTGGTTACTATCAGCAATCAGGATATACTGGCAAAAAGGGCGCAGACGGATGCAATGATCACTGAAGCAGATGCTGCCTATAAAAACGCGCAAAAGGATTTTGAGCGCTTTACTAATCTATACAAGCAGCAAAGTGCTTCCGCAAAGGAACTTGAAAATATCAGCCTGCAGTATACATCTGCGAAATCCCGGCTGGAAAGTGCAAAACAGATGCGCAATGAAGTAAACGCAAGCCTGAGTTATACCCGTTTAATCGCACCTTTTAGTGGTGTGGTTACTCAAAAGCTGGCTGACGTAGGCAACATGGCCAATCCTGGTATGCCGATATTAACGCTGGAACAAAGTGGCAGTTACCAGGTAAGTGCTGCTGTTCCTGAAAATGCCATCAGCCGGATCCGTCAGGGATCAGCCGCAATCATTAGTGTTAGCGCAGTGAATAAAACCATCAATGGGAAAATTTCCCAGATTAGTCAGTCCTCAGAATTTTCAGGCGGGCAGTACGTCATCAAGGTGCAAATTCCTGATCATGAAAAAGAGGGTTTGTATGCAGGCATGTATGCCAATGTATCTATTCCTGTGGCAGCAGCCAGTGAGATAAAGAATGATCAGGTGATGGTACCGCTTTCCTGTATTGAGCATAAAGATGCATTAACCGGGCTATATACTGTGGGTAATAACAGCACTGCTCTATTACGCTGGGTGAGGCTGGGAAAAGCAAATGGGAATCTGGTGGAAGTGCTGAGTGGATTAGCTGCAAACGAACAGTTTATTGTTAATGCTGAAGGCCGGTTATTTAACGGTGCTGCTGTTCAGATAAAAAAATAATAACGATGAAAAACGGATTCTCAGGGAATATAGCAAAGGCTTTTATACAGTCGAAATTAACGATACTGCTGATGATCGCCTTTTTGTTGATTGGCGGTTACAGTACTTTTTTAATTCCTCGTGAAGAAGAGCCACAGATACAGGTACCAATGGCCGATATCTTTATTGGTTATCCTGGAGCATCACCCAAAGATGTGGAAACGAAAGTGGCTATTCCGGTGGAAAAAATGGTCTCCAACATTAAAGGAGTGGAATATGTGTATTCCACTTCAATGCAGGGACAAGCGATGTTGGTAGTACAGTTTAATGTAGGGGAAGATGTGGAGCGCTCATTGGTGAAATTATACAGTGAGCTTATGAAAAATATGGATAGGATGCCACAGGGGGTTACGCTGCCTCTGATTAAAACCAGGGCGATAGATGATGTGCCGGTATTAGGTTTAACCCTATGGAGTGATAAATATGATGATTACCAGTTGAAACAGATTGGACAGGAGCTGGCGAATGAGGTGAAAAAGATAAATGACGTTTCGGATGTCAATATTATTGGTGGGCGAAACAGCGAGGTGAAAGTTTTGCTGGATAAGAATAGAATGGCAGAAAACCATGTAGATTTTTTATCTGTCAGCAAACAGGTGCAGGCAAGTAATGTGCAGTTGGCAGGTGGTACGTTGCTTCAAAAGGATACGGCGTTTTCAGTTGAAACAGGAAATTTTCTGACTTCTTCAGATGATGTGGGTAATCTGGTAGTGGGTATTAATCAACAGCACCCCGTTTATCTAAAGGAGATTGCAACAGTGGTAGAAGATGCAGAAACGCCCAGACAGTATGTATTGTTTGGTTATGGGAGTGCAGATGCTGCAAACGCTCATACATTCAAATCCATTTACCCGGCCGTTACGCTTTCCATTGCCAAGAAAAAAGGTGCAGATGCCATGCAATTATCAGAACAGATCCTGAGCAAGGTGAAACATCTGGAGAAGGGGCTGCTTCCTGGTGATGTACATTTAACTGTTACCCGGAACTACGGGGAAAGTGCGTCGGATAAAGTAGGCGAATTGCTGTTCCACTTGTTTATCGCTATTGTAGTGGTTACTGTGTTTGTGATGCTGGCGATGGGATGGCGTGGTGGTCTGGTCGTGTTTTTGTCAGTACCTGTCACCTTTGCACTTACCTTGTTTGCCTACTATTTTATGCACTACACGCTTAACAGGATCACCTTGTTCGCGTTAGTGTTTATAACAGGTATTGTGGTGGATGATTCTATCATTATAGCAGAGAACATGCACCGTCACTTTAAAATAAAAAAGTTACCACCATTACAGGCCGCCATTTATGCCATTAATGAGGTGGGCAATCCAACGATACTGGCTACTTTTACGGTGATTGCAGCAGTACTGCCAATGGCTTTTGTATCCGGTATGATGGGACCATATATGAGCCCTATGCCTATAGGAGCCTCTATTGCCATGATACTATCACTGATCGTTGCACTTACATTAACACCTTATCTGGGATATATTTTCCTGCGTGAGAAAGAAAAACATGGTGTGGTGCATGAAGATAGCAATGCACCATTACTGGAATCAACCCGTATCTATAAAATATATCGTTCCTTTATTAATCCTTTACTGGAAACCCGCTGGAAACGCTGGACGTTCATACTAAGTATAGTGGTGATTCTGTTCGCTTCACTGTCTATGTTTTATACTAAAGCCGTTGCGGTAAAAATGCTGCCTTTTGATAATAAGAACGAGTTCCAGGTAGTGATAGATATGCCGGAAGGTACGACGCTTGAAAAAACGCAGGCTGCAGCGAAAGATATTGCCAGCTATGTTGCACACCAGCCTATGGTTAAAAATTATCAGACCTATATCGGGACTTCAGCCCCAATCAGTTTTAATGGACTGGTAAGGCACTACGATTTGCGCCGTGGTGATAATGTGGCTGATATACAGATTAACCTGGTAGATAAAAAGAACAGGAGTATCCAGAGCCATGATATTGCTAAAGAAATGCGTGGAGCCGTACAATCTATCGCCAGGAAATATAATGCCAATGTGAAGGTGGTGGAAGTGCCGCCAGGACCTCCGGTATTATCAACTCTAGTTGCAGAAATTTATGGGCCTGATTATAATGAGCAGATCAGAATCGCCGGCGAGGTGAAAAAAATACTTGGCACCACCAATGATGTGGTAGATGTGGACTGGATGACAGAAGCAGACCAGCCGGAGTATCATTTAGAAGTTGATAAAGAAAAGGCAATGCGTTATGGCATAGCTACCGGGCAGGTTGCCGCAACAGTTAATGCTGCATTGTCTGGCATGTCTGCAGGAAATATATCTCAGCCGGCGGCATTTGTTCAAACAGGCATAAAGCTGCAATTGAGTGATCCTGATAAGAGCAATATAGACGATGTACTAAACCTGAAAGTTATAGGCATGCAGGGCAATGCCGTACCGATAAGGGATCTCGTAAATGTTACCCGTCAATTAAAACCCAAAAGTATTTACCGCAAAAATCAGAAGGAAGTGGTGTATGTGCTGGCAGATATGGCGGGGGATTTAGAGAGCCCATCTTATGCCATATCAGATGTATCAGATCATTTAAAAAGCATCAGGTTGCCTAGGGGATTTACTCTAAAAGAGGAATATACTCATCAGCCGGAACTGGAAGATAACTACAGCCTGAAATGGGATGGAGAGTGGCAGATCACTTTTGAAGTTTTTCGTGATCTGGGTATTGCTTTCGCTGTGGTGATCATCATGATCTATATTTTGATTGTTGGATGGTTTCAGAATTTTACTGTACCCTTAGTGATGCTTGCTGCTATCCCGTTGTCATTAATTGGGATTGTATTGGGGCATTGGATGATGCATGCATATTTCACGGCCACCTCTATGATCGGTTTTATTGCATTGGCGGGTGTCATGGTGCGAAATTCCATACTACTTATTGACTTCGTAAATATCCGGCTGAAAGAAGGGATCCCTTTAAAGCGGGCAATTATTGAAGCAGGTGCTGTACGTACCACTCCGATATTACTGACGGCAGGAGCGGTGGCGTTGGGAGCGGTCATCATTTTGTTTGACCCGATCTTCCAGGGATTAGCCATATCGTTAATGGGCGGGACAATTACGTCTACTTTCCTGACATTAATCGTAGTGCCATTATTATACTTTAAGATGATGCGTAAAAAAAACTTAAAATCTGAATGATGAAATTATTTGTAGTAACCTCCTTGAAAGAGTACCTGGGGGATATATCCAAAATATTTAATCAGGCCAATATTCATGTTTTCAGCACTGTTGATATTGTTGGTCATAAACAGGATAAACCTCCTGATCTTCTGGATGACTGGTTTGCCAGTGGTGGTGAAGATATTGATTCAATGATGATCTTCTCTTTTACGAGCGAAGCTGGAGCCGATCATGGAATGAAGCTTATCGTTGATTATAATAAAAATCTTAAAGAAAACTTTCCGGTTAGAGCATTCGTTTTGCCCGTTGAAAGATCTGTTTAATTATACAATTATTAAAAAATGATAGAAAGAATAGTCCGCGTAGTTGCCGGCACGTTTTTCCTGACAAGTATAACATTAGCTTATACTTTAAATACCAACTGGCTATGGTTAGGTGTTTTCGTAGGCCTCAACTTGTTACAATCTGCATTCACTGGCTTTTGCCCGCTGGAGAAGATTTTAAAAGCTCTGGGTGTCAACAACTAATAATAGTAGAATGTAACGGGTATAAAAAAAGTGTTTTCATTAAAACTGGTTTTATGGATTTTTTCAAACAATTATTTAGTGGTTTTCCAGCAATTGATCTGGGGAAAATTATTAAAGATGGTGCGTTTTTAGTGGACGTACGTACTGCTGCAGAATTTGCCAATGGGCATGTGAAGGGTTCGGTAAATATACCCCTGGATCAGATAGCTTCGCAGCTTTCCAGATTTAAGGATAAAAAAAACATCGTTGTATTTTGTCAAAGCGGTGGCAGAAGCAGTCAGGCTAAGTCTATTCTGGAAAAGAATGGATTTAGCCAGGTGATCAATGGCGGGAGCTGGAATAATGTTGCTAAATATTGCCAGGCATAATAAGCGCAGTAGAAAAGTTCAACAGATGCACTATTCAGAGAATACAATGTTCCGGATTAACGCATTTCTGTTAACTTTAGGTGTATGAATGAGTCAGCCCGTTTAGATTTTGTATTTGAACCTGCCTTAATGGAAGAGATTAAGGAGTTTGGTGAACTGCGATCATTTAAAGATGGAGATATTATCATAGATTATGGTAAATATATCCGTATGATGCCACTTGTTGTCAAAGGATCCTTAAAGGTCCTTAAAAGGAATGATAAAGGCAATGAAATACTATTGTACTATCTATCCAGTAGTGAGACTTGCTCAATGGCCTACAGCTGTTGCCTTGAAGAGAAGAAGAGTGAGGTTAAAGCTATTGCTGAAGGCGATCTGGTGATCATTGCGATCCCGCATAATAAACTGGATGAATGGCTTTGCAAATATCCAAGCTGGAAAAATTACATTCTGCGGAGCTTTAACGAACGGTTTTCCGAACTCTTAAAATCTATTGAAAGCATTGCATTCCTTAAGCTTGATGAACGGCTGATTGCTTACCTGAAAGAAAAGAAGCGGCTCTCTGGCTCAAACGTTATCAAAGCTTCCCATTATCAGATAGCGGACGAACTTGCCACATCCAGAGTGGTTGTATCCCGGTTACTTAAACTACTGGAAAATGATGGCAAGGTATTATTGTACCGTAATGAAATAAAATTATTACAGGAGTTTAACTGAGTATTACCGGATTTTCGATTTTATAGCATCATCCAATGTATTTCTTTACATAGCAGGTTTCCGTGTCACAGCAGGTAGTATTGATCATTGCCTGGACAATGATCATAGATCCCAGGTTGAAGGGCCTTTCAAAACCACCCTTGCCCTTGGCTTTGATTCCTTATGTATATAAGCAAATTGCAGGAATTCGTCTTGAATGATCAATTTCCCTTTGAATAATTCAAAGTATGCTTCAGGGGCATTTAATTTTGCTTTGTTAGAAGGACGTTCAAGGTTAAGATAGACGGGTTCGGGAGAAAAAGATGTTGCATTTCTTCCGCTAATGTTGTTTTCCCGATTTGTCTTGGTCCTAAAACAGCAACTGCGGGAAATTCTTCCAGGAACAGATGTATTTCGGACTGTGCATTACACATTATCATCCTTGCAGTTTTAATGCTAAATTTTCGATTTGCAAGGAAATAATTGTGTATTAACTAAGTTAATGTTTTGTTTTTCAGTCATTTAGTTGAAATTCCAAATGATTTTTCAATTCACATTTATTACTTCCATTCGATGGTAAGGTCTTTGACTTCTGCATCAACTGTGCGCCCTGGATCTCCGTAAAAACAGGTTATGGGTGCCAGCTTCAACAGCTTTACGGATGGCAATAATAGAGCATTTTCCGCGGAAAAATTGCTTCTACCTGCATATCAATCTTACGAAGATAATCGGCTCCATATGTTCCATTCTCCAATCCATTCTTCAATGTTTTCGGCACATAATCGTCGAGAACATTACAACGGGAGGCAATAATTGCGGCTATTGCACACACTGTATCTGTATCCGAATTCTCTATTTGGTTTACCACATTCAAAAATACATCTGCCATCGTTTTTGCATTCTTCAATGCAGAGAGGGCTTGTGTCACTATCCTCATTGCATTTCCGGGATCATTTTCAATGCCATTTTGTTCCCATCCTTCGCCTAACTGCGCAGTTAAAAACGCCTCCAATTGCTGGTGAGTACCTCCGTGATGCAAAAAATGCACAGACAGTGCTACTGCCAATGCAGATGTAGTCCCTGCGAGGTTATTATGTGTTATACGGCCCTGTAGCAGTGTCAGTCGTTTCACTTCTTCAATATCTTCAATCACTCCAAAAACACCTGCGCGCATTGCTGCACCGCTGGTAGTTCTGCTGGAAGGTGCAAGCTGGCTCACAAACTCTGCCGGAGTTTCGCACTCTGCTAATAGTTTTTGCATGTGTCTTGAATATCCTACGTGAGGATCACGTTTGAATGTATGCAGCCAGGCGCTTACAAATTCCTCTGCTGTAATATCAAAAGATTGCTTTGCGAGTAGCAGTTCCATATTTGCCAGTGACATCTGTGTATCATCTGTATAATCGCCCTTTTTATAAGCTGTCAGTTTAGGATGCTTCGCATGTACGAGGTCAGATAGGTCGGCATTGGTAGCGTGGGGCAGGTATTCATATTTCATGCCATAGCTGTCGCCCAGCGCCATGGTATAGAGAAAGGATGCATGCATATAGTCAGATGTATATTTCCCTCTTACATGGAAAGGGTTGATTACTTTCCAAAAGTAAAATATTTTCAGGTATCCGAAATGATTTTAAATGGTGGTGGTTTTTTGTATTGACCATTACGATAAGTATATATTTTGATTGAGGCATAGGGGGCTTTTGAAAAATGGATTTGCATGTTCAAAACTGAATAAGAAAGGAACCGTCTTATAAATAAATTAGACGGTTTCTTTCTTATGACAGGGAAGGAGACAGATGTCGAACTATTGGATAGAGGACTTTCAATTATTCTTTCATACCCCCCGTCTTATATAAATAGTAAGCCGTTTGATAAGTGGCAATTGTCTTTTTTATAAGCTGTCTATCAGCAGGGATTGATAGTAAATCATCTGTTTGTTTATCCAGTTTAAATACGCCTACCTGTTGTTGCGGACTTAAAACAGCCAGGGTATCATGTTGAAGATACCCCAGTTTTTGATAAGTAGCTAGCCATGCTCTGGATTGATATGTTGGTAACAAAACATCCTGTCCGTACCAGCTTGTCTCATATTGCCAGTGTAGTAAACCTAATAATGTGGGGAAAAGATCAATTTGTGAACACTGCTGACTGATGGTTTTTAACGTATCGTTTTTAAGATTATAAACAAGACAGGGAATATGATATTTTGAAACGTTGATCTCGTTCTTGCCCGCACTGCTGGCGCAATGATCGGCAACGAATATGATCACTGTATTGTTAAACCATGGCTTAGACTGTATCTTTTTTAAAAATTCACCAATGGCATAATCTGTGTATTTGACTGCTCCCTCACGACCGGAACCGGATGGGATATCAATCTTTCCGGATGGGTAAGTAAAGGGCCTGTGGTTGGAGGTGGTCATTACAAAATCAAAAAACGGCCGTTGGTGGCTGTATTGTGTATCTGCATGGCGTATGACTGCATCATACAGGTCTTCATCGCAAATACCCCAGGCATTCTTAAAGTGAATAGCTTGTGCGGGAATAGTTGTGCGGGTGGTAGCTAATCGTTCATTAGGTAGTAGCCGTTCGCCATTATCAGTAATGTCAAATCCATTATTTCCGAAGAAGTTATTCATATTGTCGAAGAACCCATCGCCTCCATAAAAAAAGGTAGTGGAATACCCGGCTTTTCTGAAAATTGAGCCTACAGTATGCAGATGGACATTGTCTTTCCTCCTTACGATACTGTTGCCCGGTGTAGGAGGTACGCATAAGGATAGGGCCTCCATTCCCCTAACGGTACGTGTACCGGTAGCATACATATTGGTAAATAAGACAGCACAATTGGCCAGCGAGTCGAGTATAGGAGTAATGTGTTGATCATTACCAAAATGGTGCATATACTCTGCGCTGAAACTTTCGATGGTCACCAATATTACATTGGGGCGTACGGCCTGACCGGGGTTTGTGACGATTCTGCGTAAACTATTGTTGCCATTGATAAACTGGATTAATGGCTCCTTCAATTGTTTTTGGGTTATTGCAAAAGCTTCACTTTCTTCTTCTTTTGCATAGAAGTCGTAATAATTCAGTTCGTTATTTTTGAATGCCGCAAAGAATGAAAAGATACCGGCCTTAGAGAGTTCGTTCTGATAACGGTTATAGCCGCTATCAGCCCAGGAATTGGATACAAGAAAGTAACCCGCCAGAGTGAACGTTAACACCGAACCTGTTAATAAAAATCTCTTTTTAAGTGGCGTATCGGATTGAAAACTTTGAAGGAAGATCTTCTTTTTATAGAATATAAAAAATACCAGCGATGTAAGCAGAACCATGCTGCTGATGAGCCAGGGTAAAGGGTAAGATTGATTAATATTATTAATTACCTCGAATGTGTATATCAGATAGTCGACTGCAATGAAATTGAACCGGCTTTCAAATTCGTCCCAAAATGCCAGTTCTGCAAAGAAGGAGAACATGACTATTAGCACTACAATATAAAAACAGGTAAAGGTGATAATACGGTTCACAAGGGTATTGTTCCATTTTTGTGGCAACAATAATAAGTACAGCGAATAGGCGGCACTAAAAAATAAGGCTACCATGCTATCAAAAACAAGTCCTTTTGCATAAATATTTAATATTGCTGGCAATGTAATACTTGCTTTCTGCCAGGCCAGTACTAAAAATATTGTTCTTATTAAAAAAGAAACAAGCAAGAAGAAAATTAAAAAATTAATCAGTACGGAATATCGTGTCTTACGTGAGTTCATAGCGGAATAAATGCCGAAGTTCGACCTGAAATCTGTAGAAATCCTGAACAGGTTTTAAAGGAAGGTAGATGTTGTCAAGACTGATGAAAAGCCGGAATTATCAAGATCCTGAGTTTTGTGGAAAAAATCAAATACAAGATTGGGTGTCGATAAACGGAGTATTCTTTTGTACAGGGAAGGAGACGGAAGTTGAACTTTTGGATATACGATTTCAGGATTATTTATAATAGATGAGCGAACATGATATAGAAATTTTATTTAACGATATTTGGCATCAATATTTTTCATGGCTTTATATTATTAATACCCATAATCAGGTAACATGGCAAACTTCGGGAAACAGATGCTGAACATTTTGGGAGAGATTAAAGGAACAGGCTCCTTTGTAAGTAGTGGAGTTCTGCCTTTCCTCTTCCCTGGTTTACAGATCCGGGGCATGGATGAAATCGGGTTTCCTATCAATGCTACCCAAATTAAAACGTTGATCAAAATAGCACACCAGGCGCCATTCGGTAAGGGAAGCAAGACGGTGCTCGACAAAGCTGTGAGAAGTGCCTGGGAAATCGATGCTGACCAAATAAAATTTGTTAATAAAAAATGGGGAGGGTTTGTAGACGGGATTGTGAGACAAATTATTCCTTCTATGGGGCTTGACGGGCTTTCAGTTTCTGCAAACCTGTACAAGTTGCTGATATATCAGAAAGGGGACTTCTTTCTACCTCATAAAGATTCTGAGAAGGAGCCGGGAATGTTCGGTACGCTGATTATAGGTTTGCCTTCCAAGCATACAGGGGGTGAGTTAGTTGTAAAATTTGACGGATGCAGTGAGACTATTGACTTTTCTGACCCGGTCAACTCGTATCAAATTCCATTTGCGGCCTTTTATGCTGATTGTGAGCATGAGATCAGGCCCATCACATCTGGTTACCGGGTTTGCCTGGTATATAACCTTGTTCAGATTAAGGGGAATAAGAAGATCCAGCCACAACAACTAAATGATCAGGTAAAGAAATTGGCTGCACTTTTGAAGGCCAGTGAAGAAGAAAGGGATATTCCCAAAATTGTGCTATTGGGTCACCAGTATACCCCTTCCAATTTCACTATGAATGCTTTGAAATTAAACGACAGACATAAGGCAGAGGCACTTATCCGGGCAGCAGAGCTATCAGGATTTTATACAAAGTTGGGCTTGGTTACTTCCTATCAAGTGGGTGAGCTAACGGTAGATGATACCAAGCAATCGTCTTCAGGGCGTAGCTATAGAAGAATGAATCGTTATTATGAGGAGTATGACGATGAGAGTCTGACAGAAAATGGAATAATAGGAGAGGTGTATGATGAAAATGTTTCCATCGAGCATTGGATGAAAGGAGGTATACCGCCATTGCGAAATATCCAGTTCGATGAAATGGACCTTATATCAGCTATAACCCTTAATGAGGGAGAGCCGATACAAAAAGCCGCTGAAGGATATACTGGCAATGCAGGTATGGAAATGCAATATTGGTATCACTACGGCGCTGTTTTCCTGTGGCCTCGTAAGTACCATTATGACATGGTGATCGACCTTGATGCGAATAATAAGCTGGAATGGATCGACTATTATAACCAGCATTGGAAAATCCTCACAATGGAAGATATCGCCCTTACAAAAAAACTGGTAGAAGCAGGGATACCGGTAAATCACCTGAAAGAGAAAACCGATTATAGTCCATTGGCAGACTGGCTGATAAACTTGAACGATGAGAAGTATCTATTGAAGAAAGGCTCGAAATTTTTGACAGACCATTTTGTTCGGATCGCCGTTGACAAATGGATAAAGCTGGTCGAACATTATCCAATAGACCAATTTGAAAATATTTTCTTAACCGCCGGCAATAAAAAAGAAGTGCCTGTTATCAGACATCTGTTAGGCATCTTCAATGATTTGTTGGAGAATAGCTCCCCTTCAGTAAAGGCATTTGTGGAACAACAAGCCTCGTGCATACCTGGCTATCTGGAAAATCTGAAATTAACTGCAGAAAATGAGAAGGGGGCCGTTAGAGAAATTTTACGAAGCCTTTTGCAAATAGACGAGAAGAAAGTGATCAAAGAAAAAAACTGGCCGAAGAAGATAATAGGAGCCCTTACAAAGAAACTAACGCGAGAATACGTAAATGACATCCTGATAGCTGAAATACTGGGTTCCGGGAATAAGTCAGATCTTGATATGCAGTTATTATCAGTTTGCATAAGCGATCTCCAACGCAGGGTACTGGATAAACCTAAGGCTCCCATTAGCTGGTCAAGACCTGTGCCTAAAAAATCTGGTATCTATGGATATATTTGGGATATCCTGGCAGATTTTCTTAAATCTGCTACACTACAGATTTTTGATTATCAAGCTATACTGGAAAAGCGGAACGAAATGGAGTATGCTATCAGAGATGTTGTAATTGACATTAAAATGGAAACCATCAGGAAAGGGTCCCCTCATACGCTTAGGCTGACTAAAACGCAATATGCGTACGAAAGAGAGTTGGCTAAGTGGAAAGAAGATGTTGAATTATTAGAAAAGTTGAAATAGAGACTGTTTGAGGCCTAACTTTTACCATGCAAATTTTACATTAAATGTGAAATTTGCATGGGTGATTAAAGAAGATTAGAAGCCAAAGTCAAAATCAAAAATGTATTAAAGCGAAGCCCCGCTGTTGCTTTGATGGAACCCAAGTCAGGTGGCAAGACAACCATTGCCTTTGATATATCTGAATCCATATCTTCTGTACCTGATCTATGAAATACCTTGATCTTGTAACATTTAATGTTCAGGGAATAGCCCTGTTTCATGCCGAAATAGGGAGCGTCTTATTATTTAAGATGAGGTACAGCGCGAGCCAGATATCGTCGCTCTTTTACATGGTTATTGACAAAGAAAGGAGAAAAGGTAACAAAGCAGGGCAATTGCTGTTTTTATGTTCGGCTTCAATTGACTTACTACAACAATCCAGTGAATCTCTGGTAGGAAGAATTGCTTATATAGAACTGCGGGGCATTGATGTTTTGGAATATGCAAACCGTCAATCAGAAAAAATAAATGAGTTTTGGTTAAGGCAACATATATGTATTAGATAACATGATTTTGTAATTGGATATATTTTATTACAATTTCATAATTAAAATGGGCTTGTTTTGTTACATGAATTTATATTTTTTACCTTTGTTATATAACAGAATGGTATGGCATTTAAAAGACATGTTGAAAAATATCTTCACATTTGGAAAACTAATTCTTCTCGAAAACCGCTGATTGTCAGAGGTGCCAGACAGGTCGGAAAGACAACATTAGTAAATGATTTTTCCAGTTCGTATGACCATTTTATTTCCTTAAATCTTGAAAAAGGAACAGATAGAAAGTATTTTGAGGATTTTGATGATGTAAAAGCCATTTGTGAATCATTATTCCTAACCTACAATATACCCTTAGCAGAAGTTGGTAATACATTATTATTTATAGATGAAATACAGGAATGCCCCAAAGCAATTCAATTACTACGCTTCTTTTATGAAGAAGTTCCAACTTTACATATTATCAGCGCCGGTTCTCTTTTGGAATTTGCTATTCAAAAAGTAAAAAGTTTACCAGTTGGACGGGTTGAATTTCTGTATCTCCATCCAATGAACTTCGAGGAATATCTGGAAGCAATTGGTAGGGGGGACTTAATCGAGCAGTTGAAAATACTTCCGGTTAAACCTGTTGCTCATCAAGTATTGATGGATATATTTCATCGCTACGCGATTATAGGAGGAATGCCGGAAATCATTAAAACGGATATTGAGAAAAACAACCTTGCAGATCTTACCAGGATATATGAGAGTATATGGGGAACATATAAAAATGATGTTGAAAAATATACTACGAATGAAACAGAAAGAAAAATAATTAAACATATTATGGATACGGCTCCGCTGTATTTAGACGAGCGTGTTAAATTTCAGGGTTTTGGTAATTCCTCTTATAGATCAAGGGAGGTAGGAGAGGCATTTAGGACGCTTGAAGACGCGAAGATAATTCG
>Ga0316604_10002377_pt1 | contig 14498 bp, 10 predicted proteins | sample OWC_soil_day20_C_FD_207650 | JGI IMG/M metagenome (GOLD analysis project Ga0316604, IMG submission 207650) | Wetland soil microbial communities from Old Woman Creek delta, Ohio, United States - OWC_soil_day20_CT | ecosystem: Environmental > Terrestrial > Soil > Wetlands | place: USA: Ohio... | reverse complement strand
TAGGTTCTACCCCCATGAGCCGTAATATCTGTGATTCAATCACGCCTTCATGCCGGATCGTCTCTGTAGACCAAAGATTGAATGTGACCTTTTCAGGAAAAGTATCACAGCGGGCAATGAGTTCTTCTGCCAGCTCACTACCGGCTTTGTATACATCTTTAGAGGGTAGTTTAGCCGGATCGAAAGCATAAAAGTTCCTACCTGTAGGTAGGGATGCAGGATTACGAATAGGATCATTCCCCTGCCCTGCGGCGATGTATTTGCCATTAAGGGCATCCATGAGTGCATTCATCTCGGCTGGACCACTGGCAATGACATTGCGATTGGTATCAGGTGGAGAAACACCGAAAGTATGGAGACCAAAGGGGGTTTGTTTTTCGCCTGTTTCCTGCACAAAATGTTCAAGCGATTGAATGCCTTTATTAAATTCTTTTGTAAGGGAAAGTTGGACACTGAGTGCTTTGATGGCTGCTAGTTTTGCATTTGCCAATACCTCGCTCTTTTCTTTCGCAGCCATGTATTCATTGATCAGCGCTCCTAATTCTTTCATCTTCGGGTTTAACCCTGCACTATCAAATGGTGGTGTCATATGATCAATAACTATGGCCATCCCTCTTCTTTTTGCCTGTAAGCCTTCACCTACATCATCTACGATGTAGGGATAAATGTTCACCATGTTATTGATCAGTGCTTCGGGCGCATCATCATCATTCAAACCAGTTTCCTTCCCACTCAGCCATTCGTGGGTACCATGTGTACCTAAGTGAATGAGCGCGTCTGCATGGTATTTATGTTTCAGGTACAAATAAAATGCGATATACTGGTGATGTGGTGGCAATGTAATATCATGATACATGGTATTTACATCCTGATCCCAGCCACGGGCAGGTTGTGGCAGGAGCATGATATTGCCATATTGCACAGCAGGTAATACAAAGTAAGCCTTACCCTCCGCATCGCGCCATGTCATGATTTTCGAAAATGCAGGCGCCCCCCATTTGGCAATCACCTGTTTCTGGAAAGATACGCTTAGGGTGGCAAACCACTGCTGGTATTCTTCCATGGAAACTAAAACGGGATGACCATATTTCACAAGACGATCTATTTCGGCAGGTGCCCAGGTACCGATGTTCCGCCCCTGTTTCATTACATCTTTGAATACAGACAAGCTATCACTACCTAAGTTATATCCTTCCTGCTGCATTCTATGGAGAATTGTTTCCATACTGGCAGGCAATACATTCAGGTAACTGGCGCCTACATTATCTTTTCCCGGAGGGTTGGAATAATATACGACTGCAATATGTTTGTCTTTGTTAGGCTTGTTTTGCAGGTTGATCAAGGCTGTCACCCTGTCTACGAGGCGTTTTACACGATCCGGAATGACGGTTTTTTCTACGATGCCATTCATTAACTCCTGACTACTGGTGACAGTGGGTTGTATTTGTCCTGTCAGTTCAGGTCTGCTCAGGTACATCCCTCTTGCAAAGATACTGAGACCCGTCTTAGAATGTGCCCAATCTTCATAACTGCCATCTAATTGAATGATACTGATAACAGGGATCTTCATTTTTGCAAACTGTTCCTGTAACGCTTCTGTAGACGATCCTGTTAAGGTAGATGCTGTGATGAGCAGATTGAGTTCAGCACCGAATTGCTTCAATGCATTTACCATCGGGAAACCAAAGAAAGGCATAACATTGTACCCTGCCATTTCCAGTGCTTCCACATGTTTATCAATATATCCATGTTGCCCTGTCAGGAACTCATAACGAAAACTATAGAGGCCGATCCAGGGCTGGCCGGGTTTGTAATGTTTGTAGGTATTTTTATAAATTTCAAAACTACCACATACTGAATCGGTGGTAAGATTATAGATCGCATTCTCCGGATAGCGGATCACGTCTTTGTAATCTAAGTTGGTTTTGAAATCTTTGTTCAGGCAGAAGCGTACCATGTTTTTAAGGTTCTCCAGACTGGCCTGCGCAAAGTAGCTCAAAACCTTCTGGTTGAAGATGACACCGTCCTTTTTATAGCTTTCCTCATCGGGGGTGGTGCCCAGTACGTAAACTTTCGCGCCATGTGAGACCGCCTTTATTATTTGTGGGCGCACCTGTTCGAATACCGATGAGGCATGTATATATACAAATATAAGATCAGACTGCCCCAGCCATACCGCCTGTGCACTATCATAAGAGGCAGTGGAGAATACATGCATATTGCAGTCATTCGACAATAATTCCTTTACCCTGGCCCCTGTCTGACTAAAATTGTCAGACAGGACCAGACTTACTTTTACCTGGGCAGATACAATTGTGGTAAATAGCATTGCCCATAACAGGATCACTGATTTCTTCATAAATTATAAGATAAGCCTACATTAAATGAGCGGCGGGGTGCATAATAATAACTGGTAGCAGAGCCATAGTAGCCGTAATACAACTTATCAAAGAGGTTCAAAACATTGGCATATACATTGAATTTTGCAATCTGTTTTGCGACCCTTATATCAAATACAGTGGTAGCTGCCAGCTCTCTTGCTTTGGTATTTTCCAGATCACCGTAACTTTTATCGGCATACCTTACCCAAACACTTGCATCAAAGAGTTTGGCTTTTGAAAATGCGATACCGCCATCCAATCGATGATGCGGGTTGCCGTCCATTTCATTGCCTTCGTAGGCAGTATTGGATTCGTATTTGAGGATCTTTGAGTCATTGTAGAAATAACTCAGTATCGTGGTGAGACAAGGTGCCACTTTGTAACGTACAGATGCCTCTATACCTGAGAGTCGGACTGCGCCGATATTAATGTATTGACGTACAGCCCATGAACCCGGATCAAAGTATGAGGGCACCTTTGAAGCATCTATGAGAACCGCATCCAGGAAATCTTTATAGCGGGAAGTGTAAGCAGTAGCAGCTACTTCCAGCACCTGACCGATGGTATAATCAGCACCTGCTTCTACAGAATACACCATCCGCTCAGGTTTCAGATCCGGGTTTCCTAAGCGGAAAGTACTACCCAGCAGTGACGAATTGTACATGTAATACATACTGGGCGCTTTGAATCCCATGGCATATACAGCCCTGAGCCGGAACTGGTCAGTGATACGATATACTACACCTGCTTTTGGAGACAGTACTGACGACGAAGCATTGCTGTAGTGAATAGCCGTAGGTGTACCACTTTGGTTATCGTAGAATTTACCATTGTCATTGTGCCAGTTATCCCAGCGCAAGCCTACATTGAAATTCAGGGAATTGCCTATAGACAGATCATCATTTATAAATAAGGAATAGAAATTCTGATTGCCAGAATAGTTTTGATTGCCTTTGCCGTAATAGTATTTTTCTGAAGACAATTTATTTAATCTTATATCTCCGCCAATAGTCAGGTCATTTACGCCTATTTTACGGCTGATCTTTCCAATAAAACCCGTTACATCAACAGGCACATTAGTTGTATAATATTTTGTGCTAAAGGAACCTTTTTCTGTATTGTAATTCAGCGCATCCGTATTCATTTTCTCATGATTATAATAAGCGGAAGCGCTATAGTCGAACAAGTTATTTTTTCCTGTATACCGCAGGAGGAAATTGGCTACATTGTTTTTCTCTTTATATAATATGGATGTACCGGAAGCGGGGTTTTCAGTGTGCAGGTCTACGATACCTTCCAGTTTGGATCGTTCATTCAGCTGATACACGACCTTTACATTTGCATTTAATAACTCCATGACTGGCTTTTGATAATAGCTTTTCCAAAGGCTATCTGCCATGTATTGGTAACCACCTGTTTTCTTATACTCTACAAATGCGATAATACCAAAGCCGTTGTTAAAGAGCTTACCGGCTTTCACATTGGCGATTAAAGTATTCATAGATCCATAACGTACATCTGCGCCGAACGTGGTTTGTTTGCGGGGATTTTCAGTCACTAAATTAATCGTACCACCCATAGAACTGGAACCGTAAATAGAAGACCCGGGACCACGTACGACCTCAATTCTTGCAATACTGTTTGACGCAATGCTGTTCCATAAGGAAACCCCACCGGTGTAAGTATCATTTAATGGAATGCCATCTTTCAGGATCAGTGTACGCCCTGCGGAGCCAGTACCTCTCAGGGTTACGGTGGTGTGAGAACCTGTAGTGGTCAATCCCCTGTTACGATCTACTGCAACGCCTGGGATGTATCTTAATGCCTCATCAATGGTTTGTATCTGTTTCATCTCAGGATCACTGCTCTTGATGATGGAGACGCTGGATGAAATCTTTCGCAATTCTACCGGCATGGCGGAAGCCGTGACGGTTACTTCATTTAATGGTGTCTGCGCGTGAGTTTGGAGCACGCAAAATAACGGCAATAATATGCCGGGTATAGTCAACTTCATTGTAATATTTTGAAAAAATGAGCCCTGCGCGAACGGGTGTTCACGTCAAAAAAACAAAAGAATTGTCAGGCTATTGCAGGCGGGCCGCGAAGTGGGTAGTGAAGGGATGTGAGGGAAATAAAACCTGCAGTATATGCAGCATACTGCTGTACGACAGGCAGTAAAGGAGGGAAATAAGTGGGCAGACCCGGTACCTCCACATCTCTGGTGAGGTGAAAGTCGCAAATGGCGCAATGATGACCGGGCTGCTGAAAAGAAATTATCTGCAATTGTCGCCCCTCCCCCTGCGGTACCGCATGGTGGTGGAACATCTTTACACTGTGTACTACCGCCAGCAAGGCAAGCAGGCACCAGGCAAGACATCTTTTGAAGATGATATTTCTCTTGTCAGACACGCGGCAAAGATATAAGATCATCTCCAATAAATGCAACAATGTTTTATTTTTTATTCAACCACTCTAAACGACGCTGGTCAGGTAAATGCTTCACAGTAAAGTTTTCGAACTTTGCTTCGAAGCCCTGTCCATCAGGAGAAGCAGCCATCATGCCTACCATTACAGGGCGATTGTCCTGCAAAGGGCAGTTGCGGGTCATGACGTAATTCACATCGTCAAAAGAGTAAAAGATCTCTACTGCATCCAGTCTTCTTACGGCTTTGATCCAGATGAACGGCGGCACCTTTTCCAGTGTGGTTACAGACCAGTCGCTGGTTTTGTGGGTCACTACAGTGCTTACATTGAACTTACCATCTACAAACTCCACTCCTGTCTTGATATAGTTCTCCTGGTCTGTTCTGATCATCAGGCCCATCTGATCGAAACGTGCTTTATAATTGCCGGTGAGTTTTACCTTTACCTCGAATTCTCCGCCGTAATCAGCATAATAAAAAGGGGCGTCGTCTACGGTAAAGCCATAGTGGGAAATACGCCAGTAATCGGTTTGCGGGGTCACGAACATCGTCAATGCCTTATCCTTAATATCCCATCTGGCGGGTTCGTTATACCACTGCATTTTCTCAAGTGTCTGTGCAGATACGGTGTGCATGGCGATGAGAGCAGCTACGGTCCAGAGAATCTTTTTCATACTTGTTGAATTATTACTTTTGCAAATGTAAATGCTGGTTATGCAAGGTGCAATGGTTAATATTAACCAAAATATACTGAATGATACGCTGTTGACGCAATCCTTTTCGCAACAGGACTCTCCGCTGGCACAGTGCCAGTTGGTCGCGAAGATGTATGCGGGTATCGAAAATGCGGTAGCTGTATTGAGTGACCTGAAGGCTAACAGGAGTTATATCTATTCCGGTGGTGTAGGCGCAGCAATGGGATTGGACATCGGAACGGAGATCGACTCTATCTGGGAAGAAGGCTTATTTAGCAGGATACGGCCGGATGATCTGGAAGCGAAACATGCGATGGAACTTCAATTCTTTCATATGCTGAAAGATCTGCCGAATCATGAACGATACGATTACTATGTAAACAGTATTCTTCATATGCAGAATGCACAGGATGAATATGTACCTGTGCACCACCGTATGTTCTATATCAGGAGTGCAGATAATGGCAGTGTATGGATGGCGCTATGCCTGTACAATTTTCCTCCACAGCAGGTAGAGAGTGATAATTATTTCGGGCGGATCGTGAATTCAAGAACGGGTAAGATCATGCTGCCAGACAGGCAACAGGTCAATGATATTCTCTCAGAAAGAGAAAAAGAGGTACTGCGTATGATCAAAACCGGAAGTAGCAGCAAGGAGATTGCTGCGCGGTTTTCTATTAGTGTGTATACAGTGAACAGGCACCGGCAGAATATTCTGCAAAAGCTCCATGTGAACAACTCCATGGCGGCTTTAAGGATTGCGGATGCTATTCATCTGTTAGAGAATTAGCCTACATTTGCCCTATGAAAACAATAATTACCACCCTTATATCCCTTTCGCTATCAACCGGGATATATGCGCAAACCTTGAAAGTACCAGCTGCCAGCAGCGGCACCAGCATCACACAAAAAGTAGGTATTCACGATGTAACTTTAAAGTACAACCGTCCAAACATGAACGGTCGTAAGATCTTTGGAGGTCTGGTACCTTACGGTTCCGTATGGAGACTGGGTGCGAACGGTATTCCTGCTATTACCTTTGAAGATGCAGTTAGCATAGAAGGTCACAAGATCGAAGCAGGTACTTATGGCCTGTTCGCTATTCCTGAAAAAGATAAATGGACGATCATCATCAGCAAAAAATCTAATCAGTGGGGTTCTTATTCCTACAGCAAAGAAGACGATCTGTTGCGTTTTGATGTAAAGCCATCTACCCTGCCTTATGCAGTAGAAACTTACACCATGGCTTTCGAAAATGTAAAGCCGGCTGCTGCTGTATTGAGCATTTCATGGGATCATACACAGGTGCAACTGCACATGACTGTCGATCAGAAAGTTGAGATCATGGCAAGCATTGATTCAGCTATGGCGACTGAAAAGAAGCCTTACATGCAGGCAGCACAATATTATTACGACAATAATATAGATGCTAAAAAAGCGCTGGAATGGATCAATGAAATGGACAAGGCACAGCCGAACGTATTTTATATTAAATACTGGAAAGCGAAGATGCAGCTAAAAGCTGGTGATAAAGCCGGTGCAATTGCTTCTTCCAAAGAGAGTATTGAGCTGGCAAAGAAAGATAATATACAGGAGTATATTAATCTCAACAACGAGTTCCTGAAGCAAGCAGGTAAATAATTAAACCCTTCATCAAAGAGTGAATTCACCAACTGGGATGAAAACCATTTTCAGAAAAAGAGCGGGGCACTTTGAGGTGCCCCGCTCTTTTTTTGAATAACCTAAGCCGCCCGCTCACAAGTATCAATAATATCCGCTGCAATCTGGTTCAGGTCCTGCAGATTTTGCGGCTTTACTATATACCTGAATGCTCCGGCGTTCAAACATTGTGTTCTAAAGTGATGAGAATTGGACGTGCTCCAAACTATTTTTGGTATGCTGGTGAGCCTGTGGATCTCTCCTATCCGCTCCAACACCTGCAGGCCATTGATGCCTGGCATGTTGTAATCCAATACTATTAAACAAGGAGTATCATCCTCCCTGGAAGATAAATAATGTAAAACCTCTGACCCGTTATTGAATAATTTAATACAAATAGCTGGCGCTATTTTATGAATGGCTTCAGAAAGTAATGTCTGGTCTTCAATATCATCATCTACCAGTAAAATGGTAATCTGGTCTTTGCACATAAGTGTAAGTCCCCCGGCTATTAGGGTGCCGCAAATTAGCAATTTTTATCAATTTCAAGTAATGAGTGATAAAACTGGTTTCGATTATATCCATCTGCTAAAGCCCACACCCTGCAATGCAATTCTTCCCTGATCGGGGAATACAGTGCGGAAGAATATGCCTGGCCCCCCTGCTACAAAAGAGCGGAATACGCATTTTAGTCGGCTGTAAGCGTATACACCCTGGAGTAAGCGCGCGTTCTGTCCTTATTATGCCAGATAGAAAACGCAATAAATTCGCAATTTTCACCCAGGAATCTTCCTCTCATATCGAAACCGGGGAACTGACAAACAATTGCCCGTTTGTCAGAAACTGAAAAAGTTCCGATGTCATTTGTATCACATTCCTCTCCATCATACCTGGACTGGTCGACAATCTTTGTAGTGAGGACTACTTCGTTCTTTTCCTCCGTAAAACGTAAAGTGGTTTTGTAGATATAACCATCAAAATTTCCGCCGGCCACCCAGTCAATGTCTGCATCAATAGGGCCGTCATACACCTTGTCAAATACGATCTTTTCAATACTCATAGGATAGTAAAAAATATGGGACCGTAAATTATAAAAAATTATCAAATATCCAATTTATAGCTTTAATTCATCTCCTTTAGGATCTCTGTTTGTATTTGCCATCTTTAATATTCGTCTCATTCTCATAAAAGACACGCCTGACATATAACCGATGTTCAATTGTAATCTAAACCCGCTATAGCGCTCCAATCCGCCGATGTAAGGGCTGTACTTCGGTGTCCAGATGTATTTGGCAGAAAAGTCGTACGTGAGGCGTTTTCCCACGCGGGTGAACATCCCAAACCCGCCTTCCAGTGCAAATTTCTGCTGGGAGTAGTCAGTAGAGCCGATACCGCTGGCATCACTACCCTTTACTTTGATCAGGGTGGTATTCACGGCACCTACCCCGAATAGCAGGTAAGGTTTCGGCTCTGCGGCCAGCATGGTCCTGAAGTAATTCCGCTTTGCCATGAGCAGTCCCGTTTCTATATCGTCTACCTCTTCAGAAGCAGCGATTTCGTCGTCCAGCTGGTGAATCTTAATCCATTGCCGTTTCTTATATCCCTCACTGTATATGCCTTTCAGGCCCCACTTCAGGTAAGTGAAGTTAGACAGGATCATACCCATTGTAGAATTGATGGATATACTGTTGGTACCAGTCACCGACATAAACCGTTCCGTCCTGTTGAGGGTCAATTCATTCCCGATGCGGTGCCGGTCGGTGATAAAGTTCTCAGTAGCGAAGCCAAAGAAGAACTTCCGTTCAGTGATACTGATCCTTGTTTTCATATCTTCCCCGCTTCTGAAACCATCCGGGATGAGGGTAACGCCCAGGGGTATGCTGAAGATGGTATTACCCTGATAATGATCCAGCATTTCGTCTGACAGCTCCTTTTTAATGTGTTTATACATTTTTTCGTAGCGTTCCAGCCTTTCCACTTCCCATTCATAATCGTTTTCACCATTCATCTTCCGCTTCTGGATATAGTACATGGTATCCGTTGGTATTTCGCTGGTGCCCAGGGTATAATGGGTCTTTTTCCGTTCCCTGTTCACTTTATGCATTGGGAACATGACATCGCCCACATAGGTGGATACAATAGACATACTGGGTTGCATGAACATCATGCCCGGCCAGGTAGTAAAGTAATCCGGTACGATAGACATGGCAGGAACCATGGTGACGCCGACAGCGGCACCTTCCAGGCCCATGTTGACCATACGGATACCTTTGATCTGGCTTAGTTTGATGGTATCGTATTCATGCATCGGGATCTTGTTGGGCAGGCGGATGGGAAGTGGGATCGGCAATGGAATGGGTGGTACAGGGATAAAAGGAGACCGTTTTAAAAATATAAGGGCACTATCCGTCACCCCCATCAGGTTGGATTCTACATAATAGGTATGTTTTCTGAAGTCGGTGCGGGTAAGTGGTTGTTCCATCTTCAGTTTCGTATCGGACCAGAACCACAACCTGATAAAATTACCCATTTTAACCGTGTCAGTTTTTCCTGTCTTTTCATTCAGAATAAGCAGCACTTTTTGCGTACGACCGGTAGGCATAGGCGGACCGGGAGGCTGTGACCAGACAGACAAAGGGATAAAAGCAAGTAGAGTGACAGGCAATAAATACTTCATCCGGCAAATCTATATTCCTATATATCCGGCAGAAAATAATAAGGGAAAACCATCCTATTTTATTGGAGAATCGTCATCACACTACTGCGATAAGTATCTCCTACCGGCAGCTTTTTCCCTGCCACCGTGACGTAACGGCTGGTAATAGCGCTCACCCTGGGGCGAGGCACGATGTAAGATCTGTGTATGCGCATGAACTGATGGCCCGGCAAGCGGCTCATCATCTCTTTCAGCGAAATCATAGACAATAAAGGATGTGTGGCCGATGTGGTATAGATTTTAACGTAGTTGTTTAACCCTTCGATATACAGGATGTCTTTCAGCTGCACATTCCTCGTTTCATAGTCGGCCCTGATAGTGAGTGAGGGCGCCATTTCCTGCACATCTTTCTGCATACCGGCTTTCAGGATCGCCTGTTCAAAACGCTCTTCCGAAAAGGGTTTCAGCAGGTAGTCTACCGCCGACACGTTAAATCCTTCTAATGCATACTCCGGATGTGCGGTTGTGAAGATCACCATAGGTCGCTGTGGCAACGATCTGTAAAACGCAAACCCATTTACATCTGCCATTTCTATATCCAGCAGGATCAGGTCTACATGGTTGCTGGCCAGGTATTTACATGCCTGCTCCGGATTGGTAAATTGCCGTTTCAGCCTGATCCCGTTTAGCCTTTTGCTGTAGTGTGCCAGGATTTCGTGGGCGATCGGCTCGTCGTCGATAGTAATAGCATCTAAAGGTCTCATAACTTTACACTGAGTTGAACGATGAATTGCTGCGTTTGCTGACTGATGGTCAGCGTGTATTGATCGGGATAAATTAAATCCAGTCTGCGTTTTACATTTTTGATACCAACACCGTCATTCGAAGCTGTTTTTACAATTGTATTTGTTGCTGAAAAATGAAGTGAATCTGTGGTTGTGTTTATTTCAATCAGCATTTGCGTCTCCCTGCTGGAAGAGATACCATGTTTGAAACTATTCTCGATAAAAGGTATTAGGATAAATGGTGCAATCTGGTTTGTACCCGCCTCCCCGGTGATGCGCAGTGATACCTGGTTGTTCAATCCAAGCCTGAGCTGTTGCATCTGGCAGTAGTTGCTGATGTGGTCCAGTTCTTTGGCAAGCGATACTTTGTCAGCATTGCTTTCGTATAGTACATACCGCATCATGTTTGCCAGTTTCAGAATATACGCAGGTGTTTTTTCTGATTGCTGTATAGATAACCCATAAATGCCATTCAGCGTATTGAAGAAAAAATGTGGTTGCATTTGTTGTTTCAATGCGGACAATTCAAACGCTGTCTTTTCTTCTGACAACTGTTTCCATTCATAGCGTTTGCGTGCGATGTACGATAACATGAGCGCTGCTGCCAGCAATACTAATTGAGGTATAGGAAAGTGCAGCGGATCTAAAAAGTGAAACCCTGAAAAAAAGTAGTTGAGTATTGTGGGAATATAAATCACGCATATTGCATAGGCGATTAATACCAGGAAATAAAACGCCCTTTTCCCGTAATACAAAAAGGGAATAAAGACATAAAAATTCAGGAAATATCCACCGGCGGCCATCACATTGTCCAACATCACGGAATAGTACAATTCCCGCGCAGTGATGGTCAGGGAATGCTTAGGCGGATATGGTACAAATATGGTCAGGAGTATGATGACGACTATCAGTATGCCATGAAAAGTATTTTTCATAGGTGAAAATTATAACGAAGGAAATATTCATCCTATACCCTTAGTCAGAAATCCTAAAATTCAGAGATGAAAACCTCTTTTTCGTAGACAAAAAATTGTTAAAGTTGGTCATCAATCGTTAAATTTGTCCACTTCACGCTCTCACTGTTGTTTTTACCCACCTTTTTATTCCCCCACTATATGAAAAACGGAAACTTCTAAAACATTAGAAGGGCATAGAAAACTGGTTACGCCTTATTGGATGGCTGCTGATCGGGTTCGTGGTATACTTCCGTTACAGCCTCATCATTCGAAAATCAGGCAGAAAGGGTAGCCTAATTAAATAATATCTAAAAAATTCCGGGTCTCTTTGAAATAATTCCCGAAATATAAAATGGGTATTGACAATAATAAAAATCCTGATAACTTTGTCATCAGATGACACGACATCGGACTTAACATTTAGACTTTAATTAATACTTTAAGAAGCAATGGCAAATTATTTTAATTCTTTACCCCTCAGGGAGCAACTGAACCAATTAGGTGTATGCGAGTTCATGGACATCGCTGAATTTGCTGACGGCGTAGCAGCCCTCAAGGGTAAGAAAGTAGTTATCGTTGGAGCAGGTGCTCAGGGTTTAAATCAGGGTCTGAACCTCAGAGATAGTGGTCTGGACATTTCCTACGCACTGCGCCAGGAAGCGATCGACAACAAGAGAGATTCCTGGAAAAATGCAACTGACAACAACTTCAAGGTTGGCACATTCGAAGAACTGATTCCAGGTGCAGATGTGGTAGTGAACCTCACTCCCGACAAGCAACACACTGCTGTGGTAACTAAGATAATGCCTTTGATGAAAAAGAATTCTACCCTGCTGTACTCTCACGGGTTCAACATTGTAGAAGAAGGAATGCAAATCCGTAAAGACATCACTGTAATAATGGTGGCACCTAAATGCCCAGGTTCTGAAGTAAGAGCAGAGTACCTGAGAGGCTTTGGTGTACCTACCCTGATCGCTGTTCACCCGGAGAACGATCCTGAAGGTAAAGGTCTGGAGCAGGCAAAAGCTTATTGCGTAGGTACAGGTGGCCACAGAGCTGGTGTACTGCGTTCCAGCTTTGTAGCTGAAGTAAAGTCTGACCTGATGGGTGAGCAAACCATCCTGTGTGGTCTGCTGCAAACAGGTTCTATCCTGTCTTTCGACAAAATGCTGGAGAAAGGTATCGATGCTGGTTACGCTTCCAAATTAGTTCAATACGGTGTAGAAGTAGTGACTGAAGCACTGAAACACGGTGGTGTAAGTGGTATGATGGACCGTCTGAGCAACCCTGCGAAAATAGCTGCTTTCAAAATTTCTGAAGAACTGAAGACCATTATGCGTCCGCTGTTCCAGAAACACCAGGATGACATCATGAGCGGCGAATTCAGCAGCACCATGATGAAAGACTGGGCTAATGGTGATGCGAACCTGCTGAAATGGAGAGCTGAAACCGGTGAAACTGCCTTCGAAAAGACACCTGCTGGCGACGTGAAGATCGGCGAACAGGAATACTTTGACAACTACACCCTGATGGTAGCATTCATCAGAGCAGGTGTGGAACTGGCTTTCGAAACAATGGTAGAAGCTGGTATCAAAGCTGAATCTGCATACTATGAGTCTCTGCACGAAACTCCACTGATCGCAAATACTATTGCACGTAAGAAACTGTTCGAAATGAACCGCGTGATCTCTGACACCGCTGAATATGGCTGTTACCTGTTTGATCAGGCTTGTAAACCATTACTGGCTGGTTTCATGAAGACTGTTGATACTGACCTGGTTGGTAAAAACTTCAACGAAGGTAAAACCGGTTCCGTTGATAACGCTGAACTGGTAAACATCAACGCAATCCTCCGCGACCATCCGGTTGAGGTAGTAGGAAGAAAACTGCGTAAAGCTATGACAGCTATGAAGTCAATTAAGACTACCTAAAATATATTAAAGAGCGTGTATCTTACTTTTGATACACGCTCTTTAAAATTCGGATCCATTTATGCGATTCTCAGGAGTTTCATTTATTGAAGATACATCCTGCCTCTTCCTCTCAGAAATTGGAATATGATGTCAGAGCCCGTTGTTAAAGTTTTAAATCTGAATGTCAGGTTTAAAGACAAGATCGTATTAGATAATTTAAGCTGGAATATAGTTCGTGGACAAAACTGGGTGCTGAACGGAATAAGCGGGAGCGGAAAAACCACCCTCGCCCAACTGATAGAAACACCTAAAGGTATCGACGGCAACATCGAATATAACTTTGATAAAAACAGCCTGCTTCCTCAGCAGGTACTCTACGTTTCCAACTGGTACCACTTTAAGAACTTAGAAGGCGACGCGAATTTTTACTACCAACAGCGCTATAATCGTAAACAGGCGAGAGAAACCCTTACCGTACTTGGCGATTTTAAAGTCTTTGGAAAAGAAAAGAACCTCGATATCGCCGATGCCGATAATATTATCGATGCACTCGGATATAGAGAACTGCTGGACTCTCAGCTGATAGAACTTTCCAGCGGGGAGCACAAAAAGCTGCAATTGGTCAAGGCCCTCTGGCTCAAGCCACAACTGCTAATCCTGGACCAGCCTTACGCCGGTCTGGATGTAGCTTCCAGAAAGAACTTAAATACCCTGCTGGAAGAACTTACCCAGGTGGGATCTCAATACATTCTTATCACCAACGACTCTGCCGTACCCAATAATGTGCATCAGTATGCGCAGATCATTGATGGTAAACTGGTCTCCTCTTCTACCAATGAGCATTCCAGCGAGATATTGCACGAACTGGAACCACTGCCTGAATTCCTCACGGAAAAGCCAGTGTATCATGCAGCACAGGTAGTGAAGATGGTCGATATGAATATTCACTATGGTGAAAAGCAGGTACTGAATAATATTAACTGGGAAGTGAACGCCGGTGAAAAGTGGTTATTGCAGGGACACAATGGTT
>Ga0316604_10002375_pt1 | contig 14516 bp, 12 predicted proteins | sample OWC_soil_day20_C_FD_207650 | JGI IMG/M metagenome (GOLD analysis project Ga0316604, IMG submission 207650) | Wetland soil microbial communities from Old Woman Creek delta, Ohio, United States - OWC_soil_day20_CT | ecosystem: Environmental > Terrestrial > Soil > Wetlands | place: USA: Ohio... | reverse complement strand
CGAACTGGCAATGGCCGGACCGGCCGCCGACGACGAGGTCGGGCCACTTGCCGCTGCCGAAGGAGGACAATCCCTTCCTCGGCCTGCGCGGCATCCGCGTCGCGCTCCTCCAGCCGGAACTGATGCGCCACCCAGGTGCGCGCCATCCTGCGCGTTAAGCCCTATGGCATCGCCCGCATCATGGTGTGCGAGCTCTCGGTCGCTCCCGCTGCCATTCCCGAGATCAAGGCGACATTGTCAGCCCTGACCTTGGCCAGATGCGAGGCGGCAGCCGCAGCCGCCCTTCGAGCCACCGGAGCGGACGAAGTTCGGGCGATTTCAGCGCGCTGATTTCACTGACGCGTTCGGATCGATGGCCTCGAGGAAGGCGGTCATCGCATCCTCGCCAGCTTCCGGTTCGCTGCCGACCATGACGGCGACGGCAAAGGCGATGGCCGAAGAGGTCTCGGTGTGCGTCGTCGCGCCAGCCCGGAGATTCATCACCAGCGTCGGGCAGAGGAACAGGGCGAGACGGATCACCCGCCGCCAGTCGGCCGGCAGCAGATTGCCGGCCTTAAGGGTGGAAAGCAGCGGCTTCCAGACCAACTCCGCCTTGGCGGCGAGCAACGCCTGCCGCACCGGCGTCAGCGCCCAGTCGGTGTCGATCGCCAGGGTGCCGTCCCCGAGCCGGACCGACGCCGAAAACCGCCGCGTCGCCTCGGCCGGATCATAGAGCCAGAGCGGATGGGCGAACACATTGTGGAAGGTCGCCTTGGCCTCGGCGAGCAGCGCCGGCACGTGCTCACCGGCAAAGGCCGGATCGTAGAAGCTGAGCACCGGTCCGTCCGGGCCCTGGCCATACCAGACGTTGGCGTTGTGGGCGTCGCCATGCGCCACCACGCCACCGGCGTCGGCGAGCCGATCCGGCCGGAGCCGCGCACCGGCCGCCGCGAACAGGTCACCGATCGTCTGCCGATAGGCCCGGCCGTTGACCACCAGGCGACGGCCGGCGAAATCATCCCACGCGAGGTTGACACCCGGCAGGCGCACCGGCTTGCCCAGGTAGAAACCGGCGAGCCGACCACCGGGAAAGCGCCGGCCGGGCATGTCAACGAGACGGTCATGGAACAGCCGGTGGATTGGCTCGGCCGCCGCTTCGCTGACCGTGACGGGCCTGAGGCTGCCCAAATAGACGCGCGCGATCGCCGCGTCGAGGCCGCGCTCGGCGGCGGCGGCGTCCGCCTCGGCGACGAGGTTGCGGCGCTCGTCGAGCGCGGCGATGTCGAGCGCCCTGAGCACGTCGGAAAAGCGCGGATCGGAGCGGCGGCGGTAGATCAGTACCTGTTCGCCCGGCAGGTTGGAAACGAACACTGGCATGTCCACCGGCAGCCCGGCACGGGCGAGGATGTCGGCGCGATAATATTCGCCGGTCATCGCCTCCTCGCCGTCCTCCTGGTGGAACTTGAAGAAGTAGTCGGCGCCGCCGGCCGAGAAGAAGCCGTTCAGCGAGTTGAGGCTGTATTGGTCGCGGTTGATGGCGACGCCCTTGGCCGCGAGATCGAACAGGTCGACAAACAACGCCGCCAGCGCGGCGGTCGCCGCGCCTTCGTCCGTCGCGGCGAGGCGCCGGATCTCGGCGGTGCGGCTCGGCGCCGTCATGGCGACCCCAGCAGAATGACGGGCCGGATAATCGTCTTGAGACCGGTCGAACGGCCGGCCAGCAGCCGTTCGTAAGCGGCCGGCACACCGTCGAGATCGATCGTCTCGTCGATCAGCGCCAGCAGACGGTCGGCGAGCGCCGGCATCAGCGCCACCGCCGCCGGCAACTCGTCCGTGAAGGCATGGCAGCCGATGAGCGCGATCTCGCGCTCGACGAGCAGCACCGGATCGACGACCAGGCTGCCGTGGCCGATGCCGACCAGCGCCAGAGTGCCGCCCGGCGACAGGAGATCGACAAGCGTGCCGATCACGTCGGGATGGCCGGTGGCGTCGAGTGCGGCAAGCAGCGGCGCGCCGGCCAGTGCCTCGGCAACGGCGTCCGGCGACAGATCGACGACGCGGGCGCCTGTTACTTCGGCAACGCGGCCGGCTCGGTCGGCGTTGCGGTCGGCGACCAGCAGCGGCCCGTCATGCCGGTTCGACAGCAGCAGCGCCGCGAGGCCGCCGATCGGTCCGCAGCCGACGATCAGCACCGGCGATCCTGCCGGAGCCGACAGGCGGTTCACCGCATGCAGCGCCACCGCCAACGGTTCGGCCATGGCGAGCGCCGCCGCATCGACGCCGGCCGGCGCCTTGACCAGCAGCGAGGCCGGCAGCACGACCTCCTCGGCAAAGCCGCCGTCGCAGACCTCGCCGACGAAGCCGAGCTTGTCGCAGACATTGGGCCGGCCGCCGCGACAGGCGGCGCAGACGCCGCAGGTGACGCGCGAATCGGCCACCACCGTGTCGCCCACGGCAAAGCCGGTGACGCCGTCGCCCAGCGCCGCGATGACGCCGACGAACTCGTGGCCAGCCACCGACGGCGACCGGCTGATCCAGGCGCCGGTGCGGAAGTTGTGCAGGTCGGAGCCGCAGATGCCGGCCGCCGTGACAGTCAGCTGCGCCTCGCCGGCACGAGGGGCAGACGGGGACGCGATGTCCTCGACCCGGAGGTCACCGGCGGCGTAGAGGCGGACGGCCTTCATCATTCAGCCCTTGAGATAAGCGTCGCGCACCGCCGACACGGCCTGTTCGTGGGACGAGAAGCCCTCGTAACGGGCGAGCACGCGGGCGGCGTGGGCGAGTTCCGGATAGGCGCCGGCCGTGACATAGCCGACCGACGACCGCTTGACGAAATCGAAGACCGATAGCGGCCCCCAGGTGCGGGCCCAGCGGCTGGTCGGCAGCACGGCGTTGGGGCCGAGGCCGAAGTTGGCGATCGACACCGGCGTATACGGCCCCATCAGGATCTCCGCCGCCTCGGTGATCTTGCCGAGATGGGCGTAAGGGTCGGTGGACAGGATCTCCAGATGCTCCGGCGCGTAGTCGTTGACGAAGGCATAGCTCTCCTCGACCGACGAGGTCAGGATGATGCCACCGAAGGCGCCGCCCAGTACTTTTTTCGAAAACTCGACGCGCTGCGGGGTCATGCGCGCCCAGTGATCGGGCAGCGCGGCCAGCGCTTCCTCGGCCACCCGGCGCGAATGGGTGACGATATAGGCCGAGCTGTCCGGGCCGTGTTCGGCCTCGATCAACACGTCGAGAGCAGCAAGGCCGCCGTGCACCGTGTCATCGGCGAAGATGATCGCCTCCGACGGGCCAGCCGGCAGGCCGGCGTCGATGACGCCGGACAGCAGGCGCTTGGCGGCCACCACCCACGGACTGCCGGGGCCGACGATCTTCAGCGCCGGTTTCACCGTCTCGGTGCCGAAGGTAACGGCGGCCACGGCCTGCGCGCCGCCCACCTTGTAGACCGTCTCGACGCCAGCCAGGCGGGCGGCGACCAGCGTCGCCGCGTCGACCGAGCCATCCGGCGTCGGCGGCGTGACAATGGCGAGGTCAGGCACGCCAGCCACGACGGCAGGCACCGCCGTCATCATGGTCACCGACGGGAAGGCGCCCTTGCCCCGGGGGATATAGAGGGCGACCGAACGGATCGGCGTCACCCGGTCACCGGCGAAGGCGCCAGGGCGGATCTCCTTCAGCCACATGGCCTCCGGCTTCTGCTCCTCGTGGAAACAGCGGATATTCTCGATGCCGTAGCGGATCGCCTCCACCACCTCCGGCTCGACGGCCTTGAAGGCAGCGTCGAACTCGGCCTCGGTTGCCTTCAGCGCGCCGGGCTTGACCTCCGCCTTGTCGAGGTCGCGGGCGAAGCGATGGAGCGCCGCGTCGCCGTCCGTCTTCACCGCCTCGATGATCGGCGCGACCTTGTCGAGGAAGAAGGTGAGGTCGGTTTCCGAACGCTTGAGCAGGGCGGCGCGGGCCGCCGCATCGAGCTTGGCATAATCGTGGAAGGAGACGTCGGTCATGGCAGCGGTCCTCGAACGGCGGGGCGTTTCACGCCCTCATTTCGATTTCAGGAAAATGTCGAGCCCGACCAGCCGGTCGAGCAGCGCGATGGCGATGGCGGCAACGGCGATGAACACCACGGAGATGGCCGCAAGGTCGGGCGTGATGATCGAGCGGATGGAATTATAGATCTGCACCGGCAGCGTGACGATGCGCGCGTCGACCAAGAGCAGCGACACCAGGAACTCGTTGAGCGCCAGGATGAACATCAACAGCGCGCCGGTGATGATGCCTGGCGTCACCGCCGGAATGGTCACGGCAAGAAAGGTGGAGAGTGGCGGCGCGCCACAGTTGGCGGCGGCAAGCTCGAGATCGGGATCGAGGCTGGCAGCGCTGGCCGTCACCGCCCAGATCATGAACGGCAGGTTGATTACCGCGCAGGCAACTCCCACCGGCCAGAGCTGGCCGAGCAGCCCCCATTTGCCGAAGATCAGCATCAGCCCGATGCCCGAGCCGATCAGCGGCACGGTGAAGGGCAACAACAGGTAGACCTGGACGCCGGCGGCAAAGCGCACGCGATACTTGGCCAGCGCGATGCCGGCCAGTGTTCCCGTGGGAATGGAGATCGCCGTGCAAATGGTGGCGACGATCAGCGAGCGCAGGAAGGCGTCACGCAGGTCGGTGGCGCCGGCGATTGCCGCGTACCACTTGAGCGACAGACCCTCGGGCGGGAAGGTGATCATGTTGCCGGCCGTGAACGACGCGCCCAGCACCACCAGCGTCGGCGCCGACAGCATGACCAGCGCCACGGTGACGAAGGTCCACAGCGTCACGGCCTTGGAACGGTCGCCCTTCACTTCGCCCTCCCCATGGCCAGCGTGCCGGCCCCGAACAGCGCGAACACCACGCCGACCATCATCGAGCCGACGGCGACCAGCAGCAGCGCCAGCGTCGCCCCCATGCCCTGATCGGAGGTGCGGAAGAACTGGTCGTAGATGGCGTTGGCGATGAAATCCTGCGAGCCGCCGCCGAGGATGGCCGGCATGGCGAAATCGGTCAGCGACAGCGTCAGCACCACGAGGCCGGCGCCGATGAAGCCGGGCTTGGCCATCGGCAGCACCACGTGGAGAAAGGTCTTCACCCAGTTGGCGCCGAGCGAGCCGGCGGCGGACTCCATCTCCTCGGGGATGGCGGTGAGCGCTGGCGCCAGCATCAGCACGGCAAACGGCAGCATGTACTGCACCAGGCCGAACAGCACGGCCGGATAGTTATAAAGAAGACGTACCGGTGCCACGCCGACGAGACCGAGCGCCTCGTTGACCATGCCCTGCGAGCCCAGAATGATCAGCCAGCCGTAGGCGCGCACCACCTGGCCGATGAAGAAGGGCAGGAACAGGGCGATCAGCAGGACCTTGCGCAGAGCGGCCGAGCGCGTTCGCACCATGACGTAGGAATAGGGAAAGGCGAGGATGAGCGTGATCACCGTGACGATCAGCGAGCCGATGAGGCTGCGGCTGGCCACCGTGAAGAACAGCTTCTCGGTGAACGCGCGGTCGTAGTTCCTCAGCGAGTAATCATCGGACGGCAGGAAGGTCGCCGTGTCCAGCGTCCGCAGGGAGCCATCGGCCATGTCCCACAGGCCAAGCACCAACAGCCCGACAAGAAGGACCGCCGGCAACAGCATCAACCAGGGCACCGCCGCCGCGAAGCTCCTTGGCCAGACGGCGACGGCCGTCGCTTCAAGGGCATCCATCAGGCGCCAGGAGAGGGGATAGGCAGTACGGCTCGGACGCATTGTACAATCGGATCGGTTGTCTTGAAGGTGGCCCGCCGCCGGGAGAGCGGCGGACCTTGAGGAAAAGGCTGACGATCAGCCCTGCATGATTTCCTTGAACTTGCCGAACCACTCGCTCTCATGCTCGACCTGCACCTTGGAGGAGATGCGGATCAGCTTCTTGAAATCGGCTTCGGTGGTCGGATAGGACGGATCGCCGACGAGATCAGCCGGCGGATTGACGCCCGGCACCACGCCCGGCAGGCCGAGGCCATCGAGCCAGACCTGCTGCGCGTCCTTGGTGATGGCGAAGTTGATATACTGCTTGGCCCAGTAGAGCTCGTTCTCCGGCAGACCCTTGGGGATCCACAGGCCGTCGGTGTCATACTTGGCGCCCTCTTCGGGCACCGTCCAGGCGATGTCGACACCGTTCGCCTTGGCTTCGCGGGCGTTGGTGGAGATGGTGCAGGCCGCGTCGATCTCGCCCTTCTGGAACCAGGCGGTGAAGTCCGGGTCCTCGCCGAGCAGCGGCTCCTGCTCCTTGATCTTGGCGATGAAGTCCCAGGCCGGCTGCATGTTGCCGGGGATGTCCTCGAGCTTGCCGCCGCCGGCCACCTGCGCCGGGAAGTGGAAGCCGATGCCGTCGTTGTACAGGGCGATGCGGCCCTTGAACTTCGGGTCGAGAAGGTCCTTCCACGACTTCGGCGCGCCATTCGGGAAGGCCGCGGGGCGGTAGGCCAGCACGTAGACGTAGCCGTAGGTGTTGACGATCGGATAGCCGTCGAGGCCGACCGGCTTGGCCAGTTCGGTGACACCCGCGAGGTTGGAGAGATCGGAAAGATCTTCCGTCACGCCCCGCAGCGCCGACTTGGTGGCGTTGGTGGTGGTGTCCCAGTTGATGTGGATCGGCGGCACGCGCTTCTGCGCCACGGCGGCCCACACCTTGGGCTGGATCTCGTTGTCTTCGGTGAGATCATGACGGACGGTGATGCCGGTCAGCTTGGTGAAGGGATCGGAGACGCCAGCCTTCAGGCTGTCGGCCCAGGACCCGCCCCAGGCGCGGACGATGATCTCCGTCGGCTTCTCCGGTTCGGCGGCAAACGCCCGGCCGAATGGCATGCCGGCGAGGCCGGCCGCACCGGCAAGGCCGACGCCCTGCAGGAAACGGCGACGGCCGAGACTGAGGGAAGGCTTGGTCGATCCAGTCATTGTCGTTCTCCTCTGGCTCTGTTCTTTTCTTCGCATCGGATTGTCCGAAAACCGGATTCCACTTTTCGGTCCGATGCTTTAGCGCCGGTCCGCTCAATCCCCGAAAACCAGCACGTCTTTCACATTCCACCCCAGCGCGACCGTCGATCCGACGTCGTGCTGGCTGTGGGTCACGGGGTCATGGTCGAAGACGCGCAGCATCGTGCCGCCGAGATCGGCCACCGCCACCTCGTAGACCACGCGCTCGCCTTCGAAGATGCTGTCGGTGACGGTGCCGTCGAACACGGTGTCGACGTCGCCGAGCGCCTCGCGACCGCCGCCGATGCGGATCTGTTCGGCGCGGAGCGCGCCGCGTGCCGGCGCACCCGCCGTCGGGCGAAAGCCGTTGCCGGTTCGACCGGCGAGGCCGGGGCGGCTGAAGGCGATCAGGTCGCCATCGACGCTCGCCACGGTTCCCTCGATGAAATTGGTGACGCCGATGAAATTGGCGACGAAGGCATTCTTCGGCTGGCGATAGGTGGCCTCCGGCCGCGCCTTCTGCTGGATGCGGCCGTGGTCCATGACGATGATCTCGTCGGACACCACCAGCGCCTCGCGCTGGTCATGCGTCACGTTGATGGTGGTGACGTCGAGTTCGCGCTGGATGCGGCGAAACTCGAGCTGCATCTCCTCGCGCAGCTTGCGGTCGAGCGCGGCGAGCGGCTCGTCGAGCAGCAACAGGTCCGGCTCGAAGACCAGGGCGCGGGCAATGGCGACGCGCTGCTGCTGGCCGCCGGACAGCTCGTGGATGCGGCGATCGCCGAGTTTCCCGAGCTTGACGAGGTCAAGGTAGCGCTGGACGCGATCGGGAATGGTGCGCGCGTCGAAGCGGCGCATCCGCAAGGGAAAGGCGACGTTCTCGGCCGCCGTCATGTGCGGAAACAGGGCCAGCTTCTGGAACACCATGCCGATCGACCGCTTGTGCGGCGGCACGCTGCCGACGGCAAGGCCGTTGATGACCACGTCGCCCGAGGTCGGCCGACCAAAGCCGGCGATCATCCTGAGCAGCGTCGTCTTGCCCGAGCCCGACGGGCCGAGAATGGTGAGAAAGCGCCCCTTTTCGAGGTCGAACGTGGCATCGCGCACCGCGTGCACGCCGTCGAACATCATATTGACGTCGCGTACCGACACCGCGAACGGCGTATCGGCGGCTATCGTTTCCGTCATCCCCTTACTCTCTGACCCTCACGTTCCGGCATTCTTGGTCCCCGACCGCCGGGAAACGTCGCAGTACCATATACATCTCTAGACAGGCCGTCACCCGACTTGAGAGGCATTTTTATGCATGCCTCAAATTGAGGCAAGATAACCGCCATCGACCGGAATGCACTGGCCTGTTACGTAGGCAGAGGCATCCGAGGCGAGGAAAATGACCGCACCGGCGAGATCGCCGAGCGCCCCGAACCGGCCAAGCGGAATCTTGCCGAGCATCGAGGCCTGCCAGGCGTCGTCTCGGTAGAAGACGTCGGTCATCGCCGTGCGGAAGTAGCCCGGCGCCACGGCGTTGACGCGGATGCCGAGGGCAGCCCATTCGGTGGCCAGGGCATGCGTCATGCCGACGATGCCGGCCTTCGACGCGCCATAGGGTACGGCCGTCGGCACGCCGACATAGCTGGTCAGCGAGGCAAGGTTGATGATCGCCCCGCCCTGCCCGGCGCCGTGCATGCGCCGCGCCGCCGCCTGCGCCATGAAGAAGGCGCCCTTCAGGTTGGTGTCGACCACCCGGTCCCACACGTCTTCCTCGATGTCGAGCGACGGCGTCACCTCTTCGTAGCCGGCATTGTTGACGAGGATATCGAGCCCACCGAGCGCGTCGGCGGCGCGCTCCACGGTCACCCGGCTGCCGGCAACGTCGCGCACGTCCTGGGCGAGCGGCACAGCGCGCGCGCCGAGCGCGTCGATGGCGGCGACCGTTTCCTTGAGCGAGCCGATGTCGCGGGCGGTGACGGCAACGTCGGCGCCAGCGCCCGCCAGCGCCTCGGCGATGGCCCGGCCAATGCCACGGCTCGCCCCGGTCACCAGCGCCTTGCGACCGGCGAGGCTGAAGAGGGCGAGCGGCGACATGTGAAAACTCCGGAAAACAGAATGCGCCGGCCCTCACGCAGGAGCGGTCCGACGATGCGGCCGGCAATGCAGCATTTCCGGGCTATGTTGTCCATAGAGGGTGATGCCGATTTTCGATGGCCCATTCGGATTCTGCGCAGCTGTCTTGCGCAAGCTGGTCATCGCCCCACTGCGCACCCGGCGAATGACTTGCATCAGGGCAGAGGTTGTCTATACATATAGGTCCGAAATTCACCGTAGAGATCGCGCCATGGCCGCCCGCCTGTTCCGCAACGCCCGCCTCGTCACGATGGCCGATCCGGCTTCCGTCACGCCGATGGATCGGGCCGCGATCCTCGCGGTGGACGGCCGCATCGCCTACGCCGGCCCAGAAGCCGATCTGCCGGCAATAGCCTCCAACGCCGAAGCGATCAACCTTGAAGGGCGACTGGTGACGCCGGGCTTCATCGACTGCCACACCCACCTCGTCCATGGCGGCAACCGCGCCCGCGAGTTCGAGCTGCGCCTCGCCGGTGCCAGCTATGAGGAGATCGCCCTGGCCGGTGGCGGCATCGTCTCGACCGTGGCGGCGACGCGGGCAGCCGGCGAGGACAGCCTTGTGGCGAGCGCCCTCCCCCGCCTCGACCGAATGATCGCCGAAGGCGTCACCACCATCGAGGTCAAGTCAGGCTACGGCCTCGACCTTGAAAGCGAGCTCGCCCAGCTCCGCGCCGCCCGCCGCCTCGCCGATGAGCGAAAGGTGACGGTCAGCACCAGTTTCCTCGGCGCCCACGCGCTGCCAACCGAATTTGCCAACAATCGCGCCGGCTATCTGGCACTCATCCGGGACGACATGCTGCCGGCCATCGCCGCCGAAGGGCTGGCCGACTGCGTCGACGCCTTCTGCGAGACGATCGCCTTCTCGCCCAAGGAAGTGGACGGGGTCTTTGCCGCCGCCAGGCGCCTCGGCCTCAAGGTGCGGCTCCACGCCGACCAGTTGTCCAACCTCGGCGGCGCGGCGCTGGCCGCCCGCCATGGCGCGCTATCGGCCGATCATCTCGAGCACACCGACGAGGACGGTGCCGCTGCCATGGCCGCCGCCGGCACCGTCGCCGTGCTGCTGCCCGGCGCCTTCTATTTCATCCGCGAAACCAAGCTGCCGCCGGTCGATCTGTTCCGCCAGCACGGCGTCCGTATCGCCATCGCCACCGACTGCAACCCCGGCACGTCGCCGCTCACCTCGCCGCTGCTGGTCCTGAACATGGCGGCGACGCTGTTCCGCCTGACGGTGGCCGAGTGCCTGGCCGGCATGACCATCCACGCCGCCGCCGCCCTCGGCCTTGCACAGGATGCAGGGTCGATCCAAGTTGGCAAATGGTGCGACCTTGCCGTCTGGGACGCCGAAAGCCCGGCCGAACTCGTCTATCGCATGGGCTTCAACCCGCTCGCTGCGCGCTATTGGAGAGGTGAATGAAAGACACCCCGATCATCCACCGCCTCGTACCCGGCGACGTGCCGTTGTCGGTCTGGCGTGCCATCTACTTCGGCGACGACGTCGCCATCGATCCCGCCGCGCGCGGCCCCGTCGACAAGGCGGCCGCGACAATCGAAACGATCATCGGCAAGGGCGAACCGGTCTACGGCGTCAACACCGGCTTCGGCAAGCTCGCCTCGGTACGCATCGACGCCGCCGACCTCGAAACGCTGCAGCGCAACATCGTGCTGTCGCACGCCGCCGGTGTCGGCGAGCCGCTGTCGATACCCGTCGTGCGGCTGATCATGGCGCTGAAGCTGGCCAGCCTTGCCCAGGGCGCCTCCGGCGTCCGCTGGACAACGCTCACCCATCTGGCCGCCTGCCTCGAACGCGGCCTGATCCCGGTCATTCCCGGCCAAGGCTCGGTCGGCGCCTCCGGCGACCTCGCCCCGCTCGCCCACATGACGGCGGCATTGATGGGCGTCGGCCAGGTGTTCGTCGACGGCCGTCCGGTCGATGCCGCCGCCGCGCTGGAAGCGAACGGTCTCGCACCGCTCGTCCTCGGCCCCAAGGAAGGGCTGGCGCTGCTCAACGGCACGCAGGCGTCGACGGCACTGGCGCTGGCCGGTCTGTTCGAGACGGAGCGGGTGTTCCAGGCGGCGCTGATCACCGGCGCGCTGTCGGTCGACGCCGCCAAGGGCTCGGACGGTCCGTTCGATGCGCGCATCCATCGCCTCCGCCGCCACAAGGGCCAGATCGACGTCGCGACCAGTCTGCGCGGCCTGCTGTCGGGCTCGGTCATCCGCGCCTCGCATCTCGACGACCACGGCCGCGTGCAGGATCCTTATTGCCTGCGCTGCCAGCCGCAGGTGATGGGCGCCTGCCTCGACCTGCTCAGGCAGACGGCGACAACCCTCAACGACGAGGCCAACGGCGTTTCCGACAACCCGTTGGTGTTCACCGACACCGGCGAGGTGATCTCCGGTGGCAACTTCCACGCCGAGCCGGTGGCCTTCGCCGCCGACATCATCGCGCTGGCCCTCTGCGAGATCGGGTCGATCGCCGAGCGGCGCATCGCCATGCTGGTCGACCCGGCGCTGTCCGGCCTGCCGGCCTTCCTGACGCCAAAGCCCGGCCTCAACTCCGGCTTCATGATCCCGCAGGTGACGGCCGCCGCCCTCGTCTCCGAGAACAAGCAGATGGCCCACCCGGCCTCGGTCGATTCCATTCCGACATCGGCCAACCAGGAAGACCACGTTTCCATGGCCGCCCATGGCGCCCGCCGCCTCCAGGGCATGGCGCGGAACGCCGCCCACGTCATCGGCATCGAGTATCTCGCCGCCGCACAGGGCATCGGCTTTCACGCGCCGCTGGACACCTCGGCACCGCTGGCCGCCGCCATCGAACTGTTGCGCGTCGACGTGCCACCGCTCGCCGACGACCGGCATTTTGCCCCCGATATCGAGGCGGCCACCCGTCTCGTCACCTCCGGCCGGCTCGCCGCCACCATCGGCAACGATCTGCTGCCGGCGCTGGTGACACAATGAGCGGCGCCGAAGACCCGGTCATCCGGCGCGGCGCGGCACCGCTCGTCCTTTCCCTGCCGCACGTCGGCACGGCGATTCCCGACGACATCGCGGCGCGGCTGGTCTCGCCCTGGCTGGCCGTGAAGGATGCCGATTGGTGGATTGACGAACTCTACGCCTTTGCCGGCGACCTCGACGCGACCATTGTCCGCGCTCACTGGTCGCGTACGGTGATCGACCTCAACCGCGATCCCTCCGGTGTCTCGCTCTATCCGGGACAGGCCACCACCGGCCTCTGCCCGGTCGAAACCTTCGACGGCGAAGCGCTCTATCGTCCTGGGGCCGAGCCCGATGCCACGGAGATCGGGGCGCGGACCGCCACCTTCTTCCAGCCTTATCATGCAGCGCTATCGGAAGAAATTAGCCGGCTACGCACCCAACATAATCGAGTGGTGATCTACGATTGCCATTCCATTCGTTCCGCCATTCCCCGTGTGTTTGCCGGCAAACTACCTGTCTTCAATCTCGGGACCAACAGCGGTGCGTCGGCCGATCCGGCACTGGTGTCAGGCGTTGCCGACGCCGTTTCCAGCTCGACTCGCAGCCACGTCGTCGATGGCCGCTTCAAGGGCGGCTACATCACCCGCCACTACGGCCGGCCGGAGAATGGCATTCACGCGCTGCAAATGGAGCTTGCCTGCCGCGGCTATCTCCGCGAACCGGTCGGGCCGGTCACCGAAGCCAGTTGGCCTGTTACCTACGACCCGGCCTTCGCGGCCTCGACGCGAGCAACCCTCCAGGCCGTGCTGACGACCTGCCTCGCCTTCGCGCGCGGCTGAGGATCACTCCACCGCCTTGAGCTGCCGCTTTCCCGACGCGCCCGACAGGGGAACCACGTCGACGGCCACCGTCAGGCTATGGGCGCCGGAGGTGACGATGACGCCATCGAGCGGCGACACGTCGGAATAGTCGCGGCCAATGGCGAGGATCAGATGGTCCTCGCCGGCCGCGATGCCGTTGGTGGGATCGAGCCCCACCCAGCCCGCCTCGTCGCCGCACCACACCTCCACCCAGGCATGCGTGGCATCCGCCCCTTCGAGCCGAGCCCGGCCAGGCGGTGGCTCGGTGCGGAGATAGCCGGAGACGTAGCGGGCTGGCAGCGCGAGCCCCCTGAGGCCGGCGATCATCACCTGGGCAAAGTCCTGACAGACACCCTCCCTGGCAACAAAGGCGTCGGACGGACTGGTGTAGGCGTCGGTGGCGCCGGGCACATAGTCGAAATCGGCCTTGATCCGCTTCATGAGGTCGATCGCCCCGACGAGCACCGGCCGCCGCGCCGGAAAGGACAATGCGGCATAGCCAGTGATGGCCGCATCGAGCGGCACCGACGGCGAGGCGAAGAGACCGTGCGCCGGTGAGGCAGGGCCGAGGTCGTCGCTCGACGCGGCAAGGACGCGCACCTCTTCGGCGGGTGGCGTCAGCGCCGCGAGATAGGGATCGGTCGGGGTCACCTCCACCTCGGCGTCAAGGCGGACGACCAGCGCATCGTGCGGCCGGTCGAGCGCGAAATGACAGATGCGATTGCCGAAGAAGTCGGTCGTCTCTCCACGCTCGGCCGGCTCCGGCGTGATGGAGAGCGTCGCCCGCCGCACCGTCTGCCCCGGACGATCCACCGGCAGCAGGCGGGCGACATGGCTCGAATAGGGGATGGCCGCCGCATAGGTGTAGCGGGTCTCCTGCCGCAGCTCGTAGATCATTCGAGCTCCTCCGGCCGCGCTTCGCTGGGGCGCTGGGTGAAGAAACGGTCGGTGACAAGGCCGGACAGCCGCAGCAGCCGGCGGGTGATCTTGTCGATATCGCGCACGCTCATCTTCTCGGCGGCGGTATTGGCGATGCGGGCGTCGAGCTTGCGGGCAAGGCGCAACAGCTCCACCGGCCGGCCATCGAGGCGGGTGGCCGGCAACGCTTCCAGATGCTCGACGATGCGCGCCATCTGGAAAGCAACGGAGCGAGGATTGGCGTCATCGAGCATCAACAGATCGATCACCGGCAACGGAGCCGGCCGCATGACATAGCGCCAGCGGTAGGTGATCTGGCTGTCGCCCGCCTCAAGCGCCAGGTCCAGCGTCTCGGTCGACGGCGCCTCGAGGGCGAAGCTGCGAACGACCGCCGCCGTGGCGAGCGCCCGCTCGATGCGACGGCCGAGGTCGAGGAAGCGCCAGCCCATGGCGCGGTTCATGTTCTCGGCGGCAAGGCCGGCGAAGGCGGCGATGCGGCGCAGGCCGTGGTTGACCTCGTCGAGCATCTGGGCCGGCGTGAGACGCTGCCGGCCGGTGGCTTCGAACAGGGCGGCAATTTCCGTCACCGCCCGGAAGGCATCCGGTGCCAGGCGATCGCGGATGGCCGAGCCGGACGCTCGCGCCGCGCCGGTCAGCGCCGGCAGGCCGGAGGGCGAAGCCGGATCGCTGAGGGCGGCGGCGAT
>Ga0316604_10002374_pt1 | contig 14517 bp, 10 predicted proteins | sample OWC_soil_day20_C_FD_207650 | JGI IMG/M metagenome (GOLD analysis project Ga0316604, IMG submission 207650) | Wetland soil microbial communities from Old Woman Creek delta, Ohio, United States - OWC_soil_day20_CT | ecosystem: Environmental > Terrestrial > Soil > Wetlands | place: USA: Ohio... | reverse complement strand
TCGAGCGTGGCCAGGATCGCATCGGCGGCCCCGGGCCGCTCGCGAGGCGGGTCGAGGTCCTCGATCCGGACCAGCCAGTCGCCGCCGCGGGTGCGCGCCTCGAGGTAACTGCCGACGGCAGCGATCAGTGAGCCGAAATGCAGCGGACCGCTCGGCGAGGGAGCGAAGCGCCCGCGGTAGGGGCGGACGGGATCAGCGGTACCAGTCGTCGCGGTCGCCGAACTGCTTCTCGCGTCGCTCACGCCGTTCCTGGGCCTCGACGCTGAGGGTGGCGACCGGCCGCGCCTCGAGGCGCTTCACGCCGATCGGTTCGCCCGTTTCCAGGCAATAACCGTAGGAGCCGTCCTCGATCCGCTTCAGGGCCTCGTCGATCTTGCGGATCAGCTTGCGCTCGCGGTCCCGCGTGCGCAGTTCGAGGCTGAATTCCGACTCCTGCGTGGCCCGGTCGTTCGGGTCCGGGAAGTTGGCCGCCTCGTCCTTCATGTGCAGCATCGTGCGGTCGACCTCCTGCATCAGGTCGTTCTTCCAGACGGTCAGGATCGTGCGGAAGTGCTCCAGCTGCTCCTTGTTCATGTACTCCTCGCCCTTGCGCGAGACGTACGGCTGAACATTCCGTGGCCCGGAGAGCAGGCTGGCGCTCATCTCCGGCTGGTCATCGGCGGCATCGGCCGCGACCTGGGCCTTGACGACAGGTTTACGGGCCACGGCGGGCGCGGCAGGCTTGCGGACGCCTTTCGGCTCCGCCTTGCGGACAGCCGCTTTCGCCTTCGGCGCCGCCTTGACGGACGGCTTGGCAGCGGCCTTCGCAGAAACTGTCTTCTTGGCCTTGGTCGCCTTGGCAGACGGTTTCTTCACGGGCATTGCAGACTCCGGGGACACATCGAAGGACGCGGGATTATACAGACCGAGGGCTGCGGGTCCACTTGTTCGGCCCGCTTCGGCCCGCCCCCGCGAAAAGCGGGTCGCGAGGCCCGATTACGGTGCTGTGAGGGACGTCACTTTCTTTTAAACTCCCCGTTTTATCCCCCCGACCCCCATCCTGGGTGACCGATGCGCCTGACCAAGATCAAGCTGGCCGGATTCAAGTCCTTCGTGGATCCGACCGGAGTCAATTTCCCGAGCAACCTGGTCGGCGTGGTCGGCCCCAACGGCTGTGGCAAGTCGAACATCATCGACGCCGTGCGCTGGGTCATGGGCGAGATCTCGGCGAAGCACCTGCGCGGCGAATCGATGGCGGACGTCATTTTCAACGGCTCGGGCTCGCGCAAGCCCGTGGGCCACGCATCGGTCGAGCTGGTGTTCGACAACTCCGACGGCAAGCTCGGCGGCGAGTACGCGAGCTACGCGGAAGTCTCGCTGAAGCGCGTGGTCTCGCGCGATGGGTCGTCGTCGTATTTCCTGAACGGCGTGCGCTGCCGGCGCAAGGACATCACGCAGCTGTTCCTGGGCACCGGTCTCGGCTCGCGCAGTTACGCGATCATCGAACAGAACATGATCTCGCGCGTGATCGAGGCCAAGGCCGACGAGATGCGCGCGTTCCTCGAGGAGGCGGCCGGCATTTCGCGCTACAAGGAGCGCCGCCGCGAGACGGAGACCCGCATTGCGCACACGCGCGAGAACCTCGCGCGACTCTCCGATCTGCGCGACGAGGTCGAGAAGCAGCTGCGCCACCTGCAGCGGCAGGCGGCGACCGCGCGGCGCTACCAGGCGCTGAAGCAGGACGAGCGGCAACTGCAGGCGGAGCTGCTTGCGCTCCGGTTGCGCGAGGTCGAAAGCGAGGCCGGTGCGCGCCAGGCGATCCTGAGCGAGCGCGACCTCGCGCTGCAGGCCGCGCTCGCCGAGCAACGCTCGCACGAGGCGGCGATCGAGCGCGCGCGGCACGAGCACGACGCGCGGGCCGAGGTCCTCTCCGAAGTGCAGGGCCGCTACTACCAGGTGGGCGCGGAGATCTCGCGCAACGAGCAGGCGATCGAGCATTCGCGCGAGATCCGCAGCCGCCAGCGGCAGGAACTCGAGCAGGTCGGCCAGGGCCTGCAGGAAGCCGAGGCCCACCGGGTGCGGGATGCGGCGCAGGCAGCCGAACTGCACGCCGCGCTTGCTGAGCTCGAACCCGGCCTCGAGTCGGCGCGAGCGGCGGAGGAGGCCGCGGCGGTCGAGCTCGCGGCGGCGGAGTCCGCGATGCACGAGTGGCAGGAGCGCTGGGAAGGATTCAACCAGTCGCTGCGTGGCGCGTCGTCCGCGGCGGAAGCCGAGCGGGCGCGTCTCGAGGAAATGGACAACCAGCTGCGCCGGCTGGTGGCACAGCGCGAGCGCGCGACGCAGGAGCACGGCAACCTCGCCGCGGCCGACGTCGCTGCGACGCTCGGCGACATCGAGCGCTCGGAGACCGAGGCCCTTGCCGCGCTCGAAGCCGTGCGGGCGCGCATGACCGAATTCGTTGCATCGCTGCAGTCCGAGCGCGGACGCGAACGGGAGCTCGCCGAAGCCTCGCGTCTCGCGCGCCGGGAGTTGCAGGACGTCGAGGGACGCATCGTCTCGCTCGAGGCGCTGCAGCGTGCTGCGCTCGGCCAGAGCCAGGGCAAGGTCGTCGACTGGCTCAAGTCGCGCGGCCTCGACGAACGCCCGCGCCTCGCGCGCCAGCTGTCGGTGGATGCGGGCTGGGAGCGCGCGGTCGAAACCGTGCTCGGCTCGTATCTCGAGGCCGTCTGCATCGACTCGCTCGACGACGTGGCGGGGATGCTCGAGAGTCTCTCGGCGGGGACGGTGACCTTCTTTGCCGGTGCGCAGGGCCCGGCCGGCAGCGGACACGTCAGCGGTAGCCTGCGCGCGCGCGTGCAGGGGCCCGCCGGGCTCGATGCGCTGTTCGAAGGCGTCGTCGCGACGGACACGCTCGCGGAAGCGCTCGCGGTGCGGCCGCAACTGCGCGCCGGACAATCGGTGATCACGAAGGACGGCCTCTGGATCGGCCCGGACTGGTTGCGCGTCAGCCGCGATCGTGACGCTCACGAGGGCGTCATCGAGCGCGAGCAGGACCTGCGCCGCCAGCGGTCGGAGCTCGACGGGCTGCAGGCGCGTTGCCGCGCGCTCGACGAGGAGCTCGAAGTGGTGAGGGGCCGGGTCCGCGAGACCGAGGACCGCATCGCCGACGGGCAGGGCCAGTTGTCGCGGAGCGGCGCGGCGCACATGAATCTTCGCTCGCAGCTCGACGGGCTGCGGGCCCGCGCGGAGCAGCGCAGTGCGCGCATGCAGCAACTCGCCGCGGAGCTTGCCGAGCTCGAGGGCGCGCTCGAGGTGGCCAACGCGGGCAACCGCTCCGCGCGCGCGCGTCTGGAGGAGGCGGTCGAGCGCATGGCGGACCTCGAGCAGCAACGCCGCGCGCTCGAGTCCGAACGGGACGTGCTGCGTCAGGCGTTGACGGACGCGCGGCAGCGGGCGGATGGGGCGCGCAATGCGGCCAGCGAAGCCGCGATTCGCGTCGAGTCGCGCCGCACGGGCCACCAATCGCTGCTCGCGAGCCTGGCGCGTCTCGAAGGCCAGATGACGCACTTCGTGGCGCGACGCGGGGACCTCGAGTCGCAGCTCGTCGCAGCGGAGGAAGCCGAGTCGCGGCTCGCCACGGCGCTGCAGCAGGCACTGCAGGTGCGGGTCGCCGTCGAGGAGGAACTCGCCACCGCGCGGCGCGGAATGGAAGCGCTCGATGCCAGCCTCCGTGAACTCGACGAGCATCGCACCCGGGCGGAGACGGCCGTGCAGGACGCGCGCGACCTGCTCGAGAACGTCAAGTTCTCGGTGCAGGAGCTGAAAGTGCGCCGCGAATCGCTGCTCGAGCAGTTCGCCGCGACGCGGCTGCAACTCACCGACGTGGTCGCGGCGCTGGTGCCGGAGGCGGACGTCGTCGGCTGGGAGCAGCGACTGGCAGAGACTTCCGAGAAGATCGAGCGGCTCGGGCAGGTCAATCTCGCGGCGATCGACGAGTTCCGCGAGCAGTCCGAGCGCAAGGAATACCTCGATCGTCAGTTCACCGACCTGACTGACGCCCTGACGACGCTCGAAGACGCAATCCGCAAGATCGATCGCGAGACGCGCAGCCGCTTCCAGGATACGTTCGACCGAGTCAACGCGGGCCTCAAGGACAAGTTTCCGAGGCTGTTCGGCGGCGGGCACGCGTACCTCGAGCTCACCGGTGACGACGTCCTCGAGTCCGGGGTCGCGATCATGGCGCGGCCGCCGGGCAAGCGGAACAGCTCCATCAGCCAGCTCTCGGGCGGCGAAAAGGCGCTGACCGCCGTCGCACTCGTGTTCTCGATCTTCGAGCTCAATCCGGCCCCGTTCTGCCTGCTCGACGAGGTGGACGCGCCGCTCGACGAGAACAACGTCGGCCGCTTCTGCGAAATCGTCCGCGAGATGTCGAGCCGGGTGCAGTTCGTGTTCGTGACCCACAACAAGTCCACGATGGAGATGGCGAACCAGCTGCTCGGCGTGACGATGAACGAGCCCGGCGTGTCGCGGCTGGTCGCAGTGGACGTCGACGAGGCCGTGCGGCTGGCGGCCGTCTGAGCGTGCCATGGCGGAACTGCGCTGGATCCTGCTCGTCGCCGGCCTCGCGCTGATCGCGGGGCTCTATGCCTTGGGTGTCCGGGCGCGCAAGCGTTCCGCGGCGCCCGAGCCGGGTCGAGTCACGCGTGTCGAGCCGCTGCGCGCGCCGTCCGCCGCGACCGTGACGCCATCGGCGGCCCGGGTCGAGCCCTCCGTCTGGGACGAAGTCGAGGCGGTGGACGAAGTCGACGAGCTGCCGACGCTCGAGATCGAGGCGGTCGAGCCCCCGGCGCGTCACGACGCGCCGCCGGCACGGCGCGAGCCGCGCTTCGAGGCCGCGGCGGAAGTTGCTGCCCCGGAGCCGCCGCGTGCGGCCGCGCCGCCGGTCGAGGAACGCAAGCCTGCACCTCCGCAGAAGATCGTCGCGATCCGCGTCGCCGCGCCGCCACCTTCGATGTTCGCGGGCAGCCTGCTGCTCGAGGCCATCGTCGCCGAGGGCTTCGAATTCGGCCGCTACGACATCTTCCATCGCTTCGACGCCTCCGGCCGGCCGCTTTGCAGCCTCGCCAGCCTGCGGGAGCCGGGCACGTTCGACCCGGATGCCATGGGCGGCACCGACTATCGCGGCGTGGCGATGTTCACGGTGCTGCCGGGCCCTCTGCCGTCGCAGCACGCGCTCGACGAGCTGATCGGCGCCGCGCGGCTGCTGGCGGAGCGGCTCGGCGGGGTCCTGCAGGACGACCGCGGCGCGCAGCTCAGCCTGCAGCGCATCGGCCAGCTGCGCGAAGAGGTCGCCGAGTTCGAGCGTAGCCGCGCGGCGCACCCGCCCGGCCGCTGACGCAGCCGAGCGATGGCTGCCCGCGACGCCGCAGGACGCATCGCTGAGCTGCGCGAGCAGGTCCGGCGGCACGATTACCGCTACTACGTCCTCGACGATCCGGAGATCTCCGACGCCCGCTACGACGCGCTGCTGCGCGAGCTGCGCGAGCTCGAGGCGGCGCACCCCGAGCTGGTCACGCCGGATTCGCCCACGCAGCGCGTCGGCGGCGAAGCCTCGGGCACCTTCGGCGAGGTCGTGCACGCGGTGCCGATGCTCTCGCTCGAAAACGCGTTCAGCGAGCAGGACGTGCTCGATTTCGACCGCCGTGTCCGCGACCGGCTGGACACTGAAGCGGTCGACTATTCGGCCGAGCCAAAGCTCGACGGCGTGGCCATCAGCCTGCGTTACGAGGCCGGGCGGCTGACCCAGGCGGCGACCCGCGGGGACGGCACCAGGGGCGAGGACGTGACCGCGAACGTGCGCACGATCCGCTCCGTGCCGCTGACGCTGCGCGGTGACGTGCCACGACTGCTCGAGGTGCGCGGCGAAGTCTTCATGTCGCGCCGCGCATTCGAGCAACTCAACCGACGGGCGGCGGACAATGGCGAGAAGACCTTCGTCAATCCGCGCAACGCGGCTGCGGGCAGCCTCCGCCAGCTCGACCCGAAGGTGACCGAGCACAGGGCGCTCGACGTGTTCTTCTACGGCGTCGGCGCGACCGAAGGCTGGACGATGCCGCGACGGCACAGCGAGCTGCTGGCTGCGATGCGCGAGCTGGGCCTGCGGACCTGTCCGGAGATCATGGTCGTCGCGGGCGTGGCGGGCTGCATCGAGTACTACGAGGCCATGGGCCGGCGGCGCAATGCGCTCGGCTACGAGATCGACGGCGTCGTCTACAAGGTGGACCGCCTCGACTGGCAGCGAGACCTCGGGTTCGTCTCGCGCGCGCCGCGCTGGGCGGTCGCGCACAAGTTCCCTGCGCAGGAGGAGACGACGGTCGTCAGGGACGTCGAGTTCCAGGTCGGTCGCACCGGCGCGCTGACGCCGGTCGCCCGCCTCGAGCCGGTGTTCGTGGGCGGCGTCACGGTCAGCAACGTCACGCTGCACAACATGGACGAGCTCGCGCGCAAGGACGTGCGCATCGGCGACACGGTCGTCGTGCGTCGCGCGGGCGACGTGATCCCTGAAGTGGTGCGGGTGATTCCCGACCTGCGCCCCGCGGACGCGCGCAGCGTCGAGTTACCGGCGCGCTGCCCGGTCTGCGGTTCGCACGTGACGCGAGCCGAGGGTGAGGCGGTGGCGCGCTGCTCCGGCGGGCTCGTGTGCCGCGCGCAACGGCGCGAGGCGCTGCGGCACTTCGCCTCGCGTCGCGCAATGGACATCGAAGGACTGGGCGACAAGCTCGTCGAACAACTCGTCGACGCGGGCCGGGTCGAGACGCCGGCCGACCTGTACTCGCTGACGGCCGACGAGCTGGCCGGCCTCGAGCGCATGGGCGCGAAGTCGGCTGCAAACCTGGTCGAGGCCCTCGAGCGCAGCAAGCGCACGACGCTGGCGCGCTTCCTGTTCGCGCTCGGTATCCGCGACGTGGGTGAATCCACGGCACTGGCGCTCGCCAACCACTTCGGTGGTCTCGACGCCATCGCGGGCGCCAGTGCCGACGAAATCCAGCAGGTGCGCGACGTGGGTCCGGTCGTGGCTGCGCACGTGCGGGATTTCTTTGCCGAGAAGCGCAACCGCGCCGTGCTCGCGGCGTTGCAGGAGCGGGGCGTGTCCTGGCCCGAGGGAACGCCGGTTCGCAGCGTCGCGTCGGGTCCGCTCAGTGGCGAGACGCTGGTGATCACCGGGACGCTGGCTTCGATGACGCGCGACCAGGCCCGCGATGCCGCGCGCGCGGCCGGTGCCACCGTCACCGACTCGGTTTCCCGCAAGACGACGCTGCTGGTCGCCGGCACGGAAGCGGGATCCAAGCTGCGCAAGGCGCAGGAGCTCGGCGTGACGGTCATCGACGAAGACGAGTTCAAGCGGCGCCTCGGCGCAACGGAGCAGCAATGAATCGGGACGACCCGGGCAGGAAGCGCTGGGTGCCGGTGCATTGCGTCGTGCCACTGTCGCGGGCCGCGCACTGAACGGGGGAGAAGGAGAGCATGCTGGGCTACGCACTGCGCAGGCTTCTCGGGGTCGTCCCGACCTTCCTGCTGATCGTGGCCGCGGCCTTCTTCCTGATGCGCGCTGCACCGGGCGGCCCGTTCGACGCCGAGCAGACGCTACCACCGGAGATCGCCGCCAACCTGCAGGCGGCGTACGGCCTCGACCAGCCGGTCCTCGCGCAATTTGGCCGCTATCTCGCCGGCCTCGCGCGCGGCGATCTCGGCCCGTCGTTCCGCATGAAGGACTTCACGGTCGCGGAACTGATTGGCCACGGCTTGCCGGTGACGCTGACGATCGGGGCGGCAGCACTCGTGCTCGCCGTGCTGCTCGGCGTGCCGCTCGGCATGCTGGCTGCGTTGCGCCGCAACGGCTGGGTGGATCACGCCGTGATGTCGGTGGCGCTCGCGGGCATCGCGGTGCCCGGATTCGTCGTGGCACCGGTGCTGGCCCTGGTTTTCGGCATCCGACTCGGGTGGCTGCCGGTGGCAGGCTGGGAGTCCGGCAGCGTACGGCACATGGTTCTCCCCGTGGTCACGCTGGCACTGCCGTTCGTCGCGTACGTCGCGCGGCTCACCCGCGGCAGCCTGCTCGAGGTGCTGCAGTCGGGCTACATCCGCACAGCCCGCGCGAAGGGCCTCGCCGAGCGCGTCGTGCTGGGTCGTCACGCGCTGAAGCCCACGTTGCTGCCGGTGATCAGTTTCCTCGGCCCAGCAGCCGCGGCTCTGCTGACGGGATCGCTGGTGGTCGAGCAGGTCTTCGGCCTGCCAGGCGTCGGTCGCTATTTCGTGCAGGGTGCCATCAACCGCGACTACACGCTGGTGATGGGCATGGTTATCTTTTACGCGGCGCTGATCCTGTCGCTCAACCTCGCCGTCGACCTGCTCTACGGCTGGCTCGACCCGCGGATCCGCCATGAATGACGGTGGCCTGTGGAGCGCGGCGTGGCGCCGGCTGCGCACGAATCGCGCGGCGGTCGTCGCGGGCGGCGTGCTGGTGCTGCTCGTGCTGGCCTCGTTGCTCGCGCCGCTCGCGAGCCGCCACGCGATCGACCAGGTGGATTGGACGCTGAGCCCGCTGACGTCGCCACCGTCGCTCGCGAACGGCCACTGGTTCGGCACGGACAGCAACGGTCGCGACCTGTTCGTTCGTGTCTGGTCCGGCACGCAGGTGTCGCTGCTCGTCGCCGTGCTCGCAACGCTGGTCAGCCTCGCGATCGGGGTCGCCTGGGGCGCGACCGCCGGCTACCTCGGCGGTCGGGTCGACGACTGGATGATGCGTTTCGTCGACGTGCTCTATGCGCTGCCCTACATGTTCTTCGTGATCATTCTCACCGTCGTTTTCGGCCGCAGCCTTTGGCTGATCTTCCTTGCGATCGGCGCGGTCGGCTGGCTCACGATGGCGCGCATCGTACGCGGCCAGGCAATGGCGCTGCGGCAACGCGAGTTCGTCGCGGCCGCGATCACGCTCGGACTGCCAGCGCACCGCATCATTGCGCGGCACATCGTGCCGAACGTGCTCGGCACGGTCGTGATCTACGCGACGCTCACCGTGCCGCAGGTGATCTTGTTCGAGAGCTTCCTGAGCTTCCTCGGGCTCGGCGTGCAGGAACCGCTGACGAGTCTCGGGCGGCTGGTCGCGGAGGGTGCGCTCGAGATGGAGACGGCGCCGTGGCAGTTGCTGGCGCCGTCCGCGGTGCTCGCGCTGTTGTTGCTGTGCCTGAACTTCCTGGGCGATGGCCTGCGCGACGCGCTCGACCCGCGGACGGATTGAGATGACCGCCGCGCCGCTGCTCTGCATCCGTGACCTGAGCGTGGACTTCGCCACGCCGCGGGGTCGCGTGCAGGCTGTCCGCGAAGCCTCGCTCGACGTCGCGGCCGGAGAGTGCCTCGCCGTCGTCGGTGAATCCGGTTCCGGCAAGAGCCAGCTGTTCCTGGCGTGTCTGGGGCTGCTGGTGGCGCGCGGCGCGGCGCGCGGTTCGGTGCGTTTCCAGGGCCAGGAGTTGCTCGGCGCGTCGGCCGCAGCGCTGAACGCCGTCCGGGGTAGCCGAATCGGGATGGTGTTCCAGGACCCGATGAACGCGCTCACGCCGCACCTGTCGATCGGACGGCAGCTGGGCGAGGTGCTGCTCGATCGCGGCTTGGCGAGTCCCCAGGAGGCGCACGCGCGCAGTCTCGCGGCGCTGCAGGACGTCGGCCTGGCCGATGCCGAGTCGCGCTTGCGGCAGTTTCCGCACGAGCTGTCGGGTGGGCAGCGTCAGCGCGTCGCGATCGCAATGGCGCTGATGACCCGGCCCGAGCTGCTGATCGCCGACGAGCCCACGACGGCACTCGACGTGACCGTCCAGGCGCAGGTGCTGCAGGTCCTGCGCCGGGCGCGGCGTGACGGCCTGGCGATGGTGCTGATCACGCACGATCTCGGGGTCGTGGCAGGCATCGCCGATCGGGTGGCGATCATGTACGCGGGACGCATCGTCGAGATTGCTCCGGTGCGGGAACTCTTCGCGTCTCCGGCCCATCCTTATGCAGCTGCGCTGCTCGAGGCCGTGCCGCGGTTGTCGGAGGCCTCCGTGGGCCGATTGCGCAGCATCGAAGGCCAGCCGCCCGCGCCGGGCGAGATCGTGCCGGGTTGCGCGTTTGCGCCGCGCTGCCCGCACGTCGCCGCGATCTGTCGCCGCGAGGTGCCTTTGCTGCGCCCGGTGGCAACGCGTACCGTCGCCTGCCATGTCCCGCGGATGCGGCCGGATGGCGAATCATGAGCGATCCGCTGCTGCAGGTGAGCGGTCTCGGGGTGCGCTTCCCGGTGCGTCGCAGGCGCTTCGGCGCGGCGCCAAGGTGGCTGACGGCGCTCGACGACGTGCACTTCGAGATCGAGGCTGGCCGCTCGCTGGGAGTGGTCGGGGAGTCGGGCTGCGGAAAATCGACGCTGGCCCGCGCGATCCTCGCGCTCGTCGAGCCCCACGCGGGCGAGATCCGCTGGCGCGGCGTGGCCGTTCGTCGTTCCGATCCAGGCGGACTGCGCCGGATGCGGCGCGAGCTGCAGGTCGTGTTCCAGGATCCGTTCGGTAGCCTCGATCCGCGCATGAGCATCGGCGAAAGCGTCGCCGAGGCGCTCGATGCACTGGAGGGCCTTACGGAACCCGCGGCCGTGCGGTCACGGGTGGCCGCCGTGCTGGAGGAGGTCGGACTCGATCCGTCGCTGGCGCGGCGCTATCCACACGAGCTGAGTGGCGGGCAGTGCCAGCGTGCCGCGATTGCGCGTGCGACGGTCGTGCGCCCGCGGTTGCTGATCTGCGACGAGGCGGTGAGCGCACTCGACGTGTCGGTTCAGGCGCAGATCGTCAACCTGCTGAGCGCGCTCAGCGCAAGGCACGGAATGGCGTTGCTGTTCATCAGCCACAATCTCGCAGTGGTGCGCCACCTCTGCGACGAAGTGCTGGTGCTGTACCTCGGCCACGTGGTCGAACGCGGACCGCGCGAGTCCGTGTTCAGCACGCCGCGTCATCCCTATACGCGTGCGTTGCTCGCGGCGGTGCCGGAGCCGGATCCTGCGTCCGCGCCTGCCGCGGAACCGATCGACGTGCTGCCGGGCCGCTCCGCCGCCGCGGCGGACCGAGGCTGCATTTTCCGGGCGCGCTGTCCGCATGCCGACGCGCTCTGCGCCAACCAGTCACCCTCGCTGGTCGAGGCCGATCCGGCGCATGTCACGGCCTGTCATCACTGGGAAGCGCTGGAAGCGTGGCCGGCGCGTAGCAATCGAGCGAGATCCGGATAGGTCTTTACCGGCCTTGTCGCGCTCTGCGAGGTGTGATTACCTTTTGCGCGAAACTGCATACGCAGGAGTCGGCCCGACCATGACCATCGATCTCGGCCTGCTGATCCTGACGGCCGCGTCCATCGGCTTCGTCCACACGCTGCTCGGTCCGGATCACTACCTGCCGTTCGTCGCGATGTCGGCGGCCCGCGGCTGGACCACCCGCAGGACCCTCTGGATCACCAGCCTGTGCGGCCTCGGCCACGTGTTGGGCTCGGTCGCGATCGGCGTGGTCGGCATCGGCATCGGCGTGTCGCTGCACAAGCTCGAGTGGTTCGAGAGCGTGCGCGGTGACGTGGCGGCCTGGCTGCTCACGGGCTTCGGCCTGGCCTACCTGGCCTGGGGATTGAAGAAAGCCTGGCGTTCGCGACCGCACGCACATCCGCACGTCCACGCCAATGGCACCCTGCACCAGCACGTCCATCACCACGAGCGCGCGCACCTGCACCCCCACGTAGACGAAAAGAAGGCGCGCAGCATCACGCCGTGGGCGCTATTCGTGATCTTCGTGCTCGGACCCTGCGAGCCCCTGATTCCTGTGTTGATGTATCCCGCCTCGCAGCACAGCGTCTGGGGCACGGTCGCGGTCGTGCTGGCCTTCGGCGCTGCGACTATCGCCACGATGCTCGCGGTGGTTTATCTTGCTGGTCGCGGCCTCGAGCTGCTGCCGCTCGACACGGCCGAACGCTATTCGCACGCGTTCGCCGGCGCCGCTCTCAGCCTCTGCGGACTGGGGATCGTGTTCCTGGGACTTTGAAGAAGGGTGCCGGTGTTACGGTTTCGGTTCGCCGGTAGCGGGCCGCCAGTCGATGAACCGAAACCGTAACACCGGCACCTCCTGCACCTCCTGACATGCCCGGACCGTTGCAAGGATTGGTGGTACTGGACCTGAGCCGCATCCTGGCGGGCCCGTGGGCAACGCAGGTGCTGGCCGACTTCGGCGCCGAAATCATCAAGATCGAGCACCCGAGGGGCGGCGACGACACCCGTCAATGGGGGCCCCCGTATCTTGCGGATGCCACGGGCCGACCGACCAGCGAGTCGGCCTATTACCTTTCGGCCAATCGCGGCAAGCGCTCCGTCGCGATCGATTTCAGCCGGCCGGAAGGGCAGGAACTCGTGCGACGGCTGGCTACCGGTGCCGACGTGCTGGTCGAGAACTTCAAGGTCGGCGGGCTCGATCGCTACGGGTTGGGCTACGACGTGATCGGCAAGCTGAACCCGCGCCTGATCTACCTCTCGATCTCGGCCTTTGGTCAGGACGGCCCGGACGCTGCCAAGCCCGGCTACGACGCGATGATCCAGGGCATGGGCGGGCTGATGAGCCTGACGGGCGCGCCCGACGGCACGCCGGGCGGTGGACCGCAGAAAGTGGGCGTCGCGGTCGCTGACCTGATGTGCGGCATGTATGCGGTGGCTGCCATCCTGGCGGCGCTGCAGGAGCGCGCGAAGTCGGGGTTCGGCCAGTACATCGACCTGTCGCTGCTCGACACCCAGGTGGCTTGGCTGGCGAACCAGGCCATGAATTATCTTGTGAGCGGCCAAGCGCCGAGCCGCCAGGGTACGGCGCATCCGAATATCGTCCCGTACCAGGCGTTCGCCACGGCTGACGGCCACCTGATGCTCGCGGTCGGCAACGATGCCCAGTTCGAGCGCTTCTGCGCTGCCGCTGGCGCGGCCGGCCTCGCGACAGATGCACGTTTTTCGACGAACGCCGCGCGTGTCGCACATCGCGCGCTGCTGGTACCCGCGGTCGAGGCACTGTTGCGACTGAGGACGACGGCAGAGTGGCTGGCAGCACTCGCCGCGGCACAGGTGCCCTGCGGCCCGATCAACGACCTGGCCCAGGTATTCGACGAGCCGCAGGTCCGGCATCGCGGGCTGCGCTTCGAGTTGCCGCACCCGACGGCGGGGCAGGTCCCGGGCGTGCGCAATCCGGTGCGGTTCGGCCGGACGCCGGTCGAGTACGGCCGACCGCCGCCGCTGCTCGGCGCCGACACGGCGACAGAACTGAAGGACCGCCTCGGGCTCGACCAGCGGACGCTGGCCGATCTCGCGGCCCGCGGCGTCATCGCGTGAAACGCGTCCTGTGCAGCGCAGGGCCCGCCGGTCCATAATTTCCAGGTTAAGGACACCGGTACTCCCGTCATGCCGACCCGCACCATCCGTTCGAGCCCGAGCCTCGCCAACGTCCGCTACGAGATCCGCGGCCGGCTGGCCCGTCGTGCCCAGGAAATGGAGCGCATGGGCTACGAGATCACTTCGCTCAACATCGGCAATCCGGGCTCGTTCGGGTTCCGCACGCCGGAAACGATGCGGCTCGCGATGATCGAGAACCTGCGCTCGGCCGAAGGCTACTGCCACCAGAAAGGCATCTTCCCGGCGCGTGAAGCCGTGGTCATGCAGCAGCAGGAGCGGGGCGTGCGCGGCGTTACCGCGGATGACGTCTTCATGGGCAACGGCGTCAGCGAGTTGATCGACCTCACGCTGCGTGCACTGCTCGCCGCCGACGAGGAAGTACTGGTGCCGAGCCCGGACTACCCGCTGTGGACCGCGGCCGTGAACCTCAACCGTGGTCGCGCAGTGCACTATCCGTGCCGGCCGGAACGGCGCTTCATCCCCGACCCGGACGAGATCGAATCGCTGATCACCAAGCGCACGCGCGCCATCGTGGTCATCAATCCGAACAACCCGACCGGCGCGGTCTATCCGCGGCCGGTGCTCGAGGCCATCGCGCGGATCGCCGAGAAGTATCACCTGCTGGTGCTCGCGGACGAGATCTACGACCAGATGACCTACGACGGCGCAGAGTTCACGCCGATGGCGACGCTCGTGCACCAGACGCTGTGCGGCACGCTGAGCGGGCTTTCGAAGGTCTATCGCGCCTGTGGTTACCGGGTCGGCTGGGCTGTTTTCTCCGGTGACGTCGAGCACTCGCGCGACTATCTGTCCGCGCTCGAGCTGCTGTCGTCGCTGCGCCTGTGCAGCAACGTGCCAGGCCAGTGGGCCGTGCAGACCGCGATCGGGGGCTACCAGAGCATCCGCGAGCTGATGACTCCCGGTGGGCGGCTCTACGAATCGCGCAAGGCGATCATCGAGGCCGTGCAGCGCAGCCGCTATATGCAACTGGCGACGCCGATGGGTGCAATGTACGCGTTCGTCGGCGTGCACACCGACGTGCTGCCGGAATTCGACGACCA
>Ga0316604_10002373_pt1 | contig 14519 bp, 12 predicted proteins | sample OWC_soil_day20_C_FD_207650 | JGI IMG/M metagenome (GOLD analysis project Ga0316604, IMG submission 207650) | Wetland soil microbial communities from Old Woman Creek delta, Ohio, United States - OWC_soil_day20_CT | ecosystem: Environmental > Terrestrial > Soil > Wetlands | place: USA: Ohio... | reverse complement strand
CTGTAGGTGGCGGTTTCCGTGACGTTATTGTTGATTGTCGAATTGCTGGGGGATTGAGGACCAAATGCAGAGATTGCCTGTTGTGCAATCAGAGCACTGAAATCAAGAAATAGCCATTTCTCGACAGCCTCAAAAGTACCGAATGTATTCAACGAGTTTTGCGTTTGATTATAGCCGGACTCCCGTGCATAGAATAAGCCGCGCAAGGTGTAATCCAGATAGGCTTTTAGGCGAGCGGCTCTCGCCTCCACGCGAATGCCTGGGGAAATTTCAGTTGTAAAATCCCCTTGCTTATTATTGCTGCTGGCGTTGACGTTTACATTGTCGCTGTAGGTTTCGGTTACCCCGATTCTGGGGGTGATGACCCAGGCCCGCCCTTGTGATGTCGAGTTTCCTAAAGCAGAAGGTGGCGTTTGGGTGGCAGCAGAGGCATTTGTGGCAGAAAAGGCGGAACCGGAATCTGAACCAGTGCTAACGCTTTGAGCGAAAGCTAGTGAGCAAAAGCAACAAAGTCCAATAATCGATGCTGGCTGTACAGATTTAATATTTTTCCTAGCTCTCATTTCCATATCCATATCCGTAGCCATACCCGTAACCATATCCATCTCCGGCTGTTTGGCGGGATTGATTGAGAACCATCATTTTGACTGGACAGGCATCGATAGTCGAAACAGCCTGCTTAACAGCAGCTTGGGTCGTTTGCGCCGCATTGACCACCATTACAACTTGCCCCATATGTGTTGCTAAAGCACGAGCTTCGGTCGTGAGTAGCAAAGGAGGGGAGTCAAAAATGATGATCCGGTCGCTGTATCGCCGGGACATGTCATCAAGTAAGCGAACCATCGCATCGCTGGCCAGTAGTTCTGTTGCACGAGGGTGTTGCGTGCCACTGGGAAGGATAGACAGTTTGTCAATATTGGTTCGCATTAATACGCTGGAGATGTCGACAGAATTCTTATCGACAACATCCAGCAGGCCGGGGGCGGGTGGGAGACCCAGCATGTTCAGAATTGATGGGCGCGCAACATCTGCGTCAACCAGCATTACCGTATTGTCCAGTTCCATCGCAATACTGATGGCCAAATTAATCGCCGTAAAACTTTTACCTTCACCTGGCAAGGCGCTGGTAATCATGATCAGATTCCCGTTGGCAATCTGGGTGGCCGCCCGTCCCATCGCATTTGCGATTAGGGGGCGCTTTATCACTCGGTATTCGTCTGCTAACTGGCTGCGGGTCGCATGAGGAACCAGTAGTCCAGAGGCTGCTATCGCCTCAAGGTTGAGGTCGACACGCTTGCCTCGCGGCTGGCTTGGTGCGCTCGAAATAGTCGCGTCGGACTGCCGGCTTGCTGATGACTCACTCTCGATGCTATCCGTGTTTTGCGGGGGATGGAGGGGCGGGGGGGGCTGTAATTCAGGTTTGTCTTCTGGAAGTTCAACACCGGCTTGCCGGAGTTGCTCAAGACGTTTGGCTGCTTGTTCAATCAGACTCATCGAATAACCTCAGGCAGCGCGTTGGGAGAGGAAAGTTAGCATCGCGATACCTGCACCATAAGCAATAACAAGACCCGCAGTAGCCAATAAAAAGCGGTGAAGGCTAGTACGCTCCTTGGCACGACGTGCTTCGTTGGGGATCAAGGAAACAGTTCCGAGCAAAGGAAGTCCCGTGACATCGCGCAATGTCTTTCCATCGAAAAACACCGGTCGAACCTGGCTGGCCACAAAGGCTGCGAAAAGGCCCGCAACAAGTGCAAGAACAAGGCCTGTAGGTAGCAAAATCAGACGGTTGGGGGCAACGGGGTTGGGGGAGGCGCGTGGCGGGTCAATTAGACGAAAATCTGCAACCGAGCCTGCCGACTCCAAGTCACCAGACAATTCCGCTGACTCTCTACGGGTGACCAATTGTTCGTAGTTCTTTTTGTGGATATCGTAGTCACGATTGAGTTGAGTGTATTCAGCCTCAAGTTGTGGTTGAGTCTTCAGCAAGTCAACCGCGCGCCGATAGCGTGACTCGTATTCAGAAACCCTGGCGCGTAATGAGGCAACATTGGCCTCAGACTCCGCTAAAGAAACCTTCAGTTGTTGATATACGGGGTTGTTACTTACCGAAGACCCTGGGTTGGCGGCAGCGAACTTCTTTCGTGCGACGAGTTCCTGGCGTTTTTGATCCTCCAGATCTTTGATTAGGCGCCTTGCGCCAACAACATCTGGGTGCTGATCTGTGTAGCGTTGCAGGAGGTTATCGAGGTTTCTTTTTTGTGTATCTATCCGCCCATCTATTTCCGGAAGCGACACACCTGAGTCCGCACCGGGTGCCTCCGGTAATAGAACAGGTTCCTCACCGACAATCTGGCGGCGCATGGCATCCCGGGAGTTCTCAGCCTCTCGTAGCGCTAGGCGGGAACTGTTCAGCATGTTGGTGAGCTCTGATAATTGCTCCGTACTGTTTTTCCCATCTGCGGTATATAAATCCACATTACGGAGCTTGAATTCCTTGAGGCGCGCCTCTGCATCCTGCAGCTTTTTCTCGTAATTCCGAATCTGTTCATCGATGAATTTTCGAGCAGAATCAGAGTCTTGGCGTTTGTCACCAAGACTGGATTCGACGAAAATTGAAACTAGCGCTTGTACTACACGTTGAGCTTTGCCAGGGTCGCTATCCCTATAGGAAATGGTATAGAGATTATCGCGACCCACGCTGGAAATAGTCAGGGTTTTGGTCAGGCGCTCCATCAGCGCCTCCCGTTCACCCTTGCCGCTGAGGTTTAGGTCGAGATCGGCCATGCGAATCAGTTTTTCGACATTGGGTCTGCTAATCAATGTCCGACTAAGCATCATGACTTGTTGCTCGACATTTGGCTGGACAGCGAGACCTGACATCAATGGCTTGAGGATTGATTGGGTATCGACAAATATTCTGGCCGAGGCTTCATATTTGTCAGGGATGCGTAAAATCACACCGGCAGCTATCGCACCAACCACCCAGGCAACCAGCATTCCCAGTCGGCGATGCTGCCACGTCGCACGTAGGATAACCAAAGCCTGGCGGAGAATCTCTTCCATCTATGAGTCCAAACGAATAGCCGTCCTAGGGGGAGGGGGCGGACGGCTTTGGTTTATTGGGATGTTCAGAACCAGCTTTGCGGAATGATTAGAACATCGCCAGGTTTCATTTCGACGTTGGCGGAAACGTCGCCTCGCTTAACGAGATCCTTTAGTCTTACCGTGTATTGGGCATTGTTTTCAGATGTGCGCAGGATGGTCGCGCGATTGCCGTCGGCGAAGTCAGTAATCCCCCCGACTGCAATCATTACGTCAAGGATTGTCATTTTCTGCTTGTAGGCCAAGATCTGTGGCTTTGCCGCCTCTCCGATTACACGGATTTGTTCACTGTACGGACCAACGAAACCGGTGACGATGACTGTTACCACAGGGTCGCGAATGAATTTTCCGAGTTCCTTCTCGATATCGCGAGCTAAGCTTGTGGAGTCCTTGCCCATGGCATTGAGATCGTCAATCAACGGGGCGGAGATTTTGCCATCTGGGCGAACCGGTACCGACATGGAGAGTTCCGGGTTGCGCCAGACTACAATATTGAGATTGTCGCCGGGGCCAATTTTGTAGCTATAGTCGGCCGAAGCCGCTGCGCTAGGAGCTGGTGGATGACTGGAGCAGGCTCCCAATGTCGCTGCGGCAAGCGCTATCCAGAAAAGCTGGGAAAGCGACAAGGCGGTTTGACGAGTCTTTGACATAAATTTTCCCTCAATCATGTGGCAGGAGCGCCTGCTCAAGTAAATCAATAGAGCATAATAATAGCGGAAAGTAGGCGCAGATTACGTGAAAGAAAGAGTGTTCCTGAGGAACTATTTCACAGCAGACTACACTCCGTGACGGAGAGCATCGGTAATGTTCAGTTTTGATGCTCGGTGAGCAGGTAGAACCGAGGCCAGAAAGGCTGCCAAAAAACCAATTCCCCCTGAAGTTAGTGACATCGTAAGATCTAGGCGAATTTGTGCTGTGTAGCCCAGATTTGAGTTGGGAGGAGGCGGCATTTCAATACCTATGCTTGAAAAGATGAAGGCAAAAACAAAGCCGATGGTGACGCCGAGTAACGCTCCAAATAAACCAAGTAAGGCGCTTTCAGTCATGATCAATGCAAATACGCTCCCGGGAGTTTCCCCTAAAGCCAACAATGTTCCGAATTCTCGGGTTCTTTCAAACAATGTCATGTTTATGCTGTTGGCGACGCTAAGTAAGACCATGAAAAAAATGATTAGGCGCAACACTCCGAATTGAGCATCGTAGAGTTGAACTGTTTTCTCATAGAAGTCAGATAGTTCACGCCAAGTCAAAAGTTCAAGGCCGCTCACATTGGCTTGCGCTCGAATGGCTTGTGCAACAATGTCGGTTTTCTCCGTCTGGGAAAGGGAGATAACCAATAAGTGTGCAGATTGAGTATCGAGTAATTCTCGTGTCGCAGCCATTGGAATACGTACTGCCCTAGCATCGAATTCTTTAGAAAAACTTTGAAAAATGCCAACCACTTCAAAGTCTAGTGTGTTAACAGCGCCTTGAGCCAAACTGATCAGAAGCGTTACCCGGTCTCCGATTTTTAGATTCAGGGTGCGCGCTACCCCTTGGCCAACCACAATCCCATCCGTGTCATTGTCCGTTAGGGCTCTCCCTTCTATATATCGCATGAAGCTTCCGATTTTTGCTTCACCGTCAGGTTCGATGCCGTCACCAATTATTCCTAGATCGCGTTTGCCGTTGTTTAGCATCCCTGAGAAGTTAATTCGAGTAACGATCTGTTCTATTCCGGGAAATGTTGCTAAAGAACGCTTGATATCATTCGGTTGTTCGATCATGTGGTTTTCTGGCGTACGTGTGCGCGTTGCCCAAAAGCCTTGGCGTGCTAATTGGATGTGCCCCGTTTGAGAGTGGATGGTTGCCTCTCCAAGTTGGACGAAAATGTCCTGCACAAATCCTCCGGCCAGCATAAGGCTGGCGACGCCAAGGCTGATTGCAGCCAGCGTTCCGGCAGTGCGCGCCCGGTGACGTAGCAGATTGCGCAGTGCAAGCGAAAATCCTCCAAAAGTACGGATGTTCATTGGTTGCACCGTAGGGCATCGACTACGTTCATTCGACTAGCCTTCCATGCGGGCATAATGCTGGCAATTAGTGTTGTAACTAAGGCTAGAAGTAAGGCATCCAACGCTAGATTTGTCGTGACAGTAATCGCTGCGGTAAAGCCAGTATCCATCCCTGGTGGTGGGGGCATGGGGATTCCAATAATCGAAAGAGTTTCAGCAACTCCGTATCCCAGGGCAACTCCTATTAGACCGCCAATGGCTCCTATTAAGACCCCTTCAATGATAAACATACGCAGTATTTCGGAACGCCGCGATCCCGTAGCCATGATTGTGCCAATTTCTGTTGTGCGCTCCAGAACGCTCATGGTTTGGGTATTGGATATGGTCAGAATAATAATAACCGCGATGATAAGCTTCATCAGGTTGACCTGTTTGCCAAACAAAATGACAGTTTTGTTATAAAAATCTGCTAGATCGGTCCACGGAATCACTTCAAAGTTTTTACTGGAGAGTGTTTGGCGAAGTTGATTGGTGGCCTGTGCTGTTTTTTCTGTATTGTTCAAAAGAAGAACCCAGCTAGTTGCACTTTGTACACGCATCAATTTTCGAGCCAAGTCGATGGGGAGGCGCAGTGCGGTGTCGTCAAACTCCTTGGCTGCAGTAAAAAAAGTTCCCGAAACTTTGACTTCAATAGCATTGGGGGTGCCGTTAGCAGCGGTTACCAGTAGGACGGCCATGTCTCCCGCTGAAACCCCCAGATTCTTTGCCAAGCCTTCGCCTAGTAGAACTGATTTTTCATCCGATTTTTCAAGATTTTTCCCTGTGCGAATATGAATTTGATCACTGATTACGGATTCGCGCTCGGGTTCGATCCCCTCGCCGATGAAACTGATTGTTGCATCTCCATGACTAAGCAGGCCGCTGAATGCAAGGCGTTGGGCGACATTGACGATGTCGGGGGTTCGTTCGATATTTTGCAGTTCGCTTGAGTTCGCTGGTAGAAGAAAATTGTACGGGTCGGCAATACCTTTATCCATGTATCCAGGCTTGACTATCTGAATGTGTCCCAACTGCGAGCGAATGGTGGATTCGCGCATGCTGGCAAAGATCCATTCGATAAAACCACCTGCCAGCAGATATGCAATAACACCACATGCAACCGTCAGAAGGGCCACCAAGGTCCGATTTCTATTGCGCCTCAGGTTTCGGATGGCAATCCGTAACTCCGTAATTAAATTGCTCATTGGCGCCGTTAGAAGCTTCGGGTAATGTAGTTGCATTGATTCTAATACCAAACACACTTGATCTGGAGGCGCGATGGGAGTCTTTAATTATGACGAGGCATTTTCCAGAAATATCGGTTGGGTAACAGAGAGCGAGCAGCAGCAGTTGCGACAATCTCGGGTGGCTATCGGGGGGCTCGGAGGGGTGGGGGGAGTTCATTTGCTGACCTTGGCGCGTCTTGGGATTGGACAATTCTCGATTGCTGATTTCGATGTGTTTGATATTGTCAATTTCAATCGTCAAGTGGGGGCCGTAGTCAGCACGATTGGTCGGCCGAAAATTGATGTGCTGTCCGATATGGCCCGCGAAATCAACCCGGAGGTTGATCTCCGGTTATTTCCTGACGGCGTAAAAATCGAGTCCCTTGACAGCTTTTTGGATGGGGTGGATGTCTATGTAGATGGGTTGGATTTTTTTGCTTTTTCAGCCCGTTGTGCAACCTTCTCTGCTTGTGAGAAAAAGGGAATTCCAATTGTTACCGCTGCACCACTTGGCTTGGGAGTTGCATTGCTGGCATTCGGGCCGGGAGGAATGCCATATGAAGATTACTTTGGATTCAATGGGTGCGATGAAGAGGAGATGGCTATCCGATTTCTCGTTGGCTTGTCCCCTGCGATGCTTCAGCGAGGCTATGTGGTCGACGCCACCAGAGTAAATCTGACTGAGCGTCGCGGGCCTTCTAGTATTGCTGCTTGCCAGCTTTGTGCAGGGGTGGCGGCTGTGGAAACTTTGAAGCTCCTGCTGGGCAGAGGCGGGGTTAAATATGCCCCTTGGGGAAGTCAGTTCGATGCTTACCGCATGCAGTATTCGCGTACTTGGCGCCCTGGTGGATACAAAAACCCATTACAGCGTCTGATGCGTAGTTTGGTCAGAAGGCAATTGGCGACGATGGCCCAAGGTAGAGAAAAATGAATCGAGATACCTTAGCTCAAATACTTGATTTGGCACGCTGGGCTCCTAGTGGCGACAATACTCAACCATGGCGTTTCGAGATTGTTGGGGAGGATCAGGTTGCAATTCACGGTTTTGATACCAGAAAACATGTCGTATACGATTTTAACGGTCGCCCGAGCCAGATTGCTCACGGTGCACTTATCGAAACGCTCAGAATTGCCGCCACTGGTTTTAACCGTGTTATCGATTGGACGATTCGGGCCGGATCTCCAGAGGATGCTCCGGTCTATGATGTGACCTTCCGCAATATGCCGGATTTGGAGCCAGACCCGTTATTTCCCTACATTGAACAGCGTGTCGTTCAGCGCCGGCCGATGCGGACGCAGCCATTAAGCTCTCTTCAGCGACGTAGTCTTGAAAAGGCTGTTGGCAAGGATTATTCCTTGCGCTTTTTTGAGGGGGCAATTGAGCGATTGAAGGTTGCTAAACTCCTCTGGGATAGCGCGGATATTCGGCTGAGGTCGCCTGAAGCTTACTTGGTCCATCGCGAGATAATTGAGTGGGGGGAGCGTTATAGCAAAGACCGCTTGCCGGAGGAGGCTGTTGGTGTTGACCCGGTTACGGCTAAGTTGATGAAATGGGTAATGGGGAGTTGGGGGCGAGTCCAGTTTTTCAATCGATATTTATTGGGAACTATTGCTCCACGCATACAGCTTGATTTTATTCCCGGTTTTTCTTGTGCCGCGCATATCCTAATGCAACCCCGAACTGCACCGACTGGTTTGATGGATTACGTTCAGGCAGGGATTGCCTTGCAGCGGCTTTGGCTCACTGCAACAGCCAACGACTTGTATCTTCAGCCCGAGATGACGCCCGTGATATTTCGTTGGTATGCGAGAGCGGAGCAGAAAATTTCTATAGTGGAGGCTTTGAATCAAAAAGCTAATGAACTCACCGAGGTTTTCGAGAGTCTGGCTTGTGCCAAAAAAGACGATAGCTTTGTGTTTTTTTGCCGGGTAGGAGTTTCTGGCATGCCGCGCTCACGTTCGATCCGAAAAGATTTGGGTGATTTGTGGGTTGGCTAGGTGCTGCAGCACTGAAGTCTGGCACCGTTGTTGAGGGCGGTATTTCTACGAAAAAAAATACCGCCCGAATTTAATCGGGCGGTATTTTGCTTTTGGCTAGAGGTTTTGCTGGCTCTGTCTATTAGGCCTTGCGGCGCCGGAGTGCGCCGAAGCCCAGCAAACCCAGTCCAACTAGTGCCAGTGAACCCGGTTCCGGGACAAAAGCTTGGTTTGCATCTGCCTGGAACACGAATTGACCGTTCGCACCACCAAGGAAGGGGTTGTAAGCAGGGTCGGTTACTCCACCAGCTGCGGCGGAAAAGCCAGTCGGAGCGGTCCAGCCTGAAGTGAAAGAGCCAACTTGCAGGGTGGAGGTAGCATTAGTTCCGGTTGGTTCCGGGGTTACGTCGCCATTGGCACCCGTAACCAAGCCGAGGAGGGCGCTGATGCCAAATCCGTTGGCACCAGAAAAGTTGAAACTACCGCTCGGGCCACTGAGGAAGGTGCCGTTCAAAATGCTGGTTCCGTCGGTAAAGCCTACGCCATTGAGCGGGTTAGCATTGCCCAGTGCTTGCTGGAAGACGTTCCAGCTACCACTAACGACACTGAAAGTGGCCAGACCTGCGTTAACAGAATCGATGGTTTCGGTGATATGTGCATACAGCGTCAGTTCAGGGGTGCCATCGACACCGGAAAAACTATACGTGGTGCTCGCGCCATTGTTGAGCGTCACGGCGTCGGCCATGACATACAGGTCGAAGGTGCTACCGACAACGCCCGTGAAGTTGGTTACCCATGCAGAACCGGTTTTGCTCCAGTCAATGCTGTCGAAATTTACATTGCCGACCCCATCAAGGTCGATAACGTAAGCTTGAGCGGCAGTACTGGCAACGAGCACCGCGGCACCGCCGATCAGGGTCTTCAGAAGATTCTTTTTCATAATTACACCCTATTGAAAGTTGTTGGGTCAGGCACTCGCTGACGGTAGGTTAAAAGCATGTACCATGCCTGAAAACAAAATTCGTCAATAATCAATGGCTTGCTGTGCTTTCTCTGTTTGTTTTTTATGTTGATGTATTTGAGTGTAAAAAAAATCGACAGTGCTTACAGACCGAGGGTCTGAGTGTTAGGAAAGAGTGGATTCCGCATTTTCCAATCTGTCCGCTACAGCCTTAAAGAAACGTGCAGCCGGGGCGCCGCCCATTAGTCGTCGATCAAAGCTCATGATCAACATCATCGTTGGCCGTACCGTCAGTTCTCCATTGATTACAAATGGGCGTTCTTTGACCAGCCCGAAAGAGATTCCTATCGGCCAAGGCCAATTACCGACCAGCATATCCACGCCATATTTGGCCGGCGAGGAAATCATTACGGCTCCACCACGGTGCTCGACCCACAGCCCCGGCCATAGGCGAGGAAACTTGACGACCAGACGAGCGAGCGGGGTAGGAAGTCGTCGAATGATGGTGTTGAGCAGCCTCCAGCGTTCTCCGTGCACGCCTTGTGCCGTGGCGAGTTGTTGCAGTTCCGCAGTCAGTTTAGCGAGGTCAAGTTTGTCTGTGTCGCGGATGGTGCCGGCATAGACTGCCTGCTCTGTTCCTGGTGTGTCGCGTTCAACCGCAACCGTGATGTGAATGTTTTCTAGTTGGATGATGCGTCGGAAAAACGGCCATTCGAGGGTTGTCCGGTTGGCGTAGGGGTGGCTTTTCAATGTTTGGGCGACAGCGCTGGTAACAAATGCGGTGAAGGAGGGTTTTACGGTGTGCTTTTCATTGATTGTCTGGCGTAAGCGAATGCATTGGGTCATGTCTATTTCGCTAAGCATGGCTACCTTGTTGTCGCCATGATTCTCAACATTCATTCCGCCAATGACTTCGAAGAAGCGGTTTCGCGGCATAAGCGAGTATTCAGGCATGGTGATCCCCTTCTGGGTTAGGCGAAAGTTATCCAGGAAACAGTTGATGCTCGAGCCTGCATGGGGGTGATGCAATGCATCTCTTCAGAGTGAAAAGAATTTCAAGGTTGCGCAAGCGATGCGGTGGAACGTCCATATAGTCGCACCAAGTGTTGCCCTAGTATTTCGTGAAAAGTTTGCTTGGGTAGAGTATTGGCCAGTTGCCTAGCGTGAAATGAGTACTTGGGGTCGCCAAGCAGTGTTGATAGTGCAGCAGCAATTCTGCTTGGGTTGGTACGATCTGAACGTAATTGAATGCCTGCTCCGTATGACTCGATTGCTTCCATGTTCAGGAGCTGGTCCATGTTCTGGCAAATTCCCAGTACGGGCTTGCCATTGATCAAGGCTTGGTTTGTTGTCGGACTGCCGCCATTACAGATAATCAGGTCGGCTTGCTTACAGGCAACAGCTCCAGGAAAAAAGCTGAATACCTGCGTGCTTGATTTTTTTGGAGCAATTTTTAACGGTTTGCCTGCGGTGGAAACGATGATTCTCACCCCTTTCTTTTCCAGGACAGGAATGATTGCCTCAGTTACCCGAGCACTGCCGGAACTGCCCATGGTGACGTAAACTAAAGGCCGCTCGTCGTTGTTCAGGGCTGTTTGCTCAGCAGATGGTGGTGGCGACCATGAAATGGGGCCGAGGAAGTCGGCACCCAAATGCGGCCGGATTTCCGGAAAGAGCGCTGGAAAATTGGCAAAGAGTCTCAGGTCCGCATCGGTGTAGCAGCATCGGAGGTCGTGTCCCAATGATGGTAAGCCAAATTTTGCGCGGAGCCTTTCGATTGGTCGGGCGTGTAGCTTGAAGGCCATTGGTGAAATCTGTCGAAACAGAAAATCCATCAAGGGGATTGGGATAAAGCGCGTGAATCCAAAGACAGGAAGCCGGGGGCTAAGCGCTCGCTCCGGGCTCCAGTAGGCATCGCAGATTGTTATATAAGGGGTTGAGCGCAGGCGGGCGCTAACGGCGAGTGAGAGACGAAAGTCGCCAACAATGATATCGGGGGCTTCCTGGTCAATCAGTCCAAGGTCTGTTTCGACATACCGAGAAAGTGTTGCGAAGTCGTAGAGCGGTCGCCCGTGCTCGAGGTGGTCTGCGAAAATACTTGCGTCCTGGCACGCGAGGTCGAGAACGGGGAAGGGCAAGTCAGTCGTCAGGCTGGCGTAGCCCGGAGGGCGGCAGAGAACCACCTCAAATTGATTTGCATCCAGGCCTTCGGCCAGCATGAGCGGTCTGGCGACATGGGCGAGCGTTGCGCCTTCACCAAAGAACAGGACCTTGAGCTTCTTCACTGCCATCCTCCCTGTTCGATATGCTGGACAGGCTGAATTACGCCGAGGGTCAGCCTGGCCGGCCACTAAAAGCTGTAACGGACCTCTGAGTAGACGCGATCCTGTTGGTCATATCGGCCAAACATTCCATTCGGTGGGCCTTTGAAAACATCGGCCCCAACCAGCAAACGCCAGTTGCGCTCAAAGTTCCAGCTTACACGGGGGCGGAAAAGCCAGTCGGGACGATTTGCGCTGGAAATGAAAATCGCTTGTGCTTCCCAGTTGTTGAATACTTTGGTGTTGAGCAGGAAACTGTAGCCGTTTTCTCGCTTGTCTGGAGCGATATCGGTGTCGTAATTGAAAAATTGGCGCTGGAAGATCTGGACGTTGAACCTTGTTTCGGCCGGGAGCGTGAAATCCAGCCCAGCCGCCCAGTCGATGGTGTTCTGAGCCACAACACCGTCGGTATCAAGTGCATTCAATACGTTGAAGCTTCGCCCCTTGGTGTAGACCGCTTCCGTCTTGAAGACTACGTCGCCAAAGTCCTTGGCGAGTGTCCCGCCAAATTGACTGATGCGATCATGGCGCGCCTGGAAGGTAATCGTTGGGGTCGGGGCGAGAGCAATTTCACGATAGATCGTTGCCGCGACATCAGTGCTGCGGTAGTAGAAAGCCGATACATCCCAGCCGTTCTTGAGTGTGGATAGCCGCAGGCCGTAGTTCATGTTCTCGGCGTTGCGTTCGGGGCGCTGTTCTTGCTGGTATTGTGCGGTAAAGCCAGAGGGCACCGGGTAGTATGGGTAAAACTCGGCACCGGGTTTGCCGATGTTGTCGTAGCTGGCTACCGGAATCCACAATAATTCGGCGTGGAAGTCGTCGACGAAGTATTCGGCGCGGGCTGCCCATTGGGGAATTCGCAGTTGATCGAAGTCGGGAAGCAGGAACTCGCGCATGTCGCGGGCTGACACAACGTCGGCGAAGAACAGGCCGACCATTTCCCCCCAGACCACATGCTGGCGGCCAAAGCGGAAATCCCAGTTGCCGGCACTGTAATCGAGATAGTTTTCGCGCAATTGGACATTGAAGCGTTGGTCGCGTTCTACTTCCGGATTGTAGAAGTCGTTGATGCCGTAAACGGCATCGTAGTCGAAGCGGGCGCCTAGCTTCCATTTCAGGCTGTCGCTCAATTTTCCCTGGCTGCTCAAGTCGGCGCGCGTGCGCATTTTTGACCAATGTTCCGGGCTCGCTGTGGTTCGGGCCAGTTCAAACTGCAGAAAGCCCCTAATACCATTCCCTGGGCTTGCTTTTTCGGCTGGTTTGTCCAGGTCGTCGCCAAAGAGTGCATTGCGGCCAAGAAGGTCGTCATCGTCAGCTTGGGCTCCGAGTGAAAAGCAGAGTGCGGCAATCAGTGTCAGGCGGTGAATGGTCATTGTTGGTGTCTCGGGTTTCTTGGCTGCTGGATTATTCAGCGTCGTCCTCATCATCACCTTCAGGGAGGGGGCGAACGCGAGCCAGATTCCATGTCTTGTCGTTGCGAACGCCAAAGGCGGTGATGGATCCATCTTCCATTTGGACAAGACGGTCAGCGTGGTCGATGACCTTCTGATCGTGGGTCGAGAAGATGAACGTGGTTTTTAGATAGCGATTAATCTGCTTCATCAGCCGGAGGATTTCTCGGCCTGTGACTTTGTCCAGATTGGCGGTGGGTTCGTCGGCCAGGACAATGCTGGGCTTGATGGCGAGTGCCCGGGCAATGGCTACGCGTTGCCGCTGGCCGCCGCTCAGCTGATTCGGGCGGTTGTTGGCGAATTTGGACAGGCCGACAATATCAAGGAAGTAATTGACCCGTTTTTTTCGTTCGGTCGCAGAGATTTCCGGGCAGCGGAGCAGTGGGTACTCGACGTTCTCGGCGGCCGAGAGGACGGGCAAAAGATTGAAGGTCTGGAATATGAAACCGATGGAGCGGGCCCGTAGATCAGCCAGTTCATTGGCTGATTTCAGGGAGACATCCTGATCATTGACATATATTTTTCCGCTGCTGGGCTTGTCAATACAGCCGATCAGGTTGAGCAGGGTGGTCTTGCCGCTGCCGGACGGGCCGGAGATGGCGAGGAAGACGCCGGGTTCGATGGCCAGTGTAATATCATGGAGCGCCTGGACAGTCTGTTCGCCCAGGCGATAGTCCTTGAAGACATGCTCGATTCGTACGACGCTCATACTGGGTTGATGCTGTCAAAGTTAACGCCAAACCAATACGGGAGAATGCTCATGTCGCGTAATGGCGCCGAGGGGCTGAAGTTGAGGGTCTGTGTTCTGCTTGCGGGCATGTTTTTTTCGCTCCAGACTTTCACAGCGGTGGCGGAAGAACCTGGTTCAGCCCCGGTTGATGACTCATATGCTCGGAGTATAGTGGAAAAGGCTGACAAGGTCCGCTTTCCGGCCGAGGGCTTTCAAGTCGATATCGTAATCAACACCAGTCAGCAGGACACGCAGGCTGAAACACGCAAGTATCGCGTTCTTTCCAAGGGTAACGAAAATTCCGTTGTCATGGTGACCGAGCCGGCCGCGGAGCGGGGGCAGATCATCTTGATGAAGGGGCGCGATCTTTGGGTTTTCATGCCCGAGGTTTCGCAGCCGGTCCGTATCTCGCTGGCGCAGCGCTTGACCGGGCAGGTGGCGAATGGAGACTTGGCGCGGGCCAATTTTTCCGGCGACTACAATCCCAAGGTCTTGCGCACCGAAACGATCAACGGCGAAACTTATCAGGTCCTGGAACTGATTGCCGTGGATCGCAGCGTGACTTACCAGCGCGTTGTCTACTGGGTGAATCCCAAGAATGCCTGGCCGCTGAAGGCCGAGTTTTACTCGCTTTCCAACCGCCTGTTGAAAAAGTGCAGCTACGAAAACTTTCAAACCCTGGCCGGACGCTTGCGTCCGACGCGCCTGGTAATGGAGGACG
>Ga0316604_10002372_pt1 | contig 14520 bp, 8 predicted proteins | sample OWC_soil_day20_C_FD_207650 | JGI IMG/M metagenome (GOLD analysis project Ga0316604, IMG submission 207650) | Wetland soil microbial communities from Old Woman Creek delta, Ohio, United States - OWC_soil_day20_CT | ecosystem: Environmental > Terrestrial > Soil > Wetlands | place: USA: Ohio... | reverse complement strand
CCGGTTGCGAGTGCGACAAGGACCTGTTGCCGGCTTCCGCTTGCGGCGCTGCCCCCGCAGCCGCCCCGGCCGGTGCCGCTGCTGCTGGCGTGAAGCCGTCCGGTGAAAAGATCACCGTCGCTGCTGATGCCCTGTTCGACTTCAACAAGGCTGTCCTGCGTCCGGCTGGCAAGCAGAAGCTCGACGAGCTGGTCTCCAAGGCCAAGGCCATCAAGCTTGAAGTGATCCTGGCCGTTGGCCACACCGACCGCATCGGTTCCGATTCCTACAACCAGAAGCTGTCCGAGAAGCGCGCTGCCGCTGTCAAGGAATACCTGGTTGCCAAGGGTATCGAAGCCAACCGTGTTTACACCGAAGGCAAGGGTGAGAAGCAGCCGGTGACCGGCGACAAGTGCAAGGGCAATGCCAAGACCAAGGCCCTGATCGACTGCCTGCAGCCGGATCGTCGCGTCGACATCGAAGTCATCGGCACCAAGTAATCGGCCGTCGCTTCACCGAAAAGCCCTGCCTCGGCAGGGCTTTTTTACGTTTGGAAAAATCATGTCGCTCCTCCGCCCTTTGTCCCGTCTGCTGATTGCAGTCCTTGTCTCGGCGTCGACCGCTGTGGTCGCCGCCGATGCCGCACGGCCACGTATTGGCCTTGTTCTTGGTGGTGGCGGGGCGCGCGGTGCGGCGCATATCGGCGTTCTGGAAGTGCTGGAGAAATTACACGTCCCGGTCGATTGCGTCGCCGGCACCAGCATGGGGGCACTGGTGGCCGGTACCTGGGCCGCCGGCATGTCACCTGCGACGATGCGCCAGAACCTGGCGGCGGCGGACTGGGGCGACATGTTCATCGATGATCCGGAATACGCCGAACTGAGTCATCGCAACAAGCAGATGGCCCGGCGTTTCCTGCCCGGCTCGGAAAGCGGCGTCATGGCCGACGGAGTCAAGTACCAGCCCGGCGTCGTCACCGGTCAGAAGATCAAGCTGTTCTTCAACCAATTGCTGCGGGCCAATCAGGGCGAGCGCAATATCGAGGACTTGCCGCTACCGCTATCGGTCATTGCGACCGATATTGGCACCGGCGAGCGCGTTGTCTTTCGCGACGGTCCCCTGACGCAGGCCATGCGTGCCAGCATGTCGGTGCCCGGTCTGCTCGCCCCGGTCGATCATCAGGGCCGCAAGCTGGTCGATGGCGGCCTGGTCGATAATCTGCCGATCGCCGAAGTGCGCGAGCGTTGCCAGGCCGATGTGGTCATTGCCGTCAATGTCGGTTCGCCCCTGCTCAAGGCCGAAGCAATCGGCTCGCTGCTCACCGTCTCGGCGCAGATGATCGCCATCCTGACCGAGCAGAACGTCAGTCGTTCGCTGACCCTGCTGCGTCAGGGCGACATTTACATCAAGCCCGAACTGGGTGCGATTACGGCGGGAGATTTCAGCAAGCATGCCGAGGCGGCTGACCTTGGCCGGCAGGCCGCCGAAGCGATGCGCCCCCAACTGGCTCAGCTGTCGCTCGACGAGGCAGCTTACCTGGCCTGGTGGCAGGGAATCGAGGTCCGGCGCAGGACTTCGCCGCGGATCGACGAAATCCAGATCACCGGGCTGAACAAGGTCAATCCCGCCGCGATCGAGCGCCATCTGCACGTCGAGCCTGGCGAAACCATTCGTCCCTCGGCGATCAACCACGACCTGCTGCGCATGTATGGCGATGGCTGGTACGAAAGCGTCGATTACACGGTGCTGACCCAGCGCGACAAGAACATCCTGCGGGTGATGCCGCTGGAGAAGCGCTGGGGGCCGGATTACATGCGCTTCGGCATCAACCTGCAGGCCGACAACAGCCAGGGTACTTCCTTCGGGCTGCGCGCTGCCTATCACTCGACCTGGCTCAATCGCCTGGGGGGGGAACTGCTGGTGACCGGCGATGTGGGGTCGACCAACCGCCTTGGCGCCAATTTCTACCAGCCACTGGATGCGCGGCAGCGCTTCTTTGCCGAAGCGACGACCGGCGTCGAGCAGAGCCGGCTCAATATTTATCAGGATGACCGGCGAATTGCCCAATACAAGGTCACCGAAAGCGGCTTTGGCACCTATCTGGGCGTCAACGTCGGCGTGCTTGGTCCGCTGCGCCTGGGCTGGCTGCAGCGCCACCGCTATTACGACCCGGATATCGGCGTGCCGTCCTTGCCCAAGGCTGACCAGGCCTTTGGCGGCTGGAAGATCGGCCTCGACTTCGACCAGTTCGACCGCATGCACTTCCCGACCCGGGGCTGGGCAGCGCAACTGTCCTATTTCGACTCGCCGGAAGCCGGTTATTCGCGGGCCGATGCCAACCTGCAGGGCGCCTTTTCCCTGGGCGGCACCGTCTTCAATGCCCGTTTTCGCTATACCGGTTCGCCGCGTGGCGCGCTGCCGGTCTATGATGCGGCCCAACTGGGCGGGTTCCTGAACATGACGGCGTTTGCCCCGAATCAGCTGATCGGCGACGATGTCCGTTATGCCGGCCTGCGCACCGAGCAGATCATCGGCAGCCTGCCGCTGGGTCTGCGCGGCGACATGCGTCTCGGCCTGGCGCTTGAGGCGGTGCAGCTTGGCAAGCGTTATACCGAGACCAATCGCAGCGGCATTCTCGATTCGGCCGCCATCTATCTGGGCGGCCAAACGCCGCTCGGGATGGCCTATGTTGGCTTCGGTTACTCGACCAGCCGGGTTTCCAACCTTTTCCTGTTTGTCGGTACGCCCTGAGCCAAAAACCGGTGGCATACTGACCAATTCACCGTTCTGGAGAGAAAACATGAAATCACGTTTCCTGTTGCTGATGGCTTCCTGTCTGTTATGGGCAGGCGTTGCGCTGGCCCAGATCAACATCAATACCGCCTCGGAGGAGGAGCTTGATTCTCTCAAAGGAATTGGCAAAGCAAGGGCGGAAGCAATCATTAAATATCGCTCGGCGAATGGCCCCTTCAAGTCAGTGAATGACCTGAAAAACATTCCTAACTTCCCGGATAACTTGGTAACCAAGCTACGTGGACAGATCACGGTTGGTGGTGTTTCCCATTCCGTCTCCACAGTCGAAAAACCGAAACCCGCGGCACTACCGCCGGCTCGCCCGATGGTCAAATCGAATCCTGAAGCCGCTCGCCCCGCCGCACCGGCCCTGCCCGGCAAGGCGGCCCCCGTCGCGGCTGAAAAACCAGCCGCCCCGGCAGGACCGGCAAAACCGGCCATGCCAGGCAAACCGGCGGTCGACAGCAAGCCGCAAGCAGTTCCGGCAGTCGCCGCCGAAAAGTTGACCACCCCGGCGGCACCGGCCCGACCGGCCATGCCCGGCAAGGCGGCAAACGAGGCCAAGGCTGCTGCTCCCGCTTCCGCAATGAAGCCGGCCAGCCCGCCTGCGGTTCCGGCCAAACCGGCATCACCCGCCACCAAGCCAGCTGCACCGGCGGCTCCGGCCAAACCCGCCGCGCCAGCTGGTCCGGCAGCCTCTTATTAAGCGCAAGGCGCGTTCTTTGAGGTTTTCTTGAGCGATAGCCTGACGCTCTGCGCTACCACGCGTCTGGCGCAAACCCTGCGCGGGGAGTTGCCGGCTGAGCAGGCCGTCTGGCGCACCCGGCAGGCGCTGACGCTCGGTCAGTGGCTGGCGACCCTGGCCGATGAAGCACTGTTGAGCGGTATCGCCGATTTGCCGGTGGCGCTCGATGCCTTTTCCGAGCGCCTGCTCTGGGAAAAGGTCATCGCTGCTGCGTTGACCGAGGCGGCGCCGCTGTTCGACATCCAGGGCATGGCGGCTTCCGCCGCTGAGGCGCAGGCCTTGTGCCGCGTCTGGAAACTGAAACCCGGGGGCGGCGAGCTCTCCGACGAGGCAAAGCTGTTCATCGGTTGGCAGGCCGATTTTGACAAGCGCTGCCGGGCCGCTGGCTGGATCGATGGCGCAGGGCTGCAGCGGCAATTGATCGAGCTGATCGCGGCTGGCCATTTCGCGCTGCCGTCAGTGATTATCCTCGCCGGTTTCGACCGCTATACGCCGCTCGAACAGGATCTGATGGCAGCGCTGGCGGCGCGGGGTGTAATCGTCGAAAGCTCGCCGGACTTTCCTGTTGAAGAGAGCGCGCAGGAGCGCTTGGCCTGTGCCGATGTCGAAGCTGAATGCCATGCCGTCGTGGCCTGGGCCAGGGCGCAACTGGCGGCCCATCCCGATTGCCGGCTTGGCATCGTCGCGCCCGATCTGGCCGGGGTGCGCGACCGGCTGGAATTCCTGCTCGACGATGTGCTGCATCCGGCGCTGATTCGCCCCGATGCGGCCGAAGTGCCGCGCTGTTTCAATTTTTCGCTCGGCCGGGCGCTGGCCGACCTGCCGCTGATCCGCGTCGGGCTCGATCTGCTGGCGCTGGGCAGCGGACGGGCCAAGGTCGAGCAGGGGCGCCTGTCCGGATTGCTGCTGGCCGGCGGCTGGTCGGCTGCCGAAGCTGAGGCGGATGGCCGGGCCCGGCTCGATGCGGCGTTACGTCGCGATTTGCCCTATTTCACCACCTTGCCTGCGCTGATCAGGTTGGCCGGACGGCTGGCCGAAAACGAACCGCCGCTTTGCCCGCAAACGATCGCGGCGCTCGAAGCCTTTGTCGAGACGGCCGGCGCAGCGACCCGCAAGTTGTTGCCCGGGCAATGGTCCGGCGTCTTCCGCAACTGCCTGAAGGCGGCCGGCTGGCCGGGCGATCGCCCCTTGTCCAGCCATGAATTCCAGGCACGGCAGGCCTTTGGCGAGGTGCTCGACGGTTTTGGCCGGCTCGATGCGCTGCTTGGCCCGCTGGCCTTTGCCGAAGCGGTGCGCCGCCTGTCGCAGCTTTGCCGCCAGCGTCTGTTCCAGCCGGAAACACGCGGCCGGCCGGCGATTCAGGTGCTGGGCGTGCTCGAAAGTGCCGGCCTGGGCTTCGATGCGCTGTGGGTGATGGGCATGAACGACGATCAGTGGCCACCACCGCCGCGTCCGAATCCGCTGCTGCCGGCCGAGATGCTGCGCGCGGTCGGGGCGGCGCATGCCAGCGCCGAGGTTGAGCTCGATTTTGCCCGGCGCGTCCATACCCGCTTGTCGCACTCGGCGCCGGCGGTGACCTTTTCCTATGCGCGCGCCGAGGGCAATCGCGTGCTGCGCCCCAGTCCGTTGATTGCCGGTATTCCATTGGCTGGCGAAAAAAACGCCGAGCTCGAAACCTTGGCCCGGCAAATGGCTGGCGTAGCTGTTTCGTCGGTCGACCAGATCGATGATGCCTTGGCGCCACCTGTGGCCGAGGGCGAGAAGGTTTCCGGTGGCAGCTGGGTGTTGCGAGCTCAGGCCATTTGCCCGGCCTGGGCCTACTACCAGTACCGGCTGGGTGGTGAGGCGATGGAAGAGCCCGTCGAAGGACTGGACCCGGCGGCGCGCGGCACACTGGTTCATGAAGCGCTGGAAGCCTTCTGGACGGCGATCCGCTCCTCTGCGGCCCTGGAAGCGCTGGGCGAATTGGCTCGCCAACAGGCGATTGCCGACGCTGTCGACAAGGCGCTGCAGAATTTCGAGCTGGATCGACGCGTCACGCTGCCGGCTCGTTTTCGCGAACTGGAGGCGGTGCGTCTGGCCAAGCTGCTCGATCTCTGGCTGCAGGTCGAAGCCAGGCGTGGCTTGCCTTTCGAGGTCGTGGCCTGCGAACAGCCGGCCGAAGTCGACATCGAGGGTATCAAGGTCAGGATGGTGGTCGACCGCATTGATCAACTGGCTGACGGCCGGCAGGTCATCATCGACTACAAAACCGGCGCCAGCATCGACACCAGGAACTGGGCCGAGCAGCGGATCACCGAGCCGCAGTTGCCGATCTACGCGGCGCTGGTCAATGACGATGTGGCGGCTGTCGTGTTCGCCAAGGTGTTGCTCGACAAGCCGGGCTTTGCCGGCGTGGCCGACGAAAAAGAAATTTTGCCCGGCGTTCAGGGCATCGGCGACGACAAGCAGAAAATCTTCGATCCGGCCGAATTTCCGGACTGGATCGCCGTGATCACGCACTGGCGGGAACGCCTGCATGCGGTGGCGAAAGAAGTGAAGGCCGGGCAGGCCGGCGTGGTGTTCGCCAACGAAAAAGACCTGCAGTATTGCGAGGTGCTGCCCTTGCTCCGCTTGCCGGAACGGCGCCGCTTGCTGGCCGGGTTCGTTGCCCATTCGGGCAGCGAGGCGGCCAACCGCTTGCTTGGTCAAACCTTCCCGGTTTCCGCCAGCGAGATTGGGCGTTAATTTATGGTGCTTGCCATCGATCGCCTTGAAGAAGACAGGATTGCCCGGCAGCGGGCGCTGGATGTTGCCTCGTTCATCGTCGAGGCACCCGCCGGCGCCGGCAAGACGGAATTGCTGACGCAGCGTTACCTGCGCCTGCTGGCCGTGGTCGAGCATCCAGAAGAAGTGTTGGCGCTGACCTTTACCAACAAGGCAGCCACCGAGATGCGCGACCGCATCCTCGGCAGCCTGGAACTGGCGGCCGGCGACAAACTGCCGGAACAGCCGCACAAGCAGCTGACCTTCGGGCTGGCCAGGCAGGTGCTGGCGCATGACGCCGAGCGCGGCTGGAGTTTGCTCGGCCATCCCGGCCGGTTGCGCATCACGACGCTGGATGCCCTCTGTGCAAGTCTGGCCCGCCAGATGCCCTACCTGAGCCGCTTCGGCAGCCAGCCGGGCGTCAGCGACGATGCCGAGGCGCATTACGCGACGGCAGCGCGGCGGACGCTGGAAATGGTCGAGTCCGGGAGCGAGGATGCCGAGGTGATCGCCGAGGCGCTGGCTTTCATGGATAACAACGCCGGCCGTTTGGAAAAGCTGCTGATGGCCATGCTTGGCCGTCGCGACCAGTGGCTGCACCACGCCTCGCGCATCGAAAGCGGGGCGATGAAGCGCGAAGTCGAAGCCGGCTTTGCAGCGCTAATCGAGCGCGATCTGGCCGCGGTCGGCGGCTTGCTCGACGGGCGGATGCAATCGCTGCTGATGCCCTTGGCCCGCTTTGCGGCGGCCAATGCGCCGGGCCTACTCGATGCCATTGCTGACTGGAACTCACCGCTGACTGCGGCGATCAACGATCTGCCAACTTGGCAAGCGCTGGCTGGCCTGCTGCTGACTGGCACCGGCACACTGCGCAAGACGGTCGACAAGCGCATCGGTTTTCCGGCCGACAAGGAATTGGCCGACCAGAAGAAAGCGATGCTCGAATTGCTCGGCGATCTGCGCAGCGTGGATGGGCTGGAAGCGGTGCTGGCCATGCTGGTCAAATTGCCGCAGCCGGAACTGAGCGAGGCCGAGTGGGCCACCGTCGAATGCTTCTCGCGCCTGCTCCGGCTGGCGGCCGGTCAATTGTGGCTGGCCTTCCAGGAAGCCGGCGAGGTCGATTTCATCGAGATTGCGGCCCGGGCCGGGCTGGCGCTGGGCGATGACGATGCGCCGACCGATCTGGCGCAGGCGCTCGATTACCGGATTCGCCATCTGCTGGTCGATGAATTCCAGGACACCAGCCCGAGCCAGGTCGGCCTGATTGAAAAACTGACGCGTGGCTGGATGCCGGATGATGGCCGGACGCTGTTCGTGGTTGGCGACCCGATGCAGTCGATCTACCGTTTCCGCAAGGCCGACGTCGGGCTGTTCCTGCGCGTTCGCGAGCGTGGCATCGGCGATATCCGGCTTGGCCATCTGCGCCTGTTCCGTAACAACCGCTCCTATCCGGGCATCGTCGATTGGGTCAATGCCGCCTTCCCGAGCATCTTCCCGGCCGAGGACAGCCCGGAGGCCGGCGCGGTGCGCTATGCCGAATCGGCCGCGACCCGTTCGCCGCGTGACGATAGCGGCGTTGTCGTGTATCCGGTCATCGAGCATGAAGGGGATGACGCCGCCGGTGAGGAGGCTCGCCGAGTACTCGCCATCATCCGGGAAGCCCGCCGCGCCGCGCCAGCCGAACGCATCGCCGTGCTGGTGCGTGCCCGCAGCCACCTCGATGCGCTGGTCAGCGAAATCCGGCGCAGCGCGCCCGAACTGCGTTTCCAGGCGGTCGATATCGAAGGGCTGGATGGCCGCCAGCATGTGCAGGATTTGCTGACGCTGTTCCGTGCCCTGCATCACCGCGCCGACCGCGTCCATTGGCTGGCCCTGCTGCGCGCTCCGTGGTGCGGCCTGAAACTGGCCGATCTGCATGCGCTGGCCGCCGACGACAAGAAATCGACGATCTGGCAACTGATGCAGGATGAGGCTCGCCTCGCCCGGCTATCCGATGACGGCCAGCAACGCTTGAGACATGTTCTTGGCGTGCTGCACCAGGCCTTCGCCGGCCGCGACCGCCAGCACCCGCGGCGCTGGCTGGAAGGTGTCTGGCTGATGCTGGGCGGGCCACGTTGCCTGGAGGCGCCGGAAGCCCTGAACGATGTCGAAGCCTTCTTCACGCTGGTCGACAAGCTGGTCGCCAGCCGTACGCTGAGCGCCAAAACCCTGGCTGCCCATGCCGCCGAACTCTATGCGCCGTCCGACCCGCTGGGCGATGCCGTGCAGATGATGACGGTGCACAAATCCAAAGGCCTCGAATTCGATACGGTAATCCTGCCCGGCCTGCACCGCGAAACCGGTGGCAACGACAGCAGCCTGCTGCTCTGGGATGAGGTCGCCGGGGCCGATGGCGATGAACACCTGCTGGTCGCGCCGATCAAGCAGAAAGGCGCCGGCAATGGTGAGCCAACCGCCTACGACTACCTTAAAAAGCTCGAAGCCGAGCGGGCCGCGCACGAAGATGAGCGACTGCTCTACGTCGCGGCCACCCGCGCCATCCGCCGCTTGCATCTGCTCGGCATCGCCGTGGCCGATGCAAAGAAGGAGGAGGGGCTGAAGCCGCCGGCCAATGGCACGCTGCTCAAGCTGTTGTGGCCGGGTGTGGCGCAGCGCGAATTTTTGGCGGCGCTGACTGAGGGCGAGTCTGGCGAACCCGCTCGCGCCAGCATCGACCCGGCGACTTTCGTGCCACCGCTGGTTCGCCTCCGGGAGGTGCATGTGCCGCCGGCCTTGCGGTCGCCGGCCGAAGGCGTCCGTCCGGCAGATAACCCAGTCGATCTCGATACGCCGGAAAGTACCCTGTCGCTGGAGGCCTCGGTCGGTACCCTGGTGCACCGCTGCCTGGAGCTGATCGCAAAAAATGGCTTGCCAGCCTGGTCAGACAAACGGATTTCCGGTTTGCAACCGGTATACCAACGCTGGTTGCAGGCGCAAGGGCACAGCGAGGCCGATGCCGAAAGTGGTGCTGGCGAAGTGGTCGCCGCCCTGGTCAGTACATTGGCGTCCGATACCGGGCGCTGGTTGCTCACCGATCACCCGCAATCTGCCGCCGAGCAGGCCTGGAGCAGCACGGATGGCTCGCTCACGGTCAATCACGTGATCGACCGTGTTTTCGTGGCCGATGCCTGCCGCTGGATCATTGATTACAAGACGGTACGCTTGCCTGACGCGGAATTGCCGCAGAGAGCCGAAAGCTACCGGCCGCAGCTCGAACGCTATGCCAGCCTGTTTGCTGGCGATCCGCTGCCCTTGCGCCTGGCCATCTATTTTCCGCTGCAGGGGCGACTGATCGAGTTGCCAGCGGCCATGCCTTCGGCCCACGCTGCCCAGTTCAGCCTGTTTGAATAAACTCGCCCTAGGGTATGGACCAGTAACACCGTCATATTCAAATGGACTATACTTGCAAGTCGGCATTTTTATGCGGTCAGCATGCTCCGAAGTTTGGCCATCTCTCTATTGTTTTTTGCCTTGCCAGCAGCCGGCCTGCTGGGAGGCGCGGTGCGTGCTGCAGAGCCGGTGCTGCGTGTCGTGGTGCTGGAGAATTCCCCGCCGATGTCCTATCGGGATGAAACCGGGCAGCTGACAGGCTTCAGTGTCGAGATTGCCCGTGCCCTGTGTCAGGAAATTCGTGCCAATTGCGCCTTTGACGTGGCCGATCAAAGCACTTTGCTCGACACGGTGGCCAAGGGTAAGGCCGATATTGCTGCTGCGGCGGTTTTTGAAACCGCCGAGCGTCGTGGTCGCCTGCTTTTTGCCAAACCCTATTACCGCTCGTTATCCCTTTGGCTGGCCCGGCCGGATGTCGTACCGGGGCGTAGCGGTATCCGGGTGGCTGTGGTTCATGGCTCGGCGCAGGAGGATTACGCCCGCCGGCAGGGCTGGGAAATGCATCAGGTTCGTAACAATGCCGATCTGGCCGGCGTGCTGCTTGGCGGTGAGGCCAAGGCCGCTCTGGTCCCAATGATCAGCGCCTTGCAGCTGCAGAAGAGCGACCCATTCCGGCGGCTCGGGCTGGCCCCCACCGTTCTGCGTGCGCCGGAATTGAGTGGCGATGCATCGTTCGGGATCTCGTCGCGTCGCCCGGGGCTGAGAGAAGAAATCAACGCGGCGCTTGATCGCATCAAGCGTAATGGGACGTATGATCGGATCAATTCCCGCTTTTTGCCTTTCCGGGTGAGTTGATGCCTTCTCTTCAAGGTTTTTGGTCGCGCTACATTGCGCCTCCTTTTATTTTGGTTTGCCGTCCGTGATCAAGGCGCCCAGGGGGATGCACGCCGGGCGCGCCTTCGGTTTTCTGGCTGCCCTGTTCGTGCTGGCTTTCGGCTTGGCGGTGGTTCTGCTGGCCATGGACCAGCAGCGGGTGATCGATGCAAACGCGCATCTTGAAGAACAAACCGTGCCGGAAATCATTCGCTATCAGCGGCTGGCCAGAAACCTTGAACAGCTACGCCAGGAAGGCGAGCGTATTTTTGCAGTCAGTTCGCATGCCTCCCGCCAGCAGTCGATGTTTGTCGTGACCATGATCGCCAGCCACCCCAGCGTTCTGGAGCACCCCGGGGCGGCCAAGCTGGCACGCGAAACTGAACAGTTTCTTGGCGAGGTGGTGCGTCAATCGGTACGCGACGAACAGCGGCCGGCGATCCATTACCAAGAGTGGCAGCGCCTGGCGTCACGTCTTGGCGTACAGGTTGACGATGTGTCGATCGAGGGAATCAATCTTGCCACCAGCGACCTGAACGTGGCGGCAGACGCCATGCGGCTGGCACGTTACAAGTTGATCATCGCCCTGCTGCTGGTCGGGCTGTTCCTGCTGGCTTTCATCGTCCTCGTCCGTCGTCACCTGATCCAGCCCCTGCAGCGGATCGATCATGCCCTGTCCAATCTGAGTGCGGCCAGTCCCTTGCCGGATTTCGACACGTCGAGAATGCTCGAGATACAGGCCGTCGAAGAGGCGATTCGCGAGCACCATGACTTGCTGATCCAGAACGAACAGGCACGACAGGTCCTGGAAAAACTGGCCAACAAGGATGGCCTGACCGGCCTGATGAACCGCCGCTTCTTCATGCAGTCGGCCGAGGCTGAACTGCAGCGGGCGCAGCGCTATCGGCGGCCGGTCACGGTTGCCATGGCCGACCTCGATTTTTTCAAGAAACTGAACGACACCTATGGTCATGCCGCCGGTGACGCGGTGTTGTGTGCTTTCGCCGATCTGGTGCGGGACTCCTCGCGGCAGTCCGATCTGGTTTGTCGTTACGGTGGTGAAGAGTTCGCTTTCCTGTTCCCGGAAATTTCGCCGACCGAGGCAGAGGTGCTGGCCGAGCGCTTGCGCGCCAGTTGCGCCAACGCCGAAATCGGCCTGCCCGATGGCCGGACGGTCAAGGTGACGGTCAGCATGGGGCTGGCCGATGCCAGTGAATGCCCGATCGAAATCGCCCTCAAGCATGCCGACGACGCCCTGTACGAGGCCAAGCGCCTCGGACGGAACCGGGTGGTGCTCGGCGCCTGAGCCGGTCGTCACAAATCCGGCACAAGAAATTCCCGGATTGGCTGCCGCTTGCCAGTTAAAATTCCGGGCTGAATTTTTCGGGTATTTTTATGCGTCGACTGCTGGATGCGCTTCTTCGCTTCGGACAACGCCTGGCCGGCGGGCAGGTGATCGCCTCCATTGAGACGGTGACGCTGCTGGTCAGCCTGTTCTTTGCCCTGTTCTGTAATCAGCTTTTCCTGAGTGGCATGCTGGCCGGCTACGACATGGCGCAGCCGGGAAGCTGGCTGCTGGCAGGCTCGCTGCTGGTCGGTCTGGCTGCCGTGCATTTCATCATGCTCAGCCCCTTCATGACGCGGTGGACAACCAAACCGCTGCTGGCCCTGCTGCTCGTCGCGACGGCCTTCGCCGTTCACTTCATGACGCGCTACAAGGTCTATCTCGATACCAACATGCTGCGCAATGTGTTGGCGACCGATGTCCGGGAAGCGCGCGACCTGATGACCTGGTCGCTGATTCCACAACTGCTGCTCTACGCGGCACTCCCCTTGTGGCTGCTCAGCCGTTTCCGCCTCAAGCCGCGCACCGTCGGCCGGGCGCTGCTGGTTCGTCTCGGTTCAATCGTGCTGGCCCTGCTCGTGCTGGGCGGTGCCATTTTCCTGAATTTTCAGGATATCGCCTCACTGATGCGCAACAACCGGGAGTTCCGCTTCCTGGTGACGCCGGCCAATTACCTCTATTCGCTGGTTCAGGTGAGTCGTAGCCAGGCGCTGGCCGTCGAGGCGGTGCGCGAACCGGTCGGCGCCGATGCGCAGCCCGGTCCCGGCTGGAAAAATCGCGACAAGCCGGTGGTTATGGTCATGGTCCTTGGCGAAACAGTACGTGCCGCCAATTGGGGCTTGTCCGGGTATGCGCGCCAGACCACGCCGGAGTTGGCCGCCGAGGCCGGCATTATCAACTTCGCCGACGTGACCAGTTGCGGCACCGATACCGAAACCTCGCTGCCCTGCATCTTTTCGCCCTGGGGGCGGCGCAAATATGACGAGGCGCGCATCCGGAACAGCGAGTCGGTGCTCGATGTCGTTGCCCGGGCCGGCTTCCGTGTCGTCTGGGTGGATAACCAGTCGGGCTGCAAGGGGGTCTGCAAGGGCGTCGAATCGATTCGTCCCGATCTGGCCAAGTCACCGGACCACTGTTTTGGCGGTGAGTGTCAGGATGGGGCGCTGGTCGATTCGCTGAGACAACTGGTCGACGAAACGCCGGGCAACCTGATGATCGTCCTGCACCAGATGGGTAATCACGGCCCCGCCTATTTCAAGCGCTATCCGGATGAGTTCAAGGCTTTCAAACCGGCCTGCGAGGATCCCGACCTGCCGCATTGCTCGGAGGAAAGCATTGTCAACGCCTACGACAATGCGATTCGCTATACCGATCACGTGCTCGCCTCGCTGGTCCGCACGCTGCGCGATCATCAAAGCCACGACTCGGCGCTGCTCTATGTGTCCGATCATGGCGAATCGCTGGGTGAGAAAGGCCTGTTCCTGCACGGTGTGCCCTACAAGATTGCCCCGGAAGTGCAGACCAAGGTGCCCATGGTGATGTGGTTTTCGCCGGGCTTCGCGCCAAGCTTTGCGCTGGATACGGCCTGCCTTGGCAAGGTCGCCGCCTCGCCACAGTCGCATGACAATCTGTTCCACACCTTCCTTGGTCTGCTCGACGTGAAGACCAGCGTTTACGCACCGGAAATGGACTTCTCGGCCAAGTGCCGCAGGGGCTGAGCCTGGCCTTAGCCCAGTAGAACGAAGGCCCAGATCGCCGCGGCGTTGATCAGGCTGAGCAGCACGGCGGCACTGCCCATGTCCTTGGCGCGCTTGGCCAGTTCGTGCTTCTCCGGCGAAGCCTTGTCGACGACGGCCTCCAGCCCCGAATTCAGGATTTCGACGATCAGGATCAGGATGATGCTGCCGACCATCAGCGCCCGGTCGATGCCAGTCTTGCCAAGGTATACGGCCAGCGGAATGGCGATCACGGCAAGCAGGACTTCCTCGCGGAAGGCGGCTTCGTTTTTCCAGGCGGCCGCCAGTCCGTCACGCGAGTAGCCGAGGGCATTCCATAAACGGGTCAGGCCCTTCTTGCCCTTGAAGGCGGCGGCGTCAGTCATTTCTTTTTCTCAAGCAAAGGTTTCAGGAAGCGCCCGGTATGGCTGGCCTTGCATTTGGCCACCTCTTCAGGCGTGCCGCTGACCAGGATGCGGCCGCCGCCATCGCCGCCCTCCGGCCCGAGATCGACGATCCAGTCGGCCGTCTTGATCACGTCGAGGTTGTGTTCGATGACGACGATGGTGTTGCCGTTGTTGGCCAGCCGCTGCAGTACGCTGAGCAGCATTTCGATGTCCTGGAAATGCAGGCCGGTGGTCGGCTCGTCGAGGATATACAACGTGCGGCCGGTATCGCGCTTGGACAGTTCAAGGGCCAGCTTGACGCGCTGGGCTTCGCCGCCGGACAGCGTGGTCGCGCTCTGGCCCAGGGTGATGTAGCTGAGGCCGACATCGACCAGTGTTTGCAGCTTGCGGGCGATGTTGGGGACGGGGTCGAAGAACTCTCGCGCCTGCTCGACCGTCATGCCGAGAATGTCGTAAATGTTCTTGCCCTTGTACTGGACTTCCAGCGTTTCGCGGTTGTAGCGCTTGCCGTGGCAGACGTCGCAGGGGACGTAGATATCGGGCAGGAAG
>Ga0316604_10002369_pt1 | contig 14531 bp, 19 predicted proteins | sample OWC_soil_day20_C_FD_207650 | JGI IMG/M metagenome (GOLD analysis project Ga0316604, IMG submission 207650) | Wetland soil microbial communities from Old Woman Creek delta, Ohio, United States - OWC_soil_day20_CT | ecosystem: Environmental > Terrestrial > Soil > Wetlands | place: USA: Ohio... | reverse complement strand
CGCAGCTCAATCCCTTCAGCTCATCGCTTTCGGCCTGCTACCTCCCTGTCCTACGCTTAATTCGACGCGTTACCGCGTCGAATCCAAAGACTCGGTACTGGTTGCTGGTTAGGCTTTACCAGACGGGAGTTCCACCCGCTTGGAACTACGACCTTGCCCGGTCGCACTATACTTTCTTATCTTATAAGAAAAGACTTGGCTTGTGCCAAGTCCGTCAGGACGGCCGAATTGCTATGCCCTCCATGGCGCAATCGGCACTAGCACCATCCGGGTGCGTCGCCGGCAGAAGCCGCCTGTGCCCTTTAGGGGTATAGTCGTTCAATCCAGGGAAAGTTATACTTTCCATCTGGATAAAAGTCCCCCTTACGCCTCGAACTTATTGACAGCTTCCCTTAGTTCCATGGCCAATTTGGCCAAAACCTGACTTGAAGCTGCGATTTCTTCCATGCCTGGCAAAAACGGCATCTCCCGAAAGTATAACCGGTGCACGATCGGTTTTTTCAAAGGCAATCGTTTTTTTTCAATCTTTCAGTACGTTCTGCAAGTAATTGTTGTGCTGTTTTTATCATAATCTACTCCCCACTTATCCAAAATTATATTTTCATATGGTACCATACGCCGAACACCAACATACACGTTCCCGTTAAACCGAACCTTTGACACCCTGATCAGATATCAAGGGCAGCATGATATCCTTGATATATTGCAGTCGTTATGGTAGATGCACGTACACAATCTCCAATCTGTGCAACATACGGTGCGCAATCAATTAATTCTTCTACTACGTCTCTTCTTGCTTGCTGTCCAAGTGCACAGATGACTGTAGTACCTGGCACAAGATGTTCTTTACCAGCTTCATCAGTACAAACGACACCTTCTTCTGTTACGCGTAACCCCTTATATCCTATATGAACATGAATCTTATTCTGCTCGATTTCGGCTAACAAAAGCGGACGGTGCCTGATATTTGCATCCGGGGCCAATTCACTTCTCATCTCTATCAGCTGCACACTCTTGCCTTCCTGCGCAAGATGGATGGCCGCTTCGCAACCTGCCATTCCACCTCCCAAGACAACGACTTGATCACTAACCTTATCCTTTTCCAGATAATAGTTATTAACGACGATTACGTTATCATCTTGCAAACCAGGAATCGGCGGAACAACCGGCTTGGAACCCACTGCAATTATTAACGCATCAACGTTTTCTTTTTCCACATACTCTTTGGTAACAGTTGTATTTAAGCGAATCTCAACCCCTGCAGCTTCTGCCAATATCAGTAATTTTCTCTTCAGTAAGTTCCTTTACTTCCAGGCCATCAGGACGGACCCCGGCACTTGGCCCCCACTGGGCAAGCCCGCGTTTCTTATCCTTGTCGGTCAGATAAGTTCCGGCATACTGTCCGGAATGAGACAGTTCAACACTGGCAATTGCACCGTGACGGCGGATAGCATCGGCCGTGTAGGTAAAACTCGAAAGTGATCCTACTGTATGTAAATCCAGATGAAACATATGAGAACCTTCTGTTTCCGGATGAACTACACATTCACTAACGGTAACTGAGGCGGCACCGCCCTTAGCTCTTAATTCATAAAAAGTGTGGACGCACGTCCAATGGTGCAGTCAGCGGTAATGTCTGTTCCTCCCATAGGAGCAGAAAACATTCTGTTTCGGAAATGCACATTTCCAATTTTGATTGGCTTACATAGATTTGGATATTTTCTTTGCATATTTTTTTCTCCTATTCAAACTCTGACTTTTTAAGGCACAAGTCTTTATCTTAATCTCAAAATGGAAAGAAGGGCCCCGGATTGACTCTATATAGTCTGTAATCAAAAAAACTTTGGAAGGCTTCTAGACAAGCAGCATTTTTCGTAACTATACCTAAACCTGCTAGGTAACAGGGACCCCGAAATAACTCGAAGCCCCTAAGTAAGCTTTTGCTATATGTGCTTATATTTTAATAAAAGAACTCTATCTTGGTCATGTAAGTTTTACCAAGATCGTCAGAGGTTGCATCGGTTAGTTTTCTGTTCTTAAATTTGAGGTCTTGTCCCTCAATCGTCCATACGACGTTTTTGCTAATCGTGCTTGATAAAGCAACGAATAAACCTTTAATATTATCAGAGCCTTTTGTCATTGTTGAATAGCGGTCTGTAGCGTAGCTTATGGCCTGTGCATCAAAGCCGCCTACACCAGCGGGAATTGCACCAGCATCAATGCTGCGATACGAAACCGACCAGCCGAAGTCTCCTTTTTTCTTATAATCTACGAGTAATTTAGCCCCATAAAATGCGTGAGGCTGATTAATGGCGTTAGTCAGTTCAACAGCCCAGCCTTTGGGTGATTTAGGCATATTTGATACACTATCCAAATCAGTTGATACATAGTCTCCAATAAACAGCAGGTTACCTATTTTGGCGTCAACACCAGCTGCCCAACCTTTGGAGTTTTCAAAAGTCCTACCAGTGCTGACATTCATGCTTGAATTTGAACCTTGTCCGTCATTCCAGTAATAACCGGCTTTCCAACCGAGGTTTTGTCCGATTTTGCCGGAGAGTTGCGCGGTAGTAACTGTGTTAGCATCACCGCTATCTCCATAGCCTGTACCTTGATTGGTATCTGACTTGACGTTATTTACCGATCCGGTAAATGTTAACTTGCCAATGTTCTCGTCAATGCGAATACCATCAACACCTATGGCCTTACTAAATAGTCCGTGAGAAAAAGGATCATAAGGGAAACGACCGATACGAACTTTATCTATGCCTAAAACATCTTTTGCGGTTACGGCAAACATATCAAAGGAGCAAGTAGAACCGTTAGCACCATCATTATAATTACCCATTTTACCAGTAACCTGAGCCCGTGCTACCCATGAAATATCCTCATTAATTGTTCCCTGGAATTTGATGCGTTGCCGGAAATCAAAATTGTCCGCTCCCCGTAACTTCTGCGATCCAGGCGCTTTGGGATCATTTCCTAGATAACGGAAGCGAGTTTCACCGCTCACCCAGGTATTAGTTTTAGCTTCCACTTTTGCTACTCTAGCGCCCAAGCGGTTGAGTTCGCTGGCAAATTCCGCAGACAGTTTGTCAATCAGTTCCTTATTGGTTTCATCAGCAGCCTCAAATTTGTCCATTGCTTTGGCAACGATAAATGCAAATTCATAGCGACTCATGGTTCTGTCGCCTTTAAATGATTTGTCACCATACCCGTCAACCATTCCAGCTTTCGCTAACTTAGACACTGCGTCATAGGCCCAATGACCGGCTGGTACATCGCTAAAGGACGCTGCTGCGGAAGCGGCGGCATAAACAGGATTGTCAAATACCGGAGTGCCAGCCATCGTTATGGACATAAGTGCCAGTGGTACAATTGTCATCCATTTTTTTAGTGACTTTGTTTTTTTTAAGAAGATCTCTCCCATTTAATTTTTAGCTTTTTCTATTACGTTCCGTATTTTTAACCATTTTCAGAACACTTGGCTGCCGGCGGCTTAGGCATGGTTGCAAAGATCAAACAAATAATCCCTACCAGGCCGATAGCCGCATTAAGCTGAAACGCTGGCGTATAACTCTGAAAAGAATCAAACAATTTCCCTCCAACTACACCGGCGCCGGAAACAACAACAGCAGAGATTGCCTGCAGCATGCCATTGATTTTAGGAAAGGCTGTCGGCCCAAAAAAGTTGCCCAGCATGGTGTTTTGAGCCACAAAAGACCCGCCAAAACCGGCACCATAAAACACAGCTGCTACATAGGCTGCCACCAGCATGCCAGGAGCAGCCTGAACAGCAAGATACGAGCCGATAAAGTAACAACTAATGCCTAACATGAAGACATAGCGGGCCGCCATTCTATCCATGAGCCAGCCGCTTATCAACCGTCCAAAGATTCCACCCATAGTAAACATCCCCATGGCAAACGCCGCATCTGCCGATGAAATTCCTTTGCCTTTCAAATGCATAATCCAGTGGGCAGTAAAAAAGAAAAACGGCCATTGACTAGCAGCCGCAGCCAATACTGTCAACCAATAGGTAATTGACTTATATACATCAGCCGGTTCCCAGACATATTTCGTCACTAAGGCGTTGGTTACAGGCATTGCTGCTACCGTTACCGCCACTTCTTGTCCATCAGGGACTTGGCCAATATCCTGCGGACGTTCTTTTACAAAGAACCAGGCAATTATAGCACTAAGAACAACAATTCCGGTTACTACCAGCCAGGCTAACCGCCAGTTGCCCCCGTTAGCCGCGATCAGTTGGTTCATGGCCGGCGCACCAATAAAGCCAGCAAAGCCCGAAGCGGTCATGGCCAGCGCCATGGCTCTTCCCCGGAATTTAACAAACCAGCGGGTAACGGTTGTCGATAATGCCACAATTGTGCCAAAACCAAGACCACAACCAACCAAAAAACCAAACCCTACTAAATAATGCCAGGGCTGCGTGGCAACCTGTGCCATCCATAATGTACCGACAGCCAGCAAACCTGAGCCAATAACAAATGTCTTGCGAACTCCCCACTTAGTAATTGCCATCCCGACAAGAATGGCCGATGTGCCAACAAATAAATTCAACAACGAGAAACCTAAGCCGTAAGTAGTGCGATCCATGGGTATTTCCTTTAGCATGAAGGAATTGATAACAGCACCGCCGTATAGCGGAAAACCCATATTGAGCAAGTACAAGGTCCATAACACCCCAACCAGCTTCCAACCATAAAATTTTTGCTCATTCGCCATGTATACCCTCCTATTTTTATTTACGCATTACTATAATGCAATTTATTTCTATGCCAATAATTGAAACCGCCCATCACTACTGCTTTCTACAGTATGTGTAAAGTGAATTAATACAATACATTGACTGTTTTGCAACATCATTTTGCGAAAGGTGACTATTTTGCAACATTTCCTTATATTCTGAACAATATAATTTTTCCATAGTAGAGGAAGGAATTTGTCTATACAACGTCGTACCTTACAGTTAATTGGTATAAAACAATATGCGTTTTGACGATCTCATATTGGGAGGGAGGTGTTTTATGCCTCAAAACTCAATTTGTTTCATGCCGCAAGAGGTTAACAAATCTGCTAACCCAACCAAAGAAAAACTAATCTTTGTTACCGACAAAAAAAGCTATCTGATACTTTCCAATACCAAAGCAGTTCTATCTATCGGCGTACCTATGGAGCAATTACTGCATTTAAATACGCAATTTCCAACATCAGGACAATTCCAGTCAATTCTTAGCGGCAATGTCCGGAATGGCAAAACAGATTTCACAGCCCAACTGCGACTATGAACTCACAAGAAAACTATGGTCCGCTAAAACAGGCCATGCATCAATTTGAAGAACAATATATTGATAGTGTTCTAAGGGTATGCAATTTTCAAATGGGCAAAGCCGCCGATAGGCCAGGCATTTGCCGTACAGTACTGTATCGAAAAATGAAGGCCTTTTTCGAAGCAAAAAGAACTTATCTGTAAATTAAGCCCAAAATCCGTACCTGCTGTCAAAAGCAAGTACGGATTTTCCATGTTAATATTTTCGCCATAGCCAGGCGGTTTGATTAAATAAACGCTTGCGGAAAATCTGCCATAATTCTTTGAAGGCTTATTGTTTTCGTGCATTACGTCCTAATGCACGAAAACAATAAGCCTCTTTGGTGAGCTTAGTACCTGCTAATAGCACGCCGTACCTGTTAGCTATTTTTTCAAGATAGCCTTCCTCTGCTTCCGTATTTCGCTGCAACATATAGCCTATTTCCTGCTCGGCGTTCGGGTTAATGATCCAAAAAGTACCAGTATGCGTATAGTCATGTACCAGGCCAAGCGGGTTGTTCCATGACTGCAGCTCATTCGGAACAATTGACGGTTCAAGCACAAACCGGTCACTGAAGATAAGCTCCCGGTCAATATAGATATTGGTCTGCTGGTCCAGTTTGCTATAGGCGAAACACTCTTGCCGCGCTGAACGGCCGGGAGCATTAATTTCCCAGAATAGAACCGATGCCTGGCTTGAAACCAGGATATTGGTTCTACTTAACAGACAGCTTTCCGCAAAGGGAATTACAACTTCCGGCATATACTCCAGCCGCGCACCAGCCTCTACACATAGTGTTGTAAACTGTTTGGAAAAGTTGCGCGTGGGGGAACGGAAAACCTTCGTAGCGCCCTGCCCCATTATGACAGCTTGCGCATTTTCTTTTACACGTACATGAATCCTGCTGCTGATCTCCTTGAAGAAGACCAGCAGCAGGATTCATGATAAAAAAACTTATTGTCTGTTCACTAACAGGATAAAGCGGACTCGATACCCGAAGCGGCAACAGGTCTGAGCGAGTAATGCCTGGACCGCCTTTGCGGGGAATCTTTTCACCCTGCGCGACATCAATAATATAAATGGCCACATCGACAAGTTCGGGGCTAAAGGTTGCAGCTAAGTTATCGCCGCCGCTTTCCACGAAAATAATCTCCAATTCAGGATGACGTTCTAGTAAAGCTTCCATTGCTTCCAGATTCATCGAAGCATCTTCCCGTATGGCTGTATGGGGACAGCCGCCTGTCTCGACACCAATAATACGGTCAGGCGGCAAAATACCGTTATGACAAAGAAACTGCGCATCTTCTTTAGTAAAAATATCGTTGGTTATAACACCTAAGCTAAAATCGGCCGCCAAATAGCGGGTTAGTTTTTCTACCAGCGCTGTTTTCCCCGCACCTACCGGACCACCTACTCCAATTCGAATGGGTTTCATAACCTGGCCTCCTATGACATAAAGATTCGTGAATATAAGCATTCATGAGCCATCCCAGCCCAGTCAAAAGCAGGGCACTCCCGCCCCAATCCTGTTTTGTTGCCGCTAAAACCCAATCAATACACTGCTCTAAGAGTGGCTGAAGCTGAGCAATGACTTGCTGGCCACTAGTCTGCCCCAGTGGAATGGCCCGTACGCCATTGGCAACTAAAGAAACAACAGCAGCATGAGCATAGGCCGCCAATAGCGGAGCAAGCTCCATACCCATTGCACCATAGTGGCCAAATACGATCGCATGATGGCACCAAGGCAGCTTACCATCAAGCTGATACGCTGGATCAATTTCACCTAAAATTTGCCGTAGGCGCTTACCCATTTTAACACTGCCATCCCGGCTTTCATAAGGTAGTTTCATCGCATGAAGCCGTTTATCCAAAGAAGCCAGCTTGTTCATACTCGACATCCCGGCTGCCTGCCAGGCAAGCTTAACAGCCATTAAGTCTGTGGCTCGCCAAGTATAGTAGAGGTAAGTCTGCATATATGTAGTTCTGCATCCTTAACAGATACTTCGCTGATTGCCATTGTGCCGTTAAGCGAATGTAGTATACCTACTTTAATTGTGTCGCTTGCGGCGGACGCAGCTTGTTTGGCTGGCTGGTTTGATGAACAGCCTGTAAGCAGTACACTTGCCACTAAAGTCACCGATATAGCTGCCGCAAGGCGCTTCTTAAATTTTTGCATAACACCCTTGGTCATGAGAATCCCACCTTTCAACCATTTTTTAGTTACTCCAACACCGAATTGGCCATTTCAGGTGCTAATAGATGCCATAGCGCTAGGTCCAAACAAAAAGGCACTGTACGAAAGGAATATCCGTTAATCGGATACTTTCTTCTCACAGCGCCTGTGCTGGTGGATTACTTTTTTCATTGATGTCTCTATTTTATAGCGTTTAACAATCATTTAAAACAGCAAAATCCCGTTATTTAGCATGCTCCATTTTGGCTTTTGTCACATAATCATTTAAATTTACTGTTTTTTGCTTAAAGATTTTACTTAAATAATCTTTATGTAGCAGTACCTCATTGGCAATCACCTCAAGTGTGTTGCTTTCTTCAATGTGTTCCATAACATATTGGCATGTTCTGCTGATAACACTGTCTGTGTGATGTAGTTCATATTTTCTATTTACACTTGCGCATCGCCCTACTATTCAAGGCGATGCTCTAATGCTCAAGCTGCTTGTACAAAATATCCTTTCCAACGCCTTAAAATATACGCGCCATAAAGCAAAAGCGTCGATCCAGGTTACAGCTACACAAACTGATACTGAATTTGTTATTGCAATTCAAGATAACGGCGCAGGTTTTGATATGAAATATTCAGCCAGATTGTTTAACATATTCCAAAGACTTCACTCCAATAATGAATTTGAAGGTTCTGCGTTGGGTTAGCAATATGCCAAAAAATACTTAAACGACACCATGGCACTGCATGGATAACAGAAAAAGTCAATGAAGGAGCCAGCTTTTATTTTAGCTTAAGAAAAAATCTGTCTACCATTGTAAAATAGTCCAACACCTTTAACACTCTTCTTGTATGATTGATAGGCAAAAATGGTTACCCCTTAGCCCGAATGATCTTTGAAAATTCATCTTCGTGTCAGAAATGCTTCTTAGCATTAGCGTGTTACTCCGTCGGAATGATTTGATGTTTGGTATTTTTGCACCAGAATCCGCATCTATACTGTTTCCTTGAACTGGGATGCAACGTAGCCCACTTGCAGATAATAACCTACACCGCGCACAGTTTTGATGTTCAAGATGTTTATTTTTTTGCGCAGGAGATGAATATATATGTCAATACTTGCAAAACCGCTGTCTGAATTATAACCCCAAACCTTCCCCATAATGCATTCTCTTGTTACGACTTGGCCGCAATTAATCATTAGCAATTCTAAAAGCAAAAATTCTTTTCTAGTCAGGTCAATTTTTTCTTTTCCTTTAATCACTTGTTTATGAATAGGATCTAAGATTAGTCCGGCAGCTTTAATTAAATGGTCAAATTGCCCTATGTTTTTTCCCCGGATAAGAACTCGCAATCTTGCTAATAGTTCCTTTACCGCGAATGGTTTTACCAAATAATCATCGGCACCAGCATTTAAACCTTCTGCTCTCTCATTTGGGTCATCCTTCGCCGATAGAATTAGAACCGGAGTATCAATCCCCTGCTCGCGGAGCTCCTTTAGTACAGAAAGACCATCCATTTGGGGTAGCATGCGATCAAGTATAATAATGTCGTAAATTTCCATGACCGCCACTTCGGCTCCTGTTTTACCATCAGTAGCGGTATCTACTATATAACCTGTATTTTTCAATAGGTGTGACAAAGCGTCAAGAAGCTTAAGGTTGTCTTCAATTAATAATATTTTCATTGGAAAACCTTCCCAGATACATCCATGTTAAGTTTTTTACATCCGTGTTAATTTTATGCCTCTCTGTTTCTAATACAAATTCCATCATTATCAAACCACCGAATCGAAAAGTCAAAATTCTTTACCTTTTCGTGCTTTTGATAGTTACATTATCTAGAATAGATTCTGCTTAAAAACCCCTCTCACGAATGGACTATAGCATTCCATATCACTTGCTTTATTAAGCAATCAGAATAAACGATATAATTCAAATTTGCATTTTTTTTACAGAGTCGATCTAAATCTCAGCTATCAAGAGAGATTTAGATCGACTCTGTTAATATTACTGTGTTTATAAAAATATCTGTAAAAAAACGATTTTTTAATGAATTATTAATATTATGCTTCGATTATTTCTATAAATAAGGCTTTAATATATTTACTCCGCTTTTAACAATAAATATAGTTTACACATCGTAATGAAAATTATTATTCTGTTAATACAGAATTTACTAGCTCTATCTTTTGTAAATACATAGATTGTACCAATTTTATAGTTTTGTAGGGTATAGTATAATCTTTAACCCGATCACCATCGGGTGTATTATAAAAAAACCTTACTATAATAGCTTTTTTCGTTTCCATTAAAGATTTGATTACAGTATCAGGAAAAATCCAACTAAATTGAGGAACACCAGCGCCGGTAATGGTACAGTAGGATGTTGATGATAATTTTATTATTTTATCATCAATAATAAAATTTATTGTAGGTCGAATTAATATGATATCATCTTGATCCGCATAGTATTGTAAAGTAAATTTTTTTACGGCTAATATACTATCTTTTTCATAAATTGAATTAAATATTGTAGTAATCTTATAATGATTGCTGAGATTAAAAGGGCTAGATGATTTGGTATAGGTAATTGAATATGTTCTTTTGCCTGTGTAGTCTTCGTAACTTTTAATATTAGCCGCAACTGTTACTGAAATTGAAAAAAATAAAAATAGGATTAAAATTAATAAAATTTTTTTTTCATAGAACCAACCATCCTTATAATTATTCGGACAAAATTTCGTTTCAAATACGACAGCCTAGTCCGATGCCAATGCCTTGGTCAGTGCCGTGATGTTTTACTAAACGGTAATTTAAATTCATAAATACAGATTCATTTATATCACTGGTAATCCCTACTTCTAATTCCTGAAGTGACTTCCCAGCAAGCACAAGTACATAACCGTCAAGTCCATCTGAAATTGGAGCTTTTATAGCAGCGCCTAAATATGTTGTCGAACCAGAGTCAAAATTTCTATTGCCAATAATCAATTTCGGACTATTTCCTGTATCATTTGAAAAATCTAATTGCCCATAACAATCAACATCACTATCAATATATTGAATTCCTAAAGTAACATTATTGGTAATCTTCTGTTCAAGATAATAAGTATCCGTGACACTGCCACCCACAATACCTATTACTACTTGCTGTGGATCTAAGGTGTTGATTGGAGCTGCAAAGCTGTTACCGACAATAATAAAGAATAACGCACTCAGTAAAACCATTATTTTCCTCATATAAACTCCTCCTTTGCAATAAAAAAATTCGTTGAAAGCTATGAATATATACATTATTTTTTATGTGTATTAACTTCATTTCGTTAATCTTCTTCCCTAAAAAAAAGGGATATTCATAAATATTACCACTCATCATGAATGGTTGCCTTTTCTGCTTTTTCCCAGCGGCTTTTTAATTTTTCAATTGAATTTGACTTCATATAAAAGTGAACTACATCATCATCCCCTGCCATTGTAATTACTATTTCAGCTTTGGAATTAATCCAGACAATTCGCTTGCAGTATTGATTTTCTTCAATGTAATTTGGTCGTCCAAATTTTTTTCGAGTTGAATCAGCTAATTGAACAAATTTATCACTTCCTTGAGTATTAGCGGTTATGGCTTTAAATTTTCCACGCCAAAAAATGTATGTAATATCGACGAAATCTACTCCGCCAATTTTATTATCATTATTTAATCGTTTATATGCGGATTCATCTTTTCCTAATATCTTAGATCCTAGAGATGTTGATACATCCTTCATCATTTCCTTTTCCTGAAAATCGTTGAGGGTTTGTCCCCAGATTAAACCCTTGAATCCATGTGGTAGTGACGTTTTAGCATCTGCAGTTATAATTAAAGATAGCGTCAGTATAAAACAAAGAAGTAAGGAATGGCGAATACATCTCACTAAATTATTCCTCCTTGTATGATTAAACTAGGCAAAAGGAGGTTACCTCTTAGCCCAAATATCTTTGAAAATTCATCTTCATCGTTCAGAAATGGTTTTTAGTAAGAATTTGTATCCATTATTATACTTTTAAAGATCATTCTTCTGCTTCTTGTGGAAAAAGAAATTATTAAAAACAATAGACTATTCCACCATAAGGAATTTTTACAGTGATATCCTCTACGGCTAAATCTTTATATCTCATATTGCTGTAATCTAGTCTAAATTCAGTATTCGGGGTGAGGTTGTATCCAATACCGACTGCATAGCCATCAACACTATTACCGGAAGTCATTGCAACATAGGCGTGAGTGTTTGGCGCAATAGAAACACGACCTTGAATTCCTGCAATGATGCTGGTATGTGAAGAATAGCCCACAAGTTCATTCTGGGAAGATCCTATCAAGAATGAGATCCCGTTCCGTTCGTTTTTAAGTAAATTTATTTGCTTTGATTTAATGCGCTTATTTCCATCTATTGTTATTTTTGTTTCCAAATCATTATAAATATATTGCCCGGTAAATCCTGATCCCAGATCTGCTGTAATACTATAACTAGCATTTAGTTGATCCGCAGTTCCTTCATTATCCGTAACACCAAGATTCACGTTAAATGAGAAATTTTCTGGAGAATAATCATCAATTATTAGACTAGCTAGGCAAATAGCAGCAGGAAACATAAAGATCATAAAAAATAACATAAAGATCTTTATACGCATAGAGCTCACCTTTTCGTTATTTATTTATCTTTGGCATTTTATACTAACGACAGTCGAATTTCGAAATTTTAGACTCTGATAAACACCTTTATCAATTTACTTGTTTTAAACTTGTCTTTGATTTATGTGCTACTCTACAAATCTCTTTTCTATTATCGCGAAAAAAATTCATAAAATATTCTAATTCTTCACATAAAACAAGTTGTTCTTCCATCACTTCTAAAGCACGAGAATAGCCTAGTCCTGATAGATATAGAATTTTGTAAGCATTTTTTAAAGTTCGCCGTTTATTTTCATTTATACCCACACGTTTCATACCGATAGTGTTAATACCAAAAGCTTTTGCAGGGTTACCATTAACCATAGTAAAAGGAGGTACATCTTGAATCACTTTAGAAGCGCCACCCACCATAGCGTTTTTTCCAATCTTTGTGAATTGGTGAATTATTGTTAACCCACCGATAACTGCTCGATCCTCAACTTCCACATGAGCTGCAAGATTTACAGCATTCGACATAACTACATAATTTCCAACAATACAGTTAGGATCGATATGACTATATGCTGATAGTAGACAATGTGAACCAATCTGTGTTTTTGAGTCCGTACCAATTGAACCATTAATAGTAACAAATTCACGAATTTGTGTGTTGTCGCCTACAATAACAGAGCCTTTCTCCCCGTGCTTATTTTTGTGCGGCTCAGAAGCAATCGAGACATGTGGGTGAATAATACAATTATTTCCTATCGTTGTCCAACCATTTATAGTTACATATGCCCCAATTTTAGTACCTTCCCCAATAATAACGTTCTTGCCGATGACAGCACCGTGTCCAATTTCAACATTTTCACCGTAAGTAGCACCAGTTAATAGTATCTCTGTTTCACGTTCTTTAGGAAAAGGGAATGTCTCTTCCATATAAAAATACACCTCGTTTTATAATTTTAAAAAGCTAATTTTGTGTAGATTTTTTTATCAGTCAGGCATTTTTCATGGTACCGTAGCAAGGTCAGTTAATCCACTAAAATATAATTACAAATCTTCTCTTGAGAATCGGCTTAATAAATCAGACCACGATTGTAATTTAACTTTTTGTGTTTCTGTTAGTAAACGGTGTAATTTATCAATTGCATTTACTTGTTTTATTTTTCTTCTTCTTGCTTCCCATGAAAGTTTTTCATCTGAAATAATAGACCAAATCTGTTTTTGAGATTCTATTAACGAATAAAGCACCACTGGTTGTTGTTCTTCTGTCAAATCTAAACTCAATAGATACATTGTAATTAGATCTTTAGATTCCTCTTGCTTTCTTAATTGACTATCAAATATGCTTTGCTGTTCTACTGTTAAAAGCTGTGAAATTTTTTCATTTACGTTTATTCGTCTATCATTTACGAGACTCTCATGTTTCAACATATCAAGCATATTAGTATTCGTATTTTTTATTTTTTCGTGATTTTTAAGCACACCTATAGCTGTCGTTTTAATTATTGCGTCGATTTGTTTTCTCTGTTCTGTAGTAACATCTAATTCTATCCACAATTCTTCCGGATATAGTCTATATGTATTTTCATTTGCTAAACAAATTGCAGAATCTATACCCAAACCGCTTGAAAGAATCATACAAATCATACAAATTATTATCCTCGCCTTAGTTGACATGAAAATACCATCCCCCTTTTTCAGCAATTAATCCCAAAAAAATCTTTTATTGGAATAACTTTCAATAACTTTCGACATAATAAAGCATAATATATTATTATTTAATGTATCTTAAAAAATTTAAGTTAATTTAATTATTCGTAAAAATTGAAAACGAAAAGTTTTTTTTATGACTTCGCTAACCAACTTAACCTACATACAAAAAAAATCATACACTTATTCTTAAAGAATAAGTGTATGATTTTTTTATGTATTAATTCCCCATATAGGACTATGATATTTTCAACCTCTTCGAAGATTAGTAAGCATACAATAATAGCTTTTGACGTTGATATTATGCTCGCCACACCAGGCAGAAATTGTCTGCCCGCTACTGCGGCATTCCCTAATGATTTCTGTCCATTGATTCAAGCGATATTGACGAGCGACTTCTCTGGTATTCAACCAACTCTAAACCTCCTTAGGAGTTTTTCAAGTTCCTCGAAAAACTCTATATCTTGATCTAGAGCTATTATCTCATGGGGTGTTTTCAGTTTCCATCCACTGTCTTATTAAGCGCTTACGAAGATTACATCTGATTTTACAATAATTCATTATTAAGGCCGCCCCTTTTCAGACGTACACTCAGCACCGCTCCGACTACAGGTAGGCGGCTAACCTTTGCTTTTCACATATATATATATAAT
>Ga0316604_10002368_pt1 | contig 14534 bp, 13 predicted proteins | sample OWC_soil_day20_C_FD_207650 | JGI IMG/M metagenome (GOLD analysis project Ga0316604, IMG submission 207650) | Wetland soil microbial communities from Old Woman Creek delta, Ohio, United States - OWC_soil_day20_CT | ecosystem: Environmental > Terrestrial > Soil > Wetlands | place: USA: Ohio... | reverse complement strand
TCGCCAGGTTGGCCGCCACACCGTCGAGGTCCGTACGCAGCAGTCTCGTGTCCAGCACTGTCTGTCTCCGGCCGGCCGCTCACGCCAGCCACTGTCGTCCGATGCTGATGCCGGCCCAGGCGCCCGTCAGGCACAGCACCACGCTGGCCAGCACGTAGGCGCCCGCCCGGGCGAAGCCATGCTGTTCGAGCAACAGCATCGTCTCCATCGAGAAGCTCGAGAAGGTGGTGAACCCGCCCAGCACGCCGACGATGACGAAAGCCCGCGCGAGTTCCCCGCCCTCGCCGCGCGCGGCGAGCGCGATCCAGACGATGCCGATCGCCGTGCAGCCCAGGACGTTCACGGTCAGCGTCCCCCACGGAAAGGTCCGCAACAACCAGACGTGAACCGCGGCGCCGACGAGGTAGCGCAGGACGCCGCCTAGCGCGCTGCCGAGCGCGATTGCCGTGAGGATCTGGATCAAGCGAGCCCCTGCAGGCCGGCGCCCTCGCCGGCGATCAGTCCGATTTGTCCGTGTCCCGGCGCCTGAGGCGCTCCAGCGCTTCGCCGATCCTGATCTCGAGCCCGCGCGGCACCGGATGATAATAGATCCTCGATCCCATCGCGTCCGGGAAGTAGGTCTGGCCCGGCGCGAAGGCCTCGGGCTCGTCGTGGGCGTACCGATATCCCTTGCCGTAGCCGAGGTCCTTCATCAGTCGCGTCGGCGCGTTGCGCAGGTGCAGGGGCACCTCCAGCGTGCCGTGCGAGCGGACGTCTTCCATCGCCGACCCGTAGGCGGCATAGACGGCGTTGCTCTTGGCCGCGCAGGCCAGGAAGACGACGGCCTGGGCCAGCGCCAGCTCGCCTTCGGGGCTGCCGAGGCGGTCGTAGGCCTGCCACGCCTCGAGCGCCAGCGTCAGGCCGCGGGGATCGGCATTGCCGATGTCCTCGACCGCCATGCGCAGGATGCGCCGCGCGAGGTAGGACGGGTCGCAGCCGCCGTCGAGCATGCGGCACAGCCAGTAGAGCGCGGCATCCGGGTCGCTGCCGCGGACCGACTTGTGCAGCGCCGAGATCTGGTCGTAGAACTGCTCGCCGCGCTTGTCGAACCGACGCTGGCCCCCGGCCACCACGTCGAGCGCGGTCTCCAGGGTGATGCGCCGTCCAGGCGGGACCGGCACCGCCAGGTCGGCGGCGATCTCGAGCAGGTTCAGGGCGCGGCGGGCATCGCCATCGGCGGCCTCCGCGAAGACCTTCAGCACGCCTTCATCGACCTCAGGCCGGTCGGCGCCGAGACCGCGCCCGGGGTCCGCCAGTGCCCGCTCGAGCAGGGTGACGAGCGCCGTGGGTTCGATCGGCTTCAGGACGTAAACGCGCGCCCGCGACAGCAGTGCGGCGTTCACCTCGAAGGACGGGTTCTCGGTCGTCGCCCCGATGAACACCAGGGTGCCGTCCTCGACGAACGGCAGGAAGGTGTCCTGCTGCGACTTGTTGAAGCGGTGCACCTCGTCGAGGAACAGTACCGTCGGCCTGCCGGTGGCGGCGCGGGTCTGCCGGGCCGTCTCGACGACCTGCCGGATGTCCTTGACCCCGGCGAAGACCGCCGACAGCGCCTCGAAGCGGGCGTCACAGGCGCGTGCGACGAGCCGCGCGAGCGTGGTCTTGCCGGTTCCGGGCGGTCCCCAGAAGATCATCGAGTGCGGACTGCGCGTCGCCATCAGCCGCGACAGCGGACGACCCTCGCCCAGCAAGTGGGCCTGCCCGACGATCTCGTCGAGCGTGACCGGGCGCATACGGTCTGCCAGCGGCCGCCAGGCCGCGGCAGCCGGCTCGAGATCGAGGCTGTCCTGGGGAGAACTCACCGCGCCATTGTAGTCGCCCGGAAGGACGGGCTCAGGCCTCGGGCGCCAGCCCGAACCAGCGTTCCACGCGGCCCGCCCAGCCGCCGAGGCCCAGCCAGGCCAGAGCCAGCGCCACGAAAATGCCTGTGCCGTTCGCCACGAGGTCGAGCGGGTCGGACTGCCGCGTCGCGGTCAGGGCGCCCTGCACGACCTCGAGCGACAGCCCCAGGAGGAATGCAGCGATGGCGGCGACGACGTAGCGGCGGCGCACCAGCATGCCCGTCAGCCAGAGCGTCAGGATGCCGTAGGCCGCGGCATGTTCGAGCTTGTCCCAGGCGCTGACGGTGGCGACCAGCGGCCCGGGCAGCAGGCTGCCGAGGACGATAGCGGCGCCGATCAGCAGCGCGCCGGCGATCCACAGGCCCTGGCGGACGAGCGGCAGCATGGGTTCAGGGGGAGCCTGCCGACCCGACCACATCCACCCCCGGTGGCGGCTTGAAGCCGAACAGGTTGTCGGCGAGCGCCGGGTTGAGCTCGACGTCCGTGAACCGGATCCGCGTCGTCTGCCCGAGGCGGTCGACGAGGTCCATGCGCTCGAGCGCCCCGTCCCGGAACCCGAGCCGGACCTGACGGAAGTCGGTGTCCTCGAGCCGCGGCGTCAGCAGCGCCCACTCATAGCCGTCGGCATGGCCGCCGTCCGCGACGACGAAGGACTCACTGGCCTTGCCCTTGCCGGACAGCAGCGAAGCCGGCGTGGCCGACAGGGCCTGGTCCGCCTTGCGGACCGTGACCTGCTCGAGCTCCACGTCGTACAGCCAGATGGTCTTGCCGTCGCTCACCAGCACCTGTTCCGACGGCGTCCGGTAATCCCAGCGGAATCGGCCGGGCTTTGACACGGCGAGGCTGCCGGCCGCCTCCTCCCGCACCGCGCCGCTGGCGTCGAGCACCTCCTGCTGGAAACCGGCGCGCAGCGTCGCCAGTCGCGACAGATAGCGGTCCACGCGTTCGGCGGCTGCCTCGGCCGGTTGCGACCGCGCGGGTGCGGCCACCAGGACGAGCGCTGCCAGCGCGACCGATGCGCGCGCGATCGGGTTCAACATGGGCTCAGTCCTCCGGCGGCGGCGCGACCAGGACTTCGCGGCTGCCGTTCGACTGCAACGGGCCGACGAGCCCTGCAGCCTCCATCGCCTCGACCAGCCGCGCCGCGCGGTTGTAGCCGATCTTGAGCCGCCGCTGCACGCCGGACACGGACGCCTTGCGGGTCTCGGTCACGATGCGTACGGCCTCGTCGTAGAGCGGGTCCTGCTCCGCGTCGCCGCCACCCGCCTCGCCGTTCTCGCCGCTCTCGTCCGCAAGCCCCGGCACCGGACCCTGCGGCCCGGAGAGCACCTCGTCGACGTAGGCAGGCTCGACGGTCGAGCGCAGCGACTCGACCACGCGATGCACTTCCTGGTCCGACACGAATGCGCCGTGGACCCGGTTGGGAACCGAGGTCCCGGGCGGCATGTAGAGCATGTCGCCGTGACCGAGCAGCGACTCGGCGCCGCTCTGGTCGAGGATGGTGCGCGAATCGACCTTGGCCGACACCTGGAAGGCGATGCGCGTGGGAATATTGGCCTTGATCAATCCCGTGATGACGTCCACCGACGGCCGCTGCGTCGCGAGGATCAGGTGGATGCCGGAGGCGCGCGCCTTCTGCGCGAGCCGGGCGATCAGCTCCTCGACCTTCTTGCCGACGATCATCATCAGGTCGGCGAGCTCGTCGATGATGACGACGATGAACGGCGCCGGCTGCAGGGTCGGGATGTCGCCCTGGTACTTGCCGGCCTTGAACAGGTTCTCGACCAGCGGGTCGACCAGCGGCTTGCCGGCTGCCTCCGCGTCGCGGATCCTGCGGTTCATGCCCGCCAGGTTGCGCACCCCGAGCGCGGCCATCAGCTGGTAGCGGCGCTCCATTTCCGCGACGCACCAGCGCAGCGCGTTCGCGGCCTGCTTCATGTCGGTGACCACCGGCGCGAGCAGGTGCGGGATGCCCTCGTACACCGACAGCTCGAGCATCTTGGGGTCGACCATGATCAGGCGGACCTGCTCGGCCGTGCCCTTGTACAGCAGCGACAGCACCATGGCATTGATGGCGACCGACTTGCCCGAGCCGGTGGTGCCCGCGATCAGCAGGTGCGGCATGCGCGTGAGGTCCACCACCACCGGAGCCCCGCCGATGTCCTTGCCGAGGGCCAGCGCCAGCGGCGAGCCCATGTCGTCGTAGGCCTTCGACTTGATGATCTCGCCGAGCGTCACCAGTTCGCGCTTCTCGTTGGGGATCTCGAGGCCGACGACCGACTTGCCGGGGATCACCTCGACCACCCGCACGCTGATCGCCGACAGGGCGCGCGCGAGGTCCTTGGCCAGCGCACTGATCTGGCTCACCTTCACCCCGGGTGCAGGCTTGAGCTCGAAGCGGGTGACGACCGGGCCCGGCTGTACCGCCACGACCTCGACGTCCACGCCGAAGTCCTTCAGCTTGATCTCCACGAGGCGCGACATCGCATCGAGCGCCTCGGGCGAGTAGGTCTGGTCGCGCGGCGGCGGGTCGTCGAGCAGCTTCAGCTCGGGCAGGTCCTTTGACGCCGGTTTGGCGAACATCGAGACCTGTCTCTCCTTCTCGACGCGCTCGCTCTTCTCCGGCACGGGCGGCGCCGGCGCCTCGATCCTGGGCGGCGTGCGCGTGGCGGCCTTCTTCTTGCCCTCGCGCACCACGGCCTCGCGCTGCTCGCGCAGCTCGCGGCCCGCGGCCTGGTCGCGGGCCGAACTGACCCGGGCGTGGACCCAATGGACCGCGAACAGCGTCCAGTGCCCGAGGAAATCCATGACGGCGAGCCAGGACACGCCCGTGAACAGCTGCACGCCCGCGAACCAGAACGCGAGCAACAGCAGCGTCGCGCCGAGGAACGACGCGGCCGACGAGAGGTTCTCGCCGACCAGGCTGCCGAGCACGCCACCGGCGGTAGACTGAAGGCTGCCCGGGTCGAAGTGCAGCGTAGCGAGGCCGCAGCTCGTGACCAGCGCCAGGACGAAGCCGATGGCGCGCAGCGCAACCGTGCTGCGGGCGGCCGACTCCCCGGCCTGCTGCTTGAAGGCAAGCCACGCGCCATAGGCGATGGCGACCGGGAAGATGAAGGCCGGCAGCCCGAAGAGCATGAACAGCAGGTCCGCCGTCCACGCGCCGAGCGGGCCGATGAGGTTGCCGACGCGCCCGGGTTCGCCGGTGTAGCTGAAACTGGGATCGGAGGGATCGAAGCTCGACAGCGCCAGCAGCAGCACGAGCGCGGCCGCAGACAGCACCCAGAAGGCAGCCTCGCGCAGCGCACGCACCATCCCGGGCTCGAGCCCGCCCTCACCCTCTTCCTGCCTCGGTGCCGTCTGGGCCGTCATATTAATCTTTCGTCTGAGCTAACAGATCTAAGGTATTGATGATATGAGAATTAAAGGTGAGGCCGCAAGCGTTGCGTCGATCGAGGCCCGCCCCGCCGGGCCCGACCCCGTGCAAGGCTTTATTCGCGGCCCGCGCTCCCCTAGCATGGCGCGTCTCGTGAGGCCCGCGGGCCGGCTCGAGAACTCCGCGGAGAATATACATGACGACCCCACGGCACACGCGCCTCGCGATCCTCGGCTCCGGGCCGGCCGGTTACACCGCCGGCGTGTACGCCGCGCGGGCCAATCGCCAGCCCCTGCTGATCACCGGCCTCGAACAGGGCGGCCAGCTCATGACCACCACCGAGGTGGACAACTGGCCGGGTGACGTCGAGGGCCTGCTCGGTCCGGACCTGATGGAGCGCATGCGCCGGCACGCCCTGCGCTTCGGCGTCGAGCTGGTTTCCGACCACATCGCCAGCGTCGACCTCGGCCGCCGGCCGTTCCTGCTGCGCGGCGAGTCCGGCGAATACACCTGCGACGCGCTCATCATCGCCACCGGCGCCTCGGCCCGTTACCTTGGACTCGATTCGGAGACGAAGTTCCGCGGCCGCGGCGTGTCGGCCTGCGCGACCTGCGACGGGTTCTTCTACCGTGGCCAGCCGGTCGCCGTCGTCGGCGGCGGCAACACGGCGGTCGAGGAAGCGCTCTACCTGGCCAACCTGGCCTCGCACGTGACGCTGATCCACCGCCGCGACAAGCTGCGCTCGGAGAAGATCCTGCAGGACCGGCTGTTCGCCCTCGCCCGGGAAGGCAAGGTGACGCTGCTGTGGAACCACGCCGTCGAGGAAGTGCTCGGCGACGAGACCGGCGTGACCGGCGTGCGCGTCCGCAACGTCGTCGACGCGTCGGCCCGTGATCTGACCGTGCCGGGCGTGTTCATCGCCGTGGGCCACACGCCCAACACGCAGATCTTCGAGGGCCAGCTCGAGATGAAGGGCGGCTACATCGTCGTCAAGACCGGCAGCGCGGGAGACGCTACCGCCACCAGCATTCCCGGCGTGTTTGCCGCCGGAGACGTGGCCGACCACGTCTATCGCCAGGCCGTGACCTCGGCCGGCACGGGCTGCATGGCCGCGCTCGACGCCGACCGCTACCTGGAGCGCCTCGATTCGGGAGAGTGAGCCCGCCCTGCTGCGCGAGCGCGTCCTCCAGTCGATGGAGGAGGTTGGCGCGCAGGACTGGAATGCGCTCGACCTCGGCGGACGGCCGTTCCTGCGGCACGAGTTCCTGCTTGCCGCGGAACTGAGCGGATCGGCCGCCACCGGCACCGGCTGGACCCCGGCGCACGTCGTCGTCGAGTCGCGCGGCGTCCTCGTCGGGGCCCTGCCGCTGTACCTGAAGACCCACTCCTGGGGCGAGTTCGTCTTCGACTTCTCCTGGGCGCGGGCCTACGAGCAGCACGGCCTGGCGTACTACCCGAAGCTGGTGTCCGCGTCGCCGTTCACGCCGGCCACCGGCCCGCGCCTGCTCGTCCGGCCCGGTGCCGACGCGGCCGCGATCCGGACCGCGCTGCTCGCCGCCGCGAGGACACTGATGCGCGAAGTGCGGGCCAGCTCGCTGCACGTGCTGTTCGCCGACGTGCCGGACCGGGAGTGGCTGACGGCACAGGGCCTGCTGCCGAGGCTCGACTGCCAGTTCCACTGGAACAACGCGGGCTTTGCCGACTTCGACGATTTCCTCGGCACGTTCACGGCCGAGAAACGCAAGAAGGCCCGCCGCGAACGGCGCCGCGTCGCGGAGGCCGGCATCGAGTTCGTGGAACTGCACGGCGGCGACCTGGACGAGGCCACGCTCGAAGTCGTCTACGCGCTGCACGCGCGCACCTTCGCCGAGCGCGGCAACCCGCCCTACTTCACGCTGGACTTCTTCCGACGGATTGCCGCGGCGATGCCCGCTGCGCTGATGGTCAAGCTGGCGACGCTCGGTCGCGAGCCGGTCGCGGCGGCCGTGTTCCTGCGCGGCGCCGACACCCTGTACGGCCGTTACTGGGGCGCGGCGGCCGACTTCCACAGCCTGCACTTCGAGGCCTGCTACTACCAGGGCATCGACTACTGCATTCGCGAGGGCCTGGCGCGCTTCGAGCCGGGCACGCAGGGGGAGCACAAGATCGCGCGCGGGTTCTCGCCCTCGCCCGTCTGGTCGCTGCACGAGATCCGCCACCCGGGCTTTCGCGCGGCGATCGGCGAGTACCTCGTGCGCGAACGCGCCCACGTGCTCGACTACATGGATGCAATCCGTGCGCACGTTCCCTTCCGCAAGGCCGGCCCGGACGGTACCCTGCACCTCGATGTCGGGCGTGATCTTCCTCAATGAGTGGGACCCGCCGGAGGCGTTGCCGCCGACCCGGCGCGCGCTGCGCGAACCGAACGGGCTGCTGGCCGTCGGCGGCGCGCTGACGCCGGAGTGGCTGCTGCACGCCTACCGGCGGGGGGTGTTCCCCTGGTTCTCGGAGGGGCAGCCGATCCTCTGGTGGACGCCCGATCCGCGCGCCGTGTTGTTCCCGGACGAGTTCCGGCGTTCCCGCAGCCTCGCCAAGTCAGTCCGCAACCGCGGTTTCGAGACGCGGCTCGACAGCGCCTTCGCGGACGTGGTGGCCGCCTGCGCGGCGCCGCGCCGCGAGGAGCACGGGACCTGGATCACGCCCGCCATGTACCGCTCCTACGTCGAGCTGCACGAGCGGGGCATCGCCCACTCGGTCGAGACCTGGCAGGACGGCCGGCTGGTCGGCGGGCTCTACGGCGTGGCGATCGGCCGGGTTTTCTTCGGCGAGTCCATGTTCAGCCGGTCGCGCGACGCTTCGAAGGTCGCCCTGTCCCGGCTGGTCGACGAGGCGCTGGACCGCGACGTCCGGCTGGTCGATTGCCAGATGGAGACCGCCCACCTCGCCTCGCTGGGCAGCCGCTGCATCCCGCGCCGGCACTTCGAGGCCCTGCTGGACGAGCACTGCACCGGCGTCGGGGACCTGTGGCGCGGATGAGACACCGAATTGCACTGTGAGCCTGCCTGCGGCACAATCCGCGCGCCATTTGCAACAGCCGCGAGACTGGATGTCCAAAGAAGACGCAATTCAGATGGAGGGCGAGGTTGTCGACACGCTCCCCAATACGACGTTCCGCGTAAAGCTCAAGAACGGGCACATCGTCACCGCCCACATCTCCGGGAAGATGCGCAAGCACTACATCCGCATCCTCACGGGAGACCAGGTGACGGTGGAGATGACGCCCTACGACCTGACCAAGGGCCGGATCGTCTACCGCGCCCGCTGAGCGGCGCCGCATGCAGAACGACCCCCGTGGCGCGAGTCACGGGGGTCGTCGTTTCTGGGCGGACGGGCCCTACTTCTGCTCGATCAGCTCGGGTTCCCTCGCCGGCCTGCAGATGAGGTCCAGGCGGTCGCCTTCCTCGTCGAGGGTCACGCGGACCGTTCCGCCGTCCGCGAGCTTGCCGAACAGCAACTCCTCGGCCAGCGGGCGCTTGACGTGTTCCTGGATCACGCGCGCCATCGGCCGCGCGCCCATCTTCGGGTCGTAGCCCTTGGCGGCGATCCAGGCACGCGCCGCGTCGTCCACCGTCAGCGAGACGCCCTTCCCCTCCAGCTGCGCCTCGACCTCGACCAGCAGCTTGTCCACGACCCGCTCGATGGTGCGCGGATCGAGCGACTGGAACTGGATCACGGCGTCGAGCCGGTTGCGGAACTCCGGCGAGAAGATCCGCCGGATGGCCTCCATGCCGTCCGGCGCGTTGTCCGACGGCGCAAACCCGATGGCCGGCCGGCTCATCTCGAACGCGCCCGCGTTGGTGGTCATCACGATGATCACGTGGCGGAAGTCGGCCTTGCGCCCGTTGTTGTCGGTCAGCGTGCCGTGGTCCATGACCTGCAGCAGCAGGTTGAAGACGTCGGGGTGCGCCTTCTCGATCTCGTCCAGCAGCAGCACGCTGTGCGGGTGTTTGGTGATGGCCTCGGTGAGCAGTCCGCCCTGGTCGAAGCCCACGTAGCCCGGCGGCGCGCCGATGAGCCGCGACACGGTGTGCCGCTCCATGTACTCCGACATGTCGAAGCGGATGAACTCGACCCCCAGCGCGAGCGCCAGCTGGCGCGTCACTTCGGTCTTGCCGACGCCGGTCGGGCCCGCGAACAGGAAGGAACCGACCGGCCGCGTCTCGGTGCCGAGGCCGGCGCGCGACATCTTGATGGCGGCGCACAGCGCCTGGATGGCCGGGTCCTGCCCGAAGATCACGAGCTTGAGGCTGCGGTCGAGGTTCTTCAGCACCTCGCGGTCGGACACCGAGACGTTGGCGGGCGGGATGCGCGCCATGCGCGCCACGATGGCCTCGACGTTCTCGACCGACACGATTCCCGTGCCCTCGCCGGCGGGCCTGAGCCTCATGGCGGCCCCGGCCTCGTCCACGACGTCGATGGCCTTGTCCGGCAGGTGCCGGTCGCCGATGTGTCGCGCGGCCAGTTCGGCGGCAGCCTTCAGCGCGTCGTCCGTGTACTTGACCCCGTGATGCGCCTCGAAGCGTTCGCGCAGGCCGCGCAGGATCTCGACCGTCTCGGCGACCGTCGGCTCGACCACGTCGATCTTCTGGAAACGCCGCGCCAGCGCATGGTCCTTTTCGAAGATGCCGCGGTACTCCTGGTACGTCGTCGAGCCGATGCAGCGCAGCTCGCCGCTGGCGAGCACCGGCTTGATCAGGTTGGAGGCGTCCATCACGCCGCCGGAGGCCGCGCCGGCGCCGATCACGGTGTGGATCTCGTCGATGAACATGATGGCGCCCGGCTGCTTGCGCAGCTCTGCCATCACCGCCTTCAGGCGCTTCTCGAAGTCGCCGCGGTACTTGGTGCCCGCGATCAGCGCGCCCATGTCGAGCGAGTACAGGGTGCTGTCGAGCAGCACGTCCGGCACCTTGCCCTCGACGATGAGGCGTGCCAGGCCTTCGGCGATGGCCGTCTTGCCGACGCCGGCCTCGCCGACGTAGAGCGGGTTGTTCTTGCGCCGGCGGCACAGGATCTCGATCGTGCGCTCGACCTCGAGCTGGCGGCCGATCAGCGGGTCGATCCGGCCCTCGGTCGCGAGCTGGTTGAGGTTGGTGCAGTACTTCTCGAGGGCGCTGCCGCCCGCCTCGGCGTCCTTCTCGGTCTCGGCCTGCTCCTCGCGGGCCGGCTCGCGCGACTCGCCGCCGCGGCTCAGGCCATGCGAAACGAAGTTGACGACGTCGAGACGCGTCACGTCCTGCAGCGAAAGCAGGTAGGCGGCATGGGACTGCTTCTCGCTGAAGATGGCGACCAGGACGTTGGCGACGCCCACCTCCTTCTTGCCGCTCGACTGCACGTGGAAGACGGCGCGCTGCAGGACGCGCTGGAACCCGAGCGTCGGCTGCACCTCCCGCTCGTCGTCATCCGCGAGGCGCGGCGTCGTCTCCGCGATGAACTTGTCCAGGTCGCGCCTCAGCGCGGCGAGGTCCCCGCCGCAGGCCTTGAGGACCTCGGCCACGCCGGGCGTGTCCAGGATGGCGAGCAGCAGGTGCTCCACCGTCATGTACTCGTGCCGCTGCTCGCGCGCCCGGCGAAAGGCCTCGTTCAGGCAGAACTCCAGTTCACTGGAAAGCAATCAGGTCTCCTCCATCGTGCACAGCAGCGGGTGCTGGTGTTGCCGCGCATAGCTGGTCGCCTGGGCGACCTTGGTCTCCGCGATCTCGAAGGTATAGACGCCGCAGACGCCCTTTCCGCGGGTGTGGACCTCGAGCATGATCCTCGTCGCCTTGGTCCGGTCGTGCCCGAAGACGCGCTGCAGCAGGTCGACGACGAACTCCATCGGGGTGTAATCGTCGTTGATCAGGACGACCTGGTACAGCGGCGGCTTCTTGAGCCGGGGGGCCGCCTCCTCGACGACCAGGCCCTGTCCCGGGCGCTCCTTGCCATTGTCCTGTTCGCCGCTCACGCGTGGTTCCGCCGCCGAATCGGTGTATCTTGCCGACGTCCCCTTTATAGGGGCAGGAAGGCGCCGGCACAAGGACGCGGGGCCAGCCGGGCCCGGCACGCGCCGCGCAATTGAGACAACCGGCAGAAATACGGACCAACTGTCCGATTTTCTTCGGTATTGCGCCTTGTAGCCCCCGCGCCCGACCCCGTATCATGCGGCGCGGATGTAGCCGGGCATTTTCAGGAACACAGGCGGCTCTCGATCCATGCAGTTTCTTGCCAGGCTGGGGTTGGCGACAGGAGGCTCCGGCGACGCTGCCGCAAGACTGGCCGCCGCGGCCCCGGCCATCGTTTCGGTGATCCTCGTCGTGGCGCTGGCGGCGCAGCTTGCCGCGCTCGTCTGGCGCGTCGTGGTGCCGGCGCCGGCGGTGGCGCCGGCCGCCGACCTGCCTTCGACCGTTACCACCGGCCCGAACGTCGCCGGCATCGTCAATGCCCACCTGTTCGGCAGCGCGGCGCTGGAGGCGACCGGCGATGCCGCCAGCGCGCCGCAGACCAACCTGCGGCTCACGCTGGCCGGTACGCTGGCCGGCGGCGATCCCGCCCGGGGCTGGGCGATCATCGGCGAGTCGGCCCAGGCGGCGCGCGTGTACGCGACCGGGGCCACCGTGCCCGGCGGCGCGCGCCTCAAGGAGGTCTATGCGGACCGCGTGATCCTCGAGCGCGGCGGGCGACTGGAGTCGCTGCCCCTGCCGCGCCTGGCCGCGAACGGCGCGGCGGTGCCGGTCGCCTTCACGCCCCCGGCGGCCGCGCAGCAGCCGAGTCTCGCCGACTCGGTGCAGAACCTGGTGCGCCAGGACCCCGGCGCCGTGTCGGAGATCATCCGGCCACAGCCGGTCTTCGCGGGCGGCCAGCAGAAGGGCTACCGGGTGTATCCGGGACGGAACCGCGCGCAGTTTGCCAGCCTCGGCCTGATGCCCGGCGACCTCGTGACCGCGGTCAACGGCGCGCCGCTCGACGACCCCAACCGCGGCCTCGAGACGCTACGCGGCATCGGCGCCGGCGGCGCGGTCACGCTGACCATCGAGCGCAATGGCACCGAGCAGCAGGTCACCATCGACGCGTCCGCGGCCGTCGCCGGGATGCAGAACGCCACCGAACCCCAACCTGACGCGGGCTCCGCTGATGAAGAGGAATAGCCCCGGCTTGAGGACGATGCCATGAATCCCCGACGTCTTTCGATCCTGGCGCTCGCCGCGCTGCTGGCGTTCACAGGCGCCGCGCGCGCCCAGCAGGGGGCGATGATCACGCCCAACTACAAGGACGCGGACCTCGGCCAGGTAATCGAGGCGGTCAGCCAGGTGACGGGCAAGAACTTCATCGTCGACCCGCGCGTGCGCGCGCAGGTGACGATGCTGTCGTCCACCCCGATGAGCCCGGGCGCCTTCTACGAGGCGTTCCTGGCGATACTTCAGGTGCACGGCTTCGTGGCGGTGCCGTCCGGCAAGGTGATCAAGATCCTGCCCGACGCCAACGCGCGGCAGCTGCCGGCCAACGACCTGCCCGACCGGGTGAGCTCCACCTCGGACGAGATCGTCACGCAGGTGGTCCAGGTGCGCAACATCTCGGCGGCCCAGCTGGTGCCGATCCTGCGGCCGCTGATCCCCCAGTACGGCCACCTCGCCGCCTATCCCGCCTCCAACATGCTGATCATCTCGGACCGCGCCGCCAACGTGAACCGGATGGTCCGCATCATCAGCCGCATCGACCAGGGCGGCGACGCGGAGATCGACGTCATCCGCCTCGAGCACGCCTCCGCGGCAGAGATCGTCCGGGTCATCAACTCGCTCACCGCCGGCCAGGGCGCCGAGGGCGGCGGCGGCAGCAAGTTCGTCGCCGACGAGCGCACCAACAGCGTGCTGCTGTCGGGCGAGTCCTCGCAGCGACTGCGGTGGAAGACGCTGATCGCGCACCTCGACACGCCGCTCGAGGCCGGCGGCGACACCCAGGTCCGGTACCTGCGCTACGCGGACGCCGAGAAGATCGCCGCCAAGCTCAAGGAACAGGCGACGGGCACCGTGGCGGCCGCCGCGGGGGCCGGCCAGGCCGCGGCGACGACCTCTGCCGCGGTCGACCGCTCCATCACCATCTGGGCCGAGCCGGAGACCAACGCGCTGGTCATCACCGCGCCGCCCAAGGTCATGCGCTCCCTGATGCAGGTGGTGGACCGTCTCGACATCCGCCGGGCCCAGGTGCTGATCGAGGCGCTGCTGGTCGAAGTCGCCGCGGACGCCACGCGCGCCCTCGGCGTCAACTGGGTGCTCGACGGCTCGGACGACAACTTCCTGGTAGGTCTGTTCAACCAGCCGATCGGCGGCGTCAGCCTGGCGGACATCGCAGCCGGCATCAACGACCCCGAGTCGGTGACCAGCGCGCCGGGCGGCTTCACCCTCGGCGTGGGCCGCAAGCAGGATTCCGGGACGAACTTCGCCGCCATCCTGCGCGCGCTGTCCGGCAGCGGCGACACCAACGTCGTCTCCATGCCGTCGGTCATCACCCTCGACAACGAGGAAGCGCAGATCAAGGTGGCCCAGGAAGTGCCGTTCATCACCGGTTCCTACGCCAACACCGGCTCGGCCGTGCCCGGCGTCAACCCGTTCCAGACGGTCGAGCGCAAGGAAGTCGGCAACATCCTCAAGATCACGCCGCAGATCACGGACGAGGACACCATCCTGCTCAAGATCGAGCAGGAGGCCTCCGGCATCGCCGCCCAGGCCGAGCAGGTGTCGAGCACCGACCTGGTCACGAACAAGCGCACCATCACCACCCGGGTGCTGGTGGACGACGGCGGCATGCTCGTGCTCGGCGGCCTGATCGAGGACCGCCTGACCGAAAACGAGTCGAAGGTGCCGCTGCTGGGCAGCATCCCGCTCATCGGCGAGCTGTTCAGGACGCGCAACGTGCAGAAGACCAAGACCAACCTGATGGTCTTCATCCGGCCGCGCATCGTGCGTAACGCCGAGCAGGCCGCCATCGAGACCAACGCGAAGTACAACTACATCCGCGACATCCAGCTGAACCGCAACGACGGCAAGGTGAACCTGATGCCGGGCGAGGTCCAGCCGACCCTGCCGGTGCTCGAGGGCCCGGTGGCCCCGGCGACGCCGGTCCCGGGACTCGACGCCGCGGCCGAACAGCCGGCGCCGAATCCCGACGCGCCGACCGGGGACTGACCCATGAGCGCCGTGATGGACAACCCGCGACCCGGCCCGGCGCCCCGCCTGCCCTTCGCCTTCGCGAAGCGGCACGGCGTCCTG
>Ga0316604_10002367_pt1 | contig 14534 bp, 14 predicted proteins | sample OWC_soil_day20_C_FD_207650 | JGI IMG/M metagenome (GOLD analysis project Ga0316604, IMG submission 207650) | Wetland soil microbial communities from Old Woman Creek delta, Ohio, United States - OWC_soil_day20_CT | ecosystem: Environmental > Terrestrial > Soil > Wetlands | place: USA: Ohio... | reverse complement strand
GATTAAACGTTATATAAATTATTACAATACGAAACGAGTACAACGAAATCTTGGTGTCTTGACTCCATGTGAAAAACATGAGATGTATTTAGCCGCATAAAAAAATGGCAGCAACTCATTTATTAGAGCCGCTGCCAACAAAAATTATTTTTTATATTTCATTGTTCACTTGACGGGTAGCAGTTCAATCACCTTGACCGGCTTTTTGCCATGTTAAAACAAATTTATGGAATATTTTGTAGATGATTATTTGTGTTAATTATATAATGAAGTTGATATCGGAAAAAGTCGGAGGTGAAAAAAGTGGGCAAGTACTCAGATGATGAAATAAGGGGTTGTAAGAAAATCACCTTAAAAATCGCGGCGGACTACCTGGAAATTTCTCCTTTGGCTGTAGGCCTTGGTATGAGAAATGATTTGTTGCCGATAGGTTTTGCGATTAAACATGAAGATCGATATTCTGAAAGCTAGGGCTATCACATTATCGATGAGCGGCTGATAGCTTATAAGTATGGTAAGATTACAAATGTTCAAGTACAAAACATTGAGAAAAACCTGGAAACGATTATTTCTAAGTTTGAGGAGATGAAAAAAGACCTGCTTTTTATATTAAGCGAAAGCGCGGAGTAGGCGGTATACGACTTTTTGAGTATGCGTTTTCGCTTTCATGGGATAATGACTACGTGCATGGCGATTTGCAGCAGTACCTACACTCCATTTTAGACAAAAGGGGGAAGGATATTGACTGAGCAACAAGCTTCTAAAATAAGCAGAGAGCAGCTTTATAACGAGATTTGGGAAATATCTGTTGCTGGTGTCTCGAAGAAGTATAACGCTAACTATGATGATTTGCTAAAACTGTGCAAAGAAGCAGACATTCCGGTTCCGCCTTCGGGTTATTGGGTAAAATTGAAGTTTGGTAAACCAGTTGAGCAGTTTTTGTTACCGGAGTCATCTATCGTTGAAGTTACGCTGCCTGCCAATGATAAACCAAAACGTATTCGCAAGGTTGCCGCGGAAAAAAATGTTGAAGATAAAAAGAATTTGGAACATGAGGACGCGCCGGAGAAATCGCAGAAAGCGGACATTGACAACAACCATGATGATGAAGCTGGGGAAAATCTTGACGACGATGCAGAAGACGATTATGTTCTTTATTGGGGTGCGAGAACAAAATATAACACCTATAAACGAGAAAAATTGTACAAGGAGGTTTGGACCAACCCAGTCGTTAAAGTTGCTGAGCAATATGGAGTGTCAGATGTTGCGATTCATAAAATTTGCAAAAAGCTAAATGTTCCTACCCCTCCTTTAGGCTATTGGGCAAAAGTTAATGCTGGTGCGAAAGTGCCAAAAACTCCTCTTTCCAAAACTAATGGACCTACTCAGATTACTGGTGCAAAAACGTTCGAAGGAGTCAAGAAAAAGATTAGTGGGTCTGACAAACAAACGCTCGAATTTCTATCGGACGACGAAACGGAAAAGGTTTTGAATGCAGCCCAGGAAATTACGATGCCTGCTGAAAATGCTCAACTACATAAAAAAATAGCTGCATATAGAACTATTGTGAAAGAATGGAATCGAAAAGATAGAAAAGAAGAAGGGGCACAAAGGAAAAAGGATTGTTATTACAGCCCGCCTTTTTTGGCAGGCGTGATTTCCAATGAGTCGCTTCCACGCGTGTATCGAATACTTGACGCTTTATTTCGCCAGGTTGAACGGCTTGGTGGCTCGGTCAATGATGATCTTTCGCTTCGCGTTAGGAATGAACATGTACGCATTGAAATTGCTGAGGGGCAGGATAAGGTCGAGCATGTGATCACAAAACAGGAAGCGCAGGCTCTTATCAAATATAGAGATGAAAAACGTCACAATTCATGGGCATCAGAACCTCAGATTCGTAAATATGACTACGTGTTTAACGGAAGGCTTAGAATAAGTATTCGGCCGGGTCGATATTTTAGAGACACGGATAAAATTAATATTGAATTTCGGCTTGGCGAAATGTTAATGGAACTTTATGAGGAAGCCGAAGTGATTCGACTTGATCGCGAAGCGAGAGAAGAAGCTCGTAAAAAAGCGGAAGCTGAGCGCCGAAAGGAAGAACGGCGAAAAAAATATAATAAGGAAGTTGGTCAAACAATAGCATTGGAAAATGCTGCACTCGACTTCGAAACTGCGTGTAGAATTCGCGCATACGTCAAGGCTGTCACGGATTCATGTGCCCAAGAGGGATTGGATGAAGAAACGGCCGCATGGGTTGACTGGGCGACGAAAAAAGCTGATTGGTTTGATCCAACGGTAGCTAGAGATGACGAATTGTTTGGAAAACGCGAACACGAAAAAAGTCCTAGTGATAAAGCTCTTGAAGAAGTTTGGCGTTGGTGAGTGGGGTAGGTGTAAACAGGCATGAGTAATGAAGCGCAGGCCATAGATTAATACGCATTTTTGTCTTGTAGAGTATAAATTCCATTCAAGTAGGCTTTGCGTACTTGGTTTAAATATGCTAAGAGATTTTCTAAAATTAATTACAGGCAGGGGGGCGATTGTATGACGTTGCCGGAAGTAATTATTAAAGGCATTAACGAAATTGACAGCTTGGGTTTTCATAGACATTTAAGTGAGTTTGCATTACCTATGAGAAAGATAATGACTGAGGCCGAGGATAAGGAAGACTTAGCTGTTTCGAAATTTGCCCAGTTTGAAATTGATGCATTAAGGCTACATCCTCAAAGCTTTGTTATAAGCCGTGACTATTCAAGAAGGATGCAAGGGGAGATTGATGTGTGGCCAGTCGAACAGCTTAACTACTATAAGTGGCGCTTCGAAACAAGTACTAATCCGCAGTTGGCTTGTCACTATGGTGATATTCTTCTTGATTATAAAGGGTCTAACAAAATTGATGATAAATACCTGATATTTACAAAAATCATTCCGATGTTTCTGGGTATTACCCAATTGGCGATTTCACAGCCTGAAAAGGACTACTTTTCTTTAATAAATGCACTTTCAAGATCGGTAGAATTATGTTTATCTTTTAATAATGCAGAACTGCTACAGAAAACTGTTGACGGTATTATTGAATTTATTAAAGATATAGGCTCTGCGCATGATTATCGTTGGATTCTTGAACCGTCGGAAATGTTATTCGGAGTAATCAAAAATCCTCGGGTTGCGAATACAATGAATACTACGGTTATCAATCTTGTCATGAACAAGCTGGATGAAGCTAGAATTAATTGGCTATCCTGCAAAAATTATTATATGCATCGAGTAGCTTGTGGAAATTTAATTATATGGAAGAAGCGTAATGGCGGTACGCCGGAGGAGATAAATAATTTAGAGAAGGAGATTGGGTTATCCTTCGAGATGGAGGCTGAAGATCAGCCTGGGAGAGTGGACAAGAGTGAAATTGTAAAGGCACATTTTCTTGAACAAGCGTTACAGCATTACATTAATATTGGCGAGACTTTGAAGTATGATGATTTGAAAAATAGAATTAAAAGGGCATACACTGAAGCCGAAAAGACAGAATTTAAGGAAATGAGAGCAGCTGTCAACATACCGGAAGACAAGATAAATGCATGCTTAGAAATTTATAGGAAAGAAAGTGATTTGCAAAAAATTCTAGGCATGCTTTGTATTGACACGAACATTAATCTTGATGCTATTAAAACAAAAGAAGTATCCGAAGAGTTGCTCAAACAAAGTGTGCTTCGAGCATTGATCCCGGCCTCAGGAATATCTGGAGGAAGGAAAATTTCACAGTCTACAACATATGAAGAGAATTTAGAGACTGAATTTAGGCGTCACTATATCATGTGTTTATCACTAGGCGTTAATTTGTTATTAATACCCATTTTCGAATTATTGAAAGAGAAAGGGCTTACTGCAGAGTCTATTATTGAAGTCTATAAAAAATGGGATTTTTATAATTATAAGCGTGAGGAACTCTTGCAAACAGGAGTTCAGCGTCTTCTAGATGGTGATTATGTTAGTGCTTTACATGTCCTTGTGCCGCAGTTCGAAGCTTGTTTAAGAGATATGTTCTTTGGTGCAGATGTTGCTACTACTGTAGTAAGACCAGGGATAATACAACATGAACAAGTCATGACAGAATTTTTGTTGAGAGATGAAGTTAAAGAAGCTTTAGGTGAAGACTTTCATACCTATATTTGCACTGTGATGATTTCGCAGGATGGTTGGAACTTACGAAATGATATAGCACATGGACTGGCAATGCGAAGTGTTTTCGATATTAGCCATGCTTTAGTAGTTTTTCACTTGTTTATTCGGTTATTCAATTATGGGCTTAAAAAAGCAAGTGAGGAGCAGGCTCAAGAATGGAAAGGCTGATTAAATGTAAGCGGAAAAGACAGGGGCCATATTGAATCTGTTGAAAAATGCGTATGCTAATTGTAAATATGGGAGGAACTGCATTGTGCCAGAAAAAGAATTTGTTTGGGAATGGGAAAATGATGAGGTATGGGATAGGAATAAAGAGCATGTTATAAGTAATCATTGTGATGCATTTAATATAATGGGAGGCATAGAGATAGGGGGTAAACTACCCGGTGTATGGGGGCATTTGAAAAATGGGAATGACAGAATTCTTGGGTATGGATGGATTGACTTGTATGACGATGGTCCGGAAATTTCAATAGCAATAGATGACGTATTTCAAACGATGGGATTTGGCAACCAAATTTTAGAAATTCTTGTGGATGATGCTAAATCACGGGGGTATACTTTTGTAGGGGCTACTGTGAAGAATACAAATGTTTTGGCTCGGCAAGTAGTAGATTGGCTGTGTAAAAATGGTTTTTCTGAAACTAATTTTGGAACTTCTGTAAGCGTTGAACTTGCGTTAAAGCTTTTTGAAAAAGGTCAAGATTTAAATTTAATAAAAAGGCTTGACTGATTACGTATCAAGTTGATAGTGAAATTATCTTCCCAATTAGGTCTACCCCCGGGGTAAAGGGGGCCAAGCCTTTACGCGAAACTCCAATTCCGCGAAACAGTATCACGTTTCTATCAAATGGCATGTTGAGTCAGTAGCCTTGATAGAGCGGAAATAGCCTTATTCTGCAAGGCCTCGCGGGTTTTTAGAAATTTAACAAGTGTGTTTGTATGTTCGCCTAGACTTACAAAATGGGAGAGAACGTTTGTTGGGGGTGCATACGAATACACGGAATTAACCCCGCCTAGGGGCGGGGTATAAATATTGTAGGAGATTATAAAAGTGCTTCGGCCCGTGAAAATTGGGTCGAAGCATTTTCTTTAGTTGAGCAGTTTAGTACAAAGCTGGAAATACAAAAGAGTAAGGTATTTCATCTAAAGATAAAAACGTATTGACAAGATCAATATATTGTTTTCGAGATTTATGAAAATGACTAAGGAAAATAATTAGAGGAAACAAGCGTGAAATGGTTTGGGCTGTCTGAGGAGACCCCCTGTGGTAGGATAGTTGTCGTAGGGACAAAAAAGAAGTATCCTAAAGGGATATACGACGCACAAGGTAAACACAGGAGGAAAAAATAGATGGCCTATTCCGCAGAATTAAAACAATCCATCGTGGCAAAGATGTTACCACCCAACAACCAGGCTCTAAGTAAGATTCAGCAAGAAACAGGCATACCAGAAGGGACTCTGAAGAAGTGGCGAAGAGAAATTCGCGGCAAAGGATTTGCCGCTCCCGCTGGCGAGCAGAAAAGCGAACAATGGAGTACCCGCGATAAATATCTTACCGTCATTGAAACAGCCACACTCAGTGAGATTGAACTGGCAGAATACTGCCGTAAAAAAGGGCTGTATGTTGAACAAATCAAGTCTTGGCAAGATAACTGCATGCAGGCCAATGGCGGGGTTGCTCAGGAATTAGCTTTATCACAACGGCGTGAAAAAGACAAAGACAAGGAGATAAAGCAAGTTAGAAAAGAGCTTCAACGCAAAGAGTCCGCTCTAGCTGAAGCGGCAGCCCTCCTGATCCTAAGAAAAAAGGCCGAAGCGATTTGGGGACAGCCGGACGAGGAAGTCTGACCAGCACTGCAAATCGCGCGACGACCATCCAACTAGTAGAAGAAGCTGTAGCAAGTGGAGCCAGACGGCGTAAGGCCTGTGATGAAATTGGCCTATCCGAACGCACTTTACAACGCTGGTGTAAAGCGGGAGCGTCTGCTGCAGATCAACGACCCTTAGCCAAGCGCCCTATCCCTGCCAATAAACTCTCTGTCGAAGAACGCGAAGCAATTTTAGCAATTGTGAATCAACCCGAATTTCAAAGTGTACCGCCCAGTCAGATTGTTCCAACTCTTGCTGATCAATGGACATACATTGCTTCTGAATCAACGATGTACCGAGTGATGCGCCAAGCTGGCGAACAAAATCATCGTGGCCGTAGTAAGGCCCCCACTAGCAATCTTAAATCGACGCACTGCGCGACGGAATCTAATCGCGTCTGGACTTGGGATATCACCTACTTGCCAGGACCTGCCAAAGGGCTTTACTTCTACTTGTATCTCATCTTGGATATCTTTAGCCGTGAAATTGTTGGCTGGGAAGTATGGCCAGAAGAAACGGCAGAGAATTCCAGTCGCCTTATTCGCCGAGCAGTCCTGGCACAGAAGATAACCTGTCAGGAAGATCCGCTTGTTTTGCACTCTGACAATGGTAGTCCGATGAAAGGCGTATCCATGATGGAAACGCTATATCAACTGGGGATTACCCCTTCCAGGAGTCGCCCGAGCGTCAGTAATGATAATCCATATTCAGAGTCGATTATTTGAACCTGCAAATACTGTCCAAGCTATCCTGTCGGCCGCTTTGCAACTCTTGATTATGCTAGAATCTGAGTAATAAAATTTGTTCACTAGTACAACTATAGCCATCATCATAGTGGGATTAAAAATTTTACGCCTCATCAGTGTCACAGCGGCCCGGGTGAACAAATTTTGACAAAACGCCATCAGCTCTATATGAGACTGCAAAAGCAAAGCATCCGGAACGCTGGACCAGCGAAACCAGGGACTGGCCAATTGTTGATGAATTATGACAGAATCCTGAGAAGTCTCAGGTTGAAGGTAAGGTAAAGCCACAGATAAATGTATCCTAGAAAATTTACTTTATACGACAACTATCTTTACAACTACCGCTATTTGGTAGTTGATTTTTCTATTTACTTGCAGCTAATATATAAATTTGGATTGGCATGATATAATTGAGACCAAAATAGGTATGAAAGGTGGTTTATTATGTCGTTACGGTCTTGTATTCCAATTAATTGCATTGAAATTTCGCGTGATTTTAAAACTAGTGATAATGCAGGTGCAGGAGTGATGTTTCAAGTTTGTGATGTAACAATAATTACTGACTATGGAAGTTTAAAACCGAAATTTGATGCTGGCAGGCATTATGATAATGAAGTAGACGTTGTAAGTGACTTAGGGTTTGATCCTAATAAAGTAAACTTTGATGTGGTCGACTAAGATATATTGAATACTTTATAAGCAAATTTTTACTTTTCAAACATTGGGCTTTCGTAAAGTGAAAAAAGTAAAATGATTGTTTAAAACTGCAGGAAACTTAATTAGTTTTCCTGCAGTTTCAATTATTGGCGGAACGAGTTAAACTGGGTCGATAAAATATTGGTTGCTTCCTGTCTTTTAGCCTCCAGTTCATGTAGATAGATGGCTGTTGTTTTAATGTCGGTATGACCTAGCATATGTTGAACTGTTGTTAAAGGAACGCCATAGGCTAAAGCATAGGTTCCGGTCATATGGCGAAAAGAGTGTACTGCTATTTTGGGTAAATTATTTTCTGTGCAAAATTTTTTTAGCCAAATAGCAAAACAGGTCGGGAAGGCTTGGCGTACTTCGTTTGTATTGGAAGTATGCTTTCTTTCAATAAAGATAAACTGTTTTGGGTTAGTGTAATTTTTATCTGATAAATATTTGTCTTGGATTGCTCTATGTTGATGTAAAAGCTGAATAGTATAATCGTCGATTCCTAGCCAACGAGTAGATGAGGCCGTTTTGGGGGCTTTTAAACCGACTGGTTTGTGTGGTAGGACTTCACAAGCTTTGTTTATGAAGATACGTTTGCTGCTAAAGTCAATACAGTCCCAGGTCAAGGCCATAAATTCGCCGCGCCTTGCACCAGTTAAGGAACAAAGGCTTACCATCAATTTATATTTTACATTGAGAGGTGAATCATCGAGGTTTTCCACTAATTTAAGAAAACGACTAAAATCATCTTCCTGCCAAATTGGTAACCGGCGGTAATTTGCTTTAGGAATATCTCCTCTAGCGATAAGAGTACATGGATTTTGCGAAAGGTACTTCCATTCTACCGCCTTATTCAGTATGCTGCGTATGAGCTTATAATGCATTTGTATACTGGCGTCAGAGAGCGGGCGTTCATCCTTCCCGTCCATACGCATACCGACTTTACGCAGGTCTTCAATAAACCGTAAAATGTCTGTATCCGATATTTTGTCTAGTTGTTTCTTGTAGAAGGCAGGCAATATTCGGCTATCCAATAACGCTTGGTTTCTGGCTGCGGTTGTATTGCTTAGCCGGTTGGCATATCGTTCGGACCAGAGATGTACAAACTCGCCGAAGGTTATTTTAGTACCTGCAATCACGGGTTTATTCGTTACTTCAACATAAAATTTGGCTAATTCTTTGTTAGCTGCTTGCTTGGAACGAGCGGTAATGCGTTTCGTTTTTCTGATCTGTTTTCCGTTCATATCGTATCCTAGGGAGACACGTAGCTCCCACTTATTACTGCCTAGATCAACAATTGTTCCTGCCATTATAATTCCTTCTTTCGGATAAAATAAAAGAAGGGCATAATCGAAATTATACCCTTCTGAGAAAACTTAGGCTATTTAATTTATCTTTGCTACATTCTTTTAATACGTGCTTTATGAGCCCAATTTGGTTTGTTAAAATTTTTGTCCGCCCATTTTTCAAGAGCGGACCATAAATAAATGTAGGATTTTCCTTGTTTCATTGCGGGAAGCTCACCATCACGAGTCATTCTTAATATTCTAGAATATTTAAGTTTACCGTTAAAGAATAACGTGGATACTTCGGTAGCGGTTAAAAACATATCCTCATTATATAAATGAGGTTGGGTTTCAGGACTATTTGTAATTGCTGTTTCCATGAAATATCACTCTCTTTCTAATAGTTTTATTTATCTGTTATTGTCGTTGTAAAATGTTACAGGATACTTGCTATCATTTTAATAATATATAAACAAAATTAATGACTCTACGAACTTAAAGTAAAAAGGGTTACTATTAATCTGCAATGCTAATAGTAACCCTTTTTATTTATGTAGGAGTATTAAGAGCGATGCCGTAAAAGCCGTTGCGATTGAAACCTTTATCCCTAAATTTTTCACAGTAAGTTAGAGGAGCAATGCCTTTAATGTGAAAGTGTAAATTACTAAGCAAATCCTTAAATTTGAGCTTTTGCAAGGCAGAGAGAGCACGTTGGTTACAATAATTAACATAGACGCTGTATAATGCATCAGTATGAATTTTAGCAGTGTTATCAAACTTGCAGGCATTAATTAAAAATGTGACAGCTGTATCTATGGGGGAGTGTGTTAATTGATCGAGCTCAGCGCATGCATCTAAGATAAATTTAAATTTATTTAATGCAAGTAGCCCGAAGCCAGGTATAGCAAATTTATAGATGATTCGAGGTAACTCCTCAAGAAGTTTAACATCAAAATTTCCATCCATTTTATCGGGAGATACTACTTTGTTAAAGGGAATGATAAGTAACCGGTTGGCTAATGCGTTACCTGGGTCAGCCACTTTAAGAAAATCTAATGTATTAGTGCTAAATACTAGGGCGGCCGTGTTAACAAATTCAATGGGCTTGCCATTTTTTACGTCAGCATTAATTTTATCCGACCCACCAATCAAAGACTTTATAAGATCAATATTAGGAAGTTTCCTCTGGTCAATCTCGGCACAAATATTGGCCTTTGCGCCTACCAATTCAGCTGTTCTAAAATTGGAAGTTAGATTATGTAGGGAGATGCTTTTTATAAACTCATTACCAATTGCAGCTGTAATTAGAGATAGCCATATGGATTTTCCGGTATTTGAACGCCCAAAAAATATTGGCATATATTTTATTTTTCGATATTCAGATATCAGATAGCCGAAAACTTGTGATAACAACGCTTTGTGATTAGAATTGTTATTGGTTATTTCATTTAACCAGTTATCAAAGATTGTAGACTCTGGAGCATATTTACACTGTTCATAAGTAAAGGGGATATATGATGTAAAAATCATATTTGGATCGTGTTGGTAAAAGTTATCAGATATAACATCTAGGAATCCATCAATAAAATTTAGGCATAAAGATGAATTATATAGTGCTTGGGGTGTTGCTTCTGAATTAATTAATATGTCTAACCAGTTTATAGTTTCTTTAATAAAGTTACTATTGACCAGACTACATAGATGAGTTGGGGTAATCATGCGGATGAAGCGATCACCATTTCCCGTAGTAAGGGGCTTGTAGTAACCAAAGCAATTATCATAAATGTGTAATACCGAATGAATTTTTATAAAACAATGGGAGTTCTGTAATAATTGTGCGAAATTAAATGGGGACATGTTTGCTGTTGATGTTGAGACATTCTGATTGGGAGTATCTTTGACCATACTCTCTTGGATTAATAAATTTTCTTTTTCTTCAATACTCATAATAATCATCTCCTAAATTTGTTCTAAATGTTCCGTGAATTATTCCTTATTTTATATAAGAAATATATTTCTCTTTATAAAATTGAATAATGAACGGAATTTTATTTGTTTATTCAATTGTTATCTACTAAGTAATTTTTTAATAATCAATAATAACTATTAATAATTTTAAAATTAAACTTAGTGATCATTACAATGGTGTTATGTCCAAAATAAAAATTTACTTATTGAACGCGGAGATAAATTTTTGAGTATAAAGATAATGCAGGAAGACGGAATATTTCGAGTAAATGAATAATAGTATGAAATTATTATTTGAGTTTTCCGTAAAGTCGTGTGGAAAGAAAAATATTTTAGGCAAAAAAATAGTGAAGGAAAAATCCTTCGGGATTTGATAACATCAGGAGTATAATAATATCCATGTAGGTGAGATATAGGAAATACAAGGCATGAGACAAAAGGAGGAATTTTTCGGGATAAAAAATGATTTCTGCTATAGATAATATGCGGCGCCAAATTTTTGCCTATGTGATTTTAAAAAAAGTACGTGTCTGATAGGCATATACAGGAGAGGATGTATTATTATGAGTCGAATAATTTATGATAATTCTAATAGCACGAAGGAAATTCTTAATCGAGTGATAATAAAATTGTCTAAGAAAGAGGACACTCCTTTTATCAGTGATGCAGTTGGGACAGATTATTTATATAAATGGACACCAGCAACACCTGTTTTTTTATCCGCTCAAACAGGACGGGGTAAAAATACATTTGTTGAACAAACTATCATAGGAAAATTAGCTAAAAACAAGCATAGCGTGTTAATTTTAAGTAATCGGATTGCTTTGAGTCGACAAGAAAAATATCGAATTGCAGAGATTATGGATAACATAGAACAAAGAGAACAAAATACCTATGAAAAGGAAATTAAAGAACTTAGTAATGCACCTGCAGTGCTTGATCGGTATGAGGATTTTGGTGTTGTTACCATTAAATCTTACCAAAGCTTTTTGTCTTCGCCGGAGAACCTAAAAGAATACTATGACTTTATTATTTTAGATGAGTGTCACTTTTTTTTAGCTGATGCGGAATTTAATAAATATACATTCAATATTCTAGAAGGTATTTTAACAAAATATCCTTATGCTATACGAATTTATCTTACGGCTACTCCTAATGAGGTTATTGCTCCAATTATAAAAAAGGAAGAAGAGTATCGGCTTTCATGTAGGTTTGATGGGAGGGAATTTTACCCAATTTTTTTAAAGAGAAAGGTTGATAGATCCTTTTCGTTTAACAGTGAGGGTAATTACGTATTAGTAAATGAAACTCTTTCCGAGCAAGAGCCGATAGAATCAATGCAGTCTTATAATGGGGATCAACATAATACATATGAAACGTTTAATAAATTTTCTGCAGTAATTTATGAACTCGAACGTGAGTATAGTCAGATTGATTGTAAATACCTAAAATTATATAAAGAATTAACCTCAAATGTGAACAAAGAAAGTACTGAAAAGGAAAAAGTATTGAATCAATACCGGCCATTGCTGGAATTAATAAATGAACAGATCAAAAAAGAGAATATTAATTCTAAACGCAAAGAAAAATGGTTAATTTTTGTACAAAGTAAAAGTGATGGTAAATACATACAAGAGGACCTTGGAAAAGAAGTTGCCGATTATATTGATGCTAGCTTGAAGGATAGCGAAGTATATAGAAAAATTTGTGAGAAAGGCAAATTTGATAAAAAAGTCCTTGTAACTACTTCAGTTTTAGATAATGGCGTAAATATTTTTGATAAAGACGTAAAACATGTGGCAATATTTGTATTTGATAAAGTTTCTTTTTTGCAAATGCTTGGTCGAAAGAGACTGGAAGAAAATCAAAATATTACATTGTATATACAAGAGTATAGCGAACAAATTCTAAAGGATAATTTAAAACGTGCAATAAAACTACAAAAATATTTAAAATTGGGAAATAGTAAGCCAATGGAGATTGCTAAACAGATATTTAATAGAGATGAAGTTTTTTTCTATATAGGATCTTTAAAAGATATAAATATTGGCTATAATCGATTTTTAGTGGACAAATTATCCTGTGAAATATCATTCTTTAAAAAGATATTGAAACAAAATGATATGGACCATACTCAAGATGAGGATTATTTTTATAGCGATGATAAAGATATAACATATGATCAGTATGTACAGGAGAAGTGGGACAAAGAAAATAGTATTGATATTAGTGGTGTGGAGGACACCGCGCAAAGGACAATTATCGAGCAATTGTCCTGGATTTACAAAGAAGGGAGTTTTGATCTGAATAATTATTTAGTTGCTAGTAGATCTGAAGAAGATGAGAAAAACATTGAAAGAAATATAAAAGAGCTTATAGATTTTCTTGAAGCAAATGTTGAAAATGATGAAATCCCAGTAAGTGGATCTGATCTTACTAATTTTTATAGGACTAGAGGTATGAACTCTAAAAAACGGGAGGAATTTCGAAAAAAATTAACGGAACTTCTAATAAAAACATATGGGTTACGAGCGGAAGATGATCGAGAAAATAATAAATATGGAAAAGACGTTATTGAAAAATGCTTTAAAGCCCATGAACTTCCCTATGCGATATTTGAAAAAGGAGTGAAAGTAACAAAGAAAGAAAAAGAAAAATATGGAATTACCGATGATAGCCAAACCTTTTGGATTTTAAAGAACGTAGAAAGACAAAATGAGTAAGATAAGCATTGAGTTGTAATAATAGTTTCTAGTAACGATATATTATAAATATGAACGACCCAATAGAGTATGCTTTATTGGGTCAAAATAAAAGTGTTCCATATAAGTCGCAAAATGATTTTTGGGTTATCCCATTATCGTTACGGACTTGATGGAACACTTTTTAATTCGTAGAGGGGGATGCTAGGTGAAGATCGGATATATTAGAGTCAGCTCATTGGATCAGAATACTGTTCGGCAGGAAGTGATTATGCGCGATTTAGGGGTAGAAGAAATCTATATCGAACGATTAAGCGGTAAAGATACAAACCGGCCGGAGTTACAAAAAATGCTGGCTTTTGCCAGAACAGGGGATACGGTGATAGTCGAGTCGATCAGTCGCTTTGCTCGTAATACAAAAGACTTACTAAACCTAATTGATTTGTTGACCGAAAAAGGGGTGGACTTTGTATCCAAAAAGGAAAATATAGATACTACGACACCAACGGGCAAGTTTATGCTAACTGTTTTTGGCGCAGTTGCAGAGTTGGAGCGGGAATATATTTTGCAACGGCAAAAAGAGGGGATAGCCATTGCTAAGGCAGAAGGCAAATATAAGGGGAGAAAACGGATTGAGCCTAATCAATTCGATGTGGTATATAATCGATGGCGGAAAAAGGAAATTACCGCTGTTGAAGCTATGCGAATATTGAATATAAAACGTTCGACATTTTATAGGAGGGTGCATGAAAAATGTCAGTTATCTAATAACATCTAGATTTGAAGCGCTGATAAAAAGGTATGAATCCAAAACTTATAGAAGCCACCAAGCGGTGGCTTCTTTCATGGTTTTGGAGTCAAGGGTTTTTATCAGAGCTTTAAATCGAATGGTATAACGTTTCAGGAAGCACAGAAAAGAAGGACTAGCCCAATTGGGCTAGTCCCTACAGACGTGCGCCCAGCATGGGCGCTTACTCGTTGGTGAAAGTCCAATACGGGGGTTGATAGTGCCAACCGTTAGCCTAAGACAAGGGTGTCCATCGCGAGGTGGAATCTGAAGGAAGTCGGCGGCAAAG
>Ga0316604_10002364_pt1 | contig 14555 bp, 13 predicted proteins | sample OWC_soil_day20_C_FD_207650 | JGI IMG/M metagenome (GOLD analysis project Ga0316604, IMG submission 207650) | Wetland soil microbial communities from Old Woman Creek delta, Ohio, United States - OWC_soil_day20_CT | ecosystem: Environmental > Terrestrial > Soil > Wetlands | place: USA: Ohio... | reverse complement strand
CGCATATTTGATTAACTCAGCCGTTTCGATGCTAGTAAAAACAAACGGAGTATCTATCAAATATAGTACACTGTAGATATTCTTCATCACATTTTTAGACGCTTCGCTCTCAGCGCCGATAACGACTCGATCAGGGTGCATAAAATCACGTACAGCCGAACCTTCGCGTAAAAATTCTGGATTAGATACAACATCAAACTCAATAGCAAGACCTCTTTGTTTAAGTACATCTTGAATTACTTGTTTGACTTTCTGCCCCGTTCCTACTGGAACGGTACTCTTATCAACAATTACCTTATAACTAGTCATATTTTCGGCAATTGCCCTTGCTACAGACAATACATATTGCAAATCAGCCGATCCATCTTCGCGTGGTGGCGTTCCTACGGCGATAAAAATGGTTGTCGAATTTTCCACAGTTTCTTTAATATCTGTGGTAAAGCGTATTCTCCCTGATTTATGATTTTTTACCACCAGTGTTTCTAGCCCTGGCTCATAAATCGGTATCTCACCTTTTCTGAGTCGGTCGATCTTCCCTGCGTCGACATCCATACAAGTCACTTGCATACCAAATTCAGCAAGGCAGGTACCAGTAACTAACCCTACATAGCCTGTGCCGATAATTGAAACTTGATTCATCTTTCTACTCCCCCAATCATTTAGTCATTCTATTATAATTTCAGAGTCTGACATTTTGGTTATTAACCATGCATTTCCCATCAATCAGGCTGCAATAGAGCCGCATTAATTGATTCCCTATTATAACGATATCATGGTTCATCTTAATCTTTACATACGCCTTCTGTCCAAATTCCTCCATCTGCTTCGGCTTGGTCATCAACTGCTTTACTGAATCAATCAAACTAGCTGCATCACCACTTTGGAAAAGTAATCCGTTTTCCCCAGGAACGATGAGATCACTGCAACCGCCAATATCAGACGCCACACAGGCACAACCACAAGCCATGGCTTCCAGCAACGCATTCGGCAATCCTTCTTGTCGAGATGGGAAGATAAAAAGATCACTAGCTTGAAGATAAGGAGCAGTATCAGTCACCTCACCCCTATAGGTAATGGAATCCTCACCCAATTCTTGCTTTAACTGTTCAAGAGCTAGTACAGCGTCAGATGATCCTTTCCCCACCACCATTAAAACTGAGTCAGGAAAGGCGAGATGAATGTCTCTATAGGCTTTTAGCATGATGTCATAGCCTTTGCGTTCGATCAATCGACTGGCAAAGAGCAGTACCTTTTTATTTGCTGGTAAGCCCAATTCACACTTCAATTGCAGCTTTTCTTCAGCCGTTATGGGATGGAAACGCTCTGTATTCACTCCATTAGGCAGCGCAACAATTTTATCTGTAGTAATATCCTGGGATCTCAGTTCGTCCACAATTTCTGAACTAATTGCCAAATAAGCGGTCGTTAGGCAAGAAACCCAATTAATCAGCTTGCGCCAGGGATTCCAGCCTTTCGGCAATAATTTATCCAGTGCCATGGGACTCGATGTCTGGCCGGCAATGGTAATTTTAAGCACAGTAGGAATAGCAAGCATTCGGCTAATCAAAATAACAGGAGTACTGAAGAAATGCTGACCATGAATATGGACAAGATCAAATCGCTTGCGGTTTTGAAACAGTAGCAAGGCAGCCCGAATCGATCGCAATCCTGTTGGAGATACCCGATATATGGTTGTCCCGTCAATAACTTCTTTATATTGACTCTGCGATGAGCGTTTTTTCGTAATAACCGTAATTGTACATCCCAGACTTTTTAGTAGCTGGATCTGTGTATGCGCCTGCAGTTCCGCCCCACTCTGAAATGCACTTTCACCGTGATAACTGGACATAATCATACAAATATGCATAAAATTCCTCCATTTATATTATATATCTATATATGAGCAGGATTTGTTACTAAAATCTCGTATACTATAGTAGTTGTAACACAAACATTTGCCTTATGCAATTGAAAATGATCAACTTCGGAGGAATATGATGAAAACAATACTAGTAACTGGCGCCGCAGGTTTTATTGGTAGCCATTTGGTAGACAAGCTCCTAGAGCAGGGCGATAAGGTCCTTGCAATCGACGACTTTAATGATTTTTATGATCCGACGATGAAACGTAAAAACGTGAGCTTGCATTTATGCCATCCTTCCTATACTCTATTTGAGGGAGACATTCGTGATTTAGCGTTTATCAATAGTATCTTTGCTGGTAACAAGATCGACGCACTCATTCATTTGGCCGCCAGGGCCGGCGTGCGACCGTCTTTGGAACAACCGGTTTTATATCAGGAAGTCAACGTTGCTGGTACACAAAACCTGTTTGAATGTTGCCGAAAATATCAAATAAAAAAATGTGTATTTGCTTCCTCCAGTTCCGTTTATGGCATCAATGCCAAAGTACCTTTCTCCGAGCAGGATCCCATCTTTCAGCCGATTAGTCCTTATGCTGCAACTAAAGCGGCAGGGGAATTACTTGCGCATGTTTATTCCCACTTATATGGACTGCCAATCATTTGTCTCCGTTTTTTCACCGTTTATGGTCCCAGGCAACGTCCGGATCTTGCGATCCACAAATTTACCCGTTTAATAAGTGACGGCTTACCCATTCCGGTTTTCGGTGATGGAACAACCGAGCGGGACTACACCTATATTGACGATATTATATCCGGAATCATTGGCGCGTTGCATTATGACAATACCCGCTACGAAGTAATTAACCTCGGAAATTCCACTACGGTATCGTTGAACAAGTTAATTGCGACACTGGAGGCAGCTTTGGGCAAATCGGCAAGCATTCAGCGCCTTCCGTCTCAGCCAGGTGATGTTCCCAGAACCTTTTCCGATATCAGTAAAGCTAAAGAGTTACTCGGTTTTCAACCATCTACGTCTATTGAAGCGGGAATTGATAGGTTTGTAACATGGTATCGTAGTTGCAGGTAGGATAAGCGTAGAGAAATATGAAGCTTAATAAGCTTCATATTTTTTTTGCCAACAATATTTGATGCCATTGATTTAACCAAACTTGCAATGAGTATTTAGCTTCCACTTCTTCTCTACCTTTTATAGCAAACGTTTGACGAAGATTCTGATCGACTATGGTATTGCGCAATTTTGTAATCCATTCATCCTCCGTATCAGCCAAAAAACCATTAACACCATCCTTTATTACCTCAGTGTTCATTCCCACAGGAGATATGACGGCAGGAATCCCCAAGGCCATATACTGAATTGCCTTAAACGAACATTTTCCACGCGTCCATTCGTCATCTGATAAGGGCATTATACCAATATCCATCAGAAGCATATCGTCAATTTCCGTTTCTTTGCTCCACAGTTTATTGATAACGATATCATCCAATTCGTAAGGCTTATCACATATCACCAACAGCTTAAGTTGAGGAAATTCTTGCCGCAACACTCTTAACGGGTGGGCAATTTTATCTAAGAAAACCAGATTCTGAGAAGTGCCAATCCAGCCAATTATGAAATTGAACGATTGATTATTTTTTCGAACACAATATTTTTGCAAATCAATCACTGTTGGAATTATTTTGCACTCGTTTCTAAATTGGAGAGCATATTCCTCTAAAACTTGGTTTCCAACTATTACGGTTTCCGCATTCTTTAACTGACATGTTAAGGCTTCGATCTTCCTCTTCCTTTTCCTTGCGTTCTTCTGATGTGAGAATGGCACATAAATTGCATCATCAAAGTCATAAATAAATCTTGTTTTCCTAATTATGAGTAACTCTATGACTATTTGGGGAAGTATTGTCTTTTGAATAAACGCTTTATCAGCCCATCGAATACAATAATATGAAATAAGAAGATAAAATTTCATTAAATTCAATGCATGAATCACACCGCTTAAAAATCTGGGATAGTGCCTGGTAGCAGCTTTTTGCGGCGTAGAAACAATCTTATACTGAAAATCCAATCCATTTTCACGAATATTGTCGAGAAATTGAAATATCCGATAACGGCTACTGGGTTTATTGACTCCGCCAAATACTATAAATAATATCTTTTTCACGCGTTAGCCTCACTCTTTTTATTATTGTAATTATATTAGCTTCTCACACCCGTTTTTAATGGACTATCTTTATAAGAATCTCGCTAATCGCCAAATAACGTTATTTTTTGATTTAACCGCCCAATACTTAACTCTCTGTAGCCAATTAATTCTAGATGCGTCGAGTTGATCTAAAATAATTGCGTTCTCTTGCTCCTCCATCATTGTTAAGGCTTCTCGTTGATATCCATTCTTGACCATCCTCCATAGAAACTTATACAAATTAGAAGCATTTTTTGCATTGAACTCACGGATAAGTTGTTGTTTGTCGTAATCTGGATTATCCTGTGCAAGAATAAACTCCGTAGCACGCCGAAAAGCGTACATAGCATGGATATGTTTCTCCCAGTTCCATTTCGCTCTTACGGCCGAGCCAGAGCGAATACGATAAATCATCAATTCTTTTGGTACCGCTTGAACCTTAGCCCGTGAGACCAGCTTTTTAACAAATTCTTGATCCTGAGCAACCAAACAACCTTCAGTAAATGACAAATCCATATGGTTAATAAAGCTTCTGTCTACTAGTATGGCTCCGATATGGATATGTGTTTTTTTGTTGATAACATCCATCAGTATATTCCCATTTGAATATGGGTAGCTAAAGCCGCGCTTTAGACCGCCAGTATATAAATGAGAGTACCCACAATATACCATATCTACACTATATTTTTCTTTGGTATTTATCAATTCATCCAAGAACGTAGATTCCCACATATCATCACCATCAAGAAAGGCAATATAGACACCAGATGCCACTCTTAGTCCAGTATTGCGAGCTTTTGATACACCACCGTTCTCTTGATGAATCAATCGAATGCGGGAATCTTCGCGAGCTAACTTTTCCACTATTGTGGCGCTATCATCTGTTGATCCATCATTTACTACAAGAAGTTCCCAATCCTGGTAAGTTTGCTGCTGTACAGAATTAATGCAATTCTCAATCTCTCCCGCCACGTTATATACGGGAATGATGATAGATACAAGTTTATCCAAATTAATATCATCTCCTAAATATAATTTACTCTACACAATCGATCAATGGTTTGAGAGTAAATTAACTATCTTCCCTCTGAACTGATAATTTTCCTATTAAAAGCATACTATATGCGTTTTAATAAAATCTTCGTGGTATAAACAAAAGTATCAACTCGTTTATACCACGTTTTTTATATTTGTTTTTATAACTCGCACCCAAAATGCGAGTTTAAATTGAAGTTTTGTTGATCACACTCTCCACTGCCTTATATACTGTGTCTGCATCAATAGTATCCAAGCATCTTTGTCCTTTGGGACACGTACGCTTCCAACATCCCTTACACGATATGGGCGCAGTTAAAACGATATGTTTTTTACCATAGGGTCCATTACGGGCAGGATCTGTTGGACCAAACATTGCCACTACAGGAGCGCACACGGCTGAAGCTAGATGCATTGGACCAGTATCACCTCCAACGAATGTCATGGAGCGTTTAATAATATAGGCTAATTGTTTCATCGAGGTCTTTCCAGTAATATCAATAGGGGGTATCTTAGTATTTTCGATTATTTCTCGGGCTAGTCGATTATCATTAGGTCCGCCTATGATCACGGGGATGATATTATCATCATATAGTTTATCGGCAAGCTTAGCAAAATGGGTGATTGGCCAGCATTTTGTAGGCCAATTGGTGCCTGGAGCTAGGACTACATAAGGATTCTCTAGCTGCAATCCGGCATGATTGGCTATCGCCTCTGCTTTTCGGGCTTCAACTTCTGTGATGTTCATAGGAAATTGGACTTGATCTATTTTGCAGCCGAGGTGCTGTGCAACATCTAGATATCGGTCAACTACATGACCATGTTCATGATTTCCACAGATTCGCTGACCGATTTTGTCACTTAGCTCTCGTGCATTGCAATAGACTAAGCGCTTGGGTGCGCCACTGAGATAGGAGATGACTGCGCTTTTGAATAGTCCTTGCAGATCAATGGCTAGGTCAAACTTGTGGGATTTGAGCAATTTTGAGAATGTATAGCCATTTGATAGTAGACCTGTTAAGGATTTGAATTTTGGTTTATCGAAGATGATAATTTCATCTATATCAGGGTTGTTAGTTAAAAGATCGTAAGCTGGCTTCTCTACTACCCAAGTGATGCGAGCCTCAGGGTAGGTTTGCTTCAAAGCATGAGCTACAGGCAAAGCGTGAATGACATCACCAATGGCACTAAGTTTTACTATAAGAATGTTTTTGTACGTCATATAAGATACCTCGGATAAAAAAGAATTTTGAGCCACAGAGGCACTGAGGACACGGAGAAGGATAAGAGGGATAATTTTATTTCATTACACGCTTTACTCCACCACGTAAGTATACAGTATTAAAGTTTATTAATAACCCAATCTTTAGTCCTGTTATTTTTAGTTCATAAAAAAGAGCTTCTTCATATACACTTTCTAGATAACCAGATCCAAGCATTCTATGAACTAGCTGCACTAATAACATTCTCAGTAAGATCAGACATGTAATAGGTCTGTTTCATAATAAAACAACCCCTTCTCCGTTCTTTTCTCTGTGTTCTTTGTGCCTCAGTGGTTCATTAATCTTTTTGTATTTTTTTTATTATATTACTTGATGATTTGCCGATTACTTCGGGGATGAGGATGGTTTGACCGCCGTAGTGGGAGACGATGGTGGATTCGGGGAGATCTTTGATGTTATAGTCGCCGCCTTTAACGTAGATTGCAGGCCTTATTTGATCAATTAGATTTTCTGCTGTAGACTCTTCAAAGATCACCACATAATCAACAGCAGAAAGAGCCGATAGGACTTCGGCTCGGTCATCTTGGGTATTGATTGGGCGAGTTGGACCTTTGAGGGCGCGCACAGATTGGTCACTGTTGAGACCTAGTATTAAACAGCCTCCTAGCTCTTTGGCCGCTTTGAGATATCGAACATGGCCCACATGAAGAATGTCAAAACAGCCGTTGGTAAACACAATTGTTTTACCATCGGCTTTCAGTTGTTCAGCTATAGTCTTTATATGGTTAGTATCTACTATTTTCATACTGCACCTGCTTTTATCTAAAGAAATTTTAACCACAGAGAACACAGAGATCACAGAGAAGGAATAAATAAGAGCGTCATCATTTTTTTATACTTATGTTATAATTCCTCTGCGCTCTCTGCGCCTCTGCGGTTAATTATTTTTTCACTCGAAATGTTCGCCGATGGCTTGGCGGAGTTCTTCTGGGGTTGTGGTTGCTGTGCCTGGTTTTTTTACTACGATGCCTGCTGCAAAGTTGGACAAGCGGGCTGCATCTTCATAGGATGCCCCTGCTGCTAAGGCCAGGATCATGGTTGCTACGACTGTATCTCCTGCACCGGTGACATCATATACTTCACTCTTATTGGTCACAGGGATATGCGTAACGGTACCTGTTTTTTCAAATAACGTCATACCGTCTGGTCCACGGCTAATTAGAACTGCCTTGGCATCTAACTTTTCTAGGATTGTCTTACCAGCCAACAGCAGCGTAGCCTGATCTATAATATCATACCCTACTGCTGCTGCTGCCTCTGATTCATTTTGCTTAACAACTTCAATTCCACTATATTCCATTATATTATACCTCGAATCGACAACACAAGGAATATTCTTATCTCCACAAGTCTGGATAACATAACGCATTATATCTGGTGTAACGGTATGACTGCCATAGTCGCTAATCACTACACCATGCATGTTCGATATATGAGCAGTGATGTACGCCTTGATAGATTGCTCAATTTCATGACCCAGCGTTTCTTTCTTTTCCCTATCAATACGTACAATCTGCTGACGAACAGTCGCCTGTCCACCCGCCATAACTCTTGTTTTAGTAATTGTAGGCCTGCCATTGTCAACTAACAATCCGTTGGTATGAGCATTTTTAGTTGCTAGAATCCGGGCTAATTCCTGTCCTGCATAATCCTGCCCCACAACGCCTACTGCATATACATTGCCACTTAATGTAGCTGTATTGTGTACAACATTAGCAGCTCCTCCAGGAACAACTCGTTCTTCTGAGTGTTCTAATATCAATACAGGTGCCTCTCGGGAGATACGGGATATTTTCCCTTCTAGATATACATCAGCTACTATATCGCCAATTACCATAATATTAAGTTGTTCTATTCTTTGAATAATAGTTAATAATGATTTTTCCAAAACAAATAAACCCCTTTATTCCCTTACCATGCAATGGTTGATAGTTTTACATTCACTTGGCTGCGTTTCTCACGATAGGTGATATCAGCTTCCCAGCAATGTAAATTGCGGCGCCAGGTATAATCTAAATCTTTTAATCTTCCAGCGTCAATTTGATAATCTATTTTGACACCCACAGAATTCATTTTATCGACTTTATACATAAACCCAGTTTTTAACTCTCGATCGCTGTCAATTTCATCATATTCATAGACAGAACTACCTGACTGATCATTGTAAGCATATCCTACCCAGGTTTCCAGTCTATCGTTTGGCCTTGCTGTTAGCTTCGTATTAAATCTCCATATATTATTGGAGGATTTATCATAGCCGTAATATCTTCTCTCATAGCCTGCCCCTACATCTAAGGTAAGATTTTTGCTTAGCTGGATCGTATTACGCTTAAAATACAAATTATAATCCTGCCGCCAGCCGGAGATATTTCCCTCTTTCCACTTGCCATTACTAGCGGTAAAGTAGCCAGTCACCTTACCCATTTTTATTGGATCTAGCGTAAAAAGAAGCTCAGCTTCTTTCTTGATCCATTCATCATCACTATTTTCTTCATTACTTTGATACAATTTTAGACTGTAACCTTTTTGTTTGCTAACAAAACCAAATGAGGGTTTTAAACCATGCTGAGAATAATAATCTAGGTCAGCAAAAGCTGATAGTCTGTCCTCAATTGGATATTCTAAATGCTGTGAAATCGTTAAACCGTCTCCAGAATGGTAGCCAATACTTGGAAAGGCGCTTTTGGCTTCCCCTTTCTTCAAAGATGTTTGGTATTTCGGCATAGAGTAAAGAACCACATTCTTAATCCAAAATTTAGCATTATATGCAACCATTTTTTCCCCGGGCCAGATTTCGATTCGATCTGCACTCATATGATAATCAGGCACGATGGCGGGACATTTCGTTGCTGTGGAGTCATGGGCAATATATTTTTCGGGGTAAAATTCTAGGTTATTACTCGAAATATGTTCCTTACCTACTAGACCTTTTACATTATTCATATTTCCTATACGAGTAGTATAATTGTAATGGGTACCTGTGCCGACCAGCTCTGTACCAGGCTGCTGCAAGGTTGCTTTGCCGTCAATCCATACTTCTGTTGTTTTATTATTGCCACGCATGATATCGGTTGAAATAACATCCGTATTTTGTTTGACTACTACATTGCCTTCGGCAAACACGTCCCCAGTTTCTTCACTGAATGACAAATTGTCAGATTCAATCACAATTGGAGCTTTCTTCTCCTCTTTAGCTGCAATATTTTCTTGAGGATCTGTCTTCGATTTAGCTATTTCATTATTTTCTTTATCAGCAGCTTGTCCTGCCATAGAAGCACTCGAAACTAACATTAGCACGGATGCACAAACCATAAATTTCTTTATTTGCATTACTTTCTCCTATCGAAAAATATTTGCCTATCAATATTAAAACGAACCACAGAGGCGTAGAAAAAACAGAGAAAAAATAGATAGTGTTAATCTAATTTTATTCTATTATTATACCACTTTTCCCGTATAACTCCATACGGCAATATGTAGAAAAAGCCGTCTGATGACGGCTTTTGTAAAAATAAACCTATTCTTTTTTATTGTATACCATAAGCATTGGTATCCTCTTTGATTTGAATGTACATTTCGACACCGGCAGGAATATTTACTTCCTTACCATGTACAAAGGCACCACCGACAATGCCAACGGGTCCTAAGATAACCATGCCTGCTAGGGATGCACCAGCTGCTGTGACTAAGGATTTATTTTCTGCTTTGGATTTATCTCCTAATAAGGTATTGATTCTAGTGCCATCAATGGTTTCTATCGTATCAAAGCTTACTTCTAATTCTGCATTGCGACCAAAGTTCTTCGCACCCTTCACTTTATTGACAAGCCCTTGTCCCTGAGATCCCTTTGGAATCACCAAATGTCCATCTACATAGATATCATCTGCTGCTTCAAATAGAACTGAATCTCCTTGACGATTCGTACTTGTGCTCAAAGGTGTAACTAATTTAATCCTTAATAAACTATCTTTATTCAAGGTTACATTGTTAATGGCTACTTCACCATTTGTATAAGCAAGTTTCAACAATTTAGAAAGACGTTCATTCAATGATCCGGTTGTATTCTTACCAGACAAAATATGTTCTAAATTTTCAATTCGATTTTTAGCTGGCTGCACCGTCACAGCGTGAGTAAGAGACCATTCGATGGCATTTAATTTAATAAGAAAGGAGGGTTGATCGATAAAATTATCAAAAGTCGAGGAGTACAGCGTATCTGCCTGCATTAACAATGGATCTTTACTTTCTTTACCAAATATATCCTTTTGCAATGATCTAACACGATCCACCAAAGCTCCTGTCATTTCTGTACCATAAAAGAACGTTTCTACTGCTATCACTTTGTTTAGCACTGTTTTCTCCCCAACATTGTTGGCAAAAGCGAACCCCATATTCGAACATATAAATAATGTAAGTATTATTAAACTTATAAATTTACGCAACATGTACTGTATATCCCCCTTTTGGTTTTATATTGTCTTTAAGTATAGTTCATTCGCGACAACTGCAAAAATTTCCTGCTGGATTTAACTGTAGGGAGTAAAAACAAAAGAATCTGTTAACCACAGAGAAATAATTAAAACATTTTGAACCGCGAAGATGCGAAGAAATCCGAAGAACGCGAAAGGATAATAAAAATATCCCGACCTATTCTTCCTAATCTTCTCATCTTCGCGGTTCGTTGCTTTTTTACATAACATTATACATTCATTTAATTTAAATTTTCACATCGATGATGGCTGATACGCCTACGCCGTTGACACGGGAGAAGTTTACAGGGTTTTTACTGTCAATTGGTATTAGGGCTTTTACGCGGAATTGATTACCGCTAAAATTTCCTTCAATTTGTACAACAGCCTCAGTTCGGTCTATCAGATCCTGGGTTCCAATGACTTGAGCTGCCCCTATGTAACCACCATTGCCAAAGCTAAGGATTGGTACAACTTTGGTTGCAAATTCAGTACCAACACCATGTTTAAATGTCAAAGTGTTGATAAAACCATTCAATTGACCAGCAAATTTATCAATCAAAATGGAAATACCGCCAACTTTTAGAAGATCACCAAATATAGCAGCTTGTGTAACTGGCACAACCGCTACGGATAGCATACAGAAGGCCAATAGACCAATGATAAACTTTTTCTTCATGTTTTCTCCACCTTTCAAGATGATTTTGATCATTTTATATCTTCGATATATTATCGGTCATCTCCTGCTGGTAATGATAGGAAGAGACACCATATCAAATCGCCTTTCAGGTCCCTCTCTCAAGAAAGGCCTAGATAAAAAAGCCGCTAACGAATTGTTAGCGGCTTTGCTCTTGATTAGCTTTTAGAAGAAGAACTCAACTTGTGCTTGAACGAATTTTGTTTTTTCATCAGCACCATCAAGAGTTGGTTTCAAATCTGCATATTTAACACGAAGAACAGTGTTCAACGCAGGAGTATAGTTAAACCCAATTTCATAACCTTTTGCACCAACACCATATATAGTATTAGTAGAAGTATCAATTAAAGTTTGACCATATGTAGTATAGGCACCATCAAAAGTAGTTTTGGGAGCAGCGAAACCTTCTAAGTGACGGTAGTTAATCCACGCACCATAAGAACCAACTTTTGTTTTGTCAGCACCCTTATAAGCAAACTCAGCATAGTATGCTTGATCTTCCATAACAGCATCAGATTCACCGTAAGAAGCACTTAAGGCCCAATTAGGACTGAATTTCGTTGTGAAACCAGCTTCCCAAACCTTAGCTTTATTACTATTATTTCCTGCAATTGCACTCAAAAGCCCTGTTTCATTGGTATCTTTAAATTGATAGTAACCACCATTCAATGTTGTAGCTTTAGAAGTATCATATTTTAAACCTAAGCCAGTCACTTCTAAATATGTCATGCCAGTAAGATCTTCATCATTGCCCCAAACATCTGTATTATTTTCCTTGCCATAAAATACGTTGGCTTTCAATTTATTACCAAACTCAAAATTAACACCGTTTAATGTACTATCAATCATCATACCATTGTTTAGGAAGTAATCAAAACGACCGATCGTAGCCGTAGTGCCTAGCAATTGCCCTTTTACGTAGGCATTATCCATGGTTACTTTATCATCACCAGATTCACTTCTTAGATTATTAACTGATTGCAAACGACCATAATATGACCATTCATCATTAATCTGACCATCAAGATGTACACGAGTACGTAATTTTAAAGAGTTAGAATTATTAAAATCAGCATCATAATTTTCATATCTCAAACGAGCTTCACCAGATACTTTAATAGTGGAAGAATTCTTTTCCAATTTCGTTACACGAACGTTTAAGCCTTCTAATTCTTCAGCGAATTCTACGGACAATTTGTCGATAGAAGCTTTTTGCTCAGCAGTTGCTTTGTCGGAATGAGCCATTGCTTTTGCAACGATTTGAGCCATTTCATAACGGCTGATTGTTTTGTCGCCTCTGAAAGTGCCATCGCCATAACCGTCAACGATACCAGCATTAGCCAGTTTTGTTACCGCGTCATAGGACCAATGTTTTGCAGGGACGTCTGTGAAAGGATTCGTTGCAGCGAATGATGTACCAGCTACGCCAAGTACCATTGCAGCTGCCAAGGAAGCTACTAATTTCTTTTTCATGTTAGAATCTCTCCTTAGGTTTTATTTTTTTGTCTTGCTATGAACTTCACCTAAGAAAGGATATCTCTGAGTTTCCATGTTTCCTCAAGTTTATCCTTGTCAGGTTCATTGTTCATATCTATTCTACTGCTTGGACTATCTATTAGTAAAAAGAGACCTGTTTACCTTTAGTTATGTCTAAACAGCGAAAGACCATCAAAAATGATCATACTCCTAAAAGTAATATATTCTATCTATTAGAAAAATATACATTTCATAATATTAAGAAAAATTTAACAAATAATTTACGTCTTTAATTTTACACAACATTTACCAATTAATCAAGATAATTTTTGAATTGTCTTTGAAAATATTTTCATACCCTACTCCAGTGACGCGGGACACATTGAAACATTTGATATTTATTCTGAAACTAAACAATTGGTGTCTTTTAAAAAGGGATAAAAAATCAGAAGCCGCTAACAAATTTGTTAGCGGCTTCTGATTTTGAGCGATTCTTAGAAGAAAAACTCAACTTGTGCTTGGTAGAAATCTTGTTTATCACTATAAGTATTATCGGTAGCTGGTTTTAGGTTAGCATATTTTACACGAAGAACAGTGTTCAATACTGGTGTATAGTTAAATCCAACTTCATAGCCTTTAGCACCATAACCTATTTGACCAAGAGAAGTATATGCTCCATCAATGGTAGTTTTAGGAGCTGCATTAGCTTCTAAATTACGATAGTTAACCCACGCACCATAAGAACCAACTTTCTTTTTGTCAGCACCTTTGTAGCCGATTTCAGCATAGTAGGCTGTGTCCTCAGTGTCTGCATCAGATTCACCATAGGAACCACTTAAACTCCAGTTAGGAGTGAATTGTGTCTTGAAACCAGCTTCCCAAACTTTCAAGGTATCATCACTAGTAGCATTCGTTAAATAGCCTGAGTCATTTTTATCTTTAAACTGATAATAACCGCCATTCAAAGTAGTAGCTTTTGAAGCTGCATAACTCAAGCCTAAGCCAGTTACTTCTAGGTAATCAGTCATTACTTTGTCAGAATTACCCCATACATCTTGATTATTATCTTTGCCATAGAATGCATTTGCTTTTAATACATTACCGAATTCAAAATTTACACCATTTAATGTACTATCAATCATCATACCATTGTTCAAGAAGTAATCGAAACGACCGATTGTAGCAGTAGTGCCTGCGATATTCCCTTTTACATATGCATTATCCATGGTTACATCTGTATCGCCTTCACCTTTTAAATTGTTCACAGCTTGCAAACGACCATAGTATGACCAGTTATCATTGATAGTTCCATCAAGGTTGATACGAGTACGGAGTTTATAAGAGCTATCATGATTTGAATATTTATTGGAATAATCTTCATATCTCAAACGAGCTTCACCAGTTACTTTAATAGTGGAAGAATTCTTTTCCAATTTTGTTACACGAACATTCAAGCCTTCTAACTCTTCAGCGAATTCTACGGACAGTTTGTCGATAGAAGCTTTTTGTTCAGCAGTTGCTTTGTCGGAA